>ERZ1034573.466-NODE-466-length-12036-cov-142.883566_pt1 | contig 12036 bp, 10 predicted proteins | sample MGYA00520641_ERZ1034573 | MGnify/ENA primary metagenome ERZ1034573 (study PRJEB33760, sample SAMEA4777724) | hypersaline lake metagenome | biome: hypersaline environment; feature: brines | place: Spain | collected 2014-08 | depth 0 m ...
AGGAGTCAACCTCAAGCATACTGATGTCTGCCACGTTAAAGCCCCAGAAAATGTACGCAAATCTTCTAGGAATACCTGAAGCCAGAAAACAAGCCTTCAAATCACCCTTCCCAGAACAAAACGAACTAAACCTAGTGGTGCCAACACTCACCTCAAAATACTCAGAAAGAGACGAAGACATGCTCCAGAAGTACGCATGGTACCTATCAGAATGCTTCAACTCCGTCGAAGGAAACTCGGCAGTATTCTTCCCAAGCTACCAGATGATGCACAAGATAAAAGAACACCTCAAACAACACACAGAACACCAGCTATTCGTAGAAGGAAGAAACATGGACAAACAGGAGAAACAAGAACTCCTGGACAGGTTCTCCTCAACCAAGAAACAGGGAAACTCAGCCCTGCTAGGAGTCGCAGCCGGAAGCTTTGGAGAAGGAATAGACTTCCCAGGAGAAATACTCAAAGCAGTCTTCATAATAGGAATACCGCTCAAAAAACCTGATATAGAAACCAAAGGCCTGATAGACTTTCTAGACGAGAAATTCGGCAACGGATGGGACTACGGATACAGTTTTCCAGCCATGAACCAGGCAATACAGGCGGCAGGACGCTGCATCCGATCCTCAGAAGACAGAGGCACCATAGTATACATGGACGAAAGATACAACTGGAGCAACTACAGAAAAGTCTTCCCAGAAAACAAAAAACCAGAATCAACCCGCACACCATGGAAAAAAATAGAAACCTTCTTCAACAGTAACTAACTAAGTTAAAAAATCTCATCGGCAAATCTATAATTATGACCACTGTAATGGCTCAAGGCACATTCGACCTCTTACATCCCGGCCACATCAAATATCTGGAAAAATCCTCCAGTCTAGGCGACGAACTTGTAGTTGTGATAGCCAGGGATTCACGTGTAGAGGATCGGAAAAACCTTGCGTTCACGGAGGAAGAGAGAAAAGAAATATTACAGGGGTTGGAAGCTGTCGATAAGGCTATTCTTGGATCGGAGGGTGACATCTACTCAACCGTCAAAGAAGTCGACCCTGATATCATCACTATCGGATATGATCAAGATCACTCAAAGAACAAAGTAAAGAAAATGGCCGAGGACGCTGTAAACGGCGAAGTAAAGGTTGAGAGGATCGATTCCTCCACAGGTCATTCATCATCCGATATAAAACAGAAGATATGTGACCAGCTCTAGACCATTCATGCTATAAAGATTTGATAATAATTGTTTCTGTATGAGCAACGAAGAAGTTCAGAAAAACCGTGAAAGGTTCCAACATAAAACCGACGCAGATATAAAGTATGACTCAGGTGAAGGGCTCTCCGAGGAAACAGTAAGGGAGATTTCCAGGGAGAAAGATGAGCCAGAGTGGATGCTTGAGAAACGTCTGGAAGCACTCAGACACTATGAAAGGCGTCCAATGCCTGGCTGGGGTCCTGACCTATCAGACCTGGATGTCTCCGATATCACGCACTTCAAGACGGCTGAGGGAGAACAGTCAGACGAATGGGAGGAAGTACCTGAGGAAATCGAAGAGACGTTTGATAAATTAGGTATACCAGATGCCGAGCAGGAGGCGCTCTCCGGGGTAGGCGCACAGTACGAGTCCGAGGTCGTCTACCAGAACATGAAAGACAAGTGGGAGGAGAAAGGAGTTATCTTCTGTGACATGGATGAGGCAGTACAGGAACATGAGGAACTGGTCAAAGAATACTTCATGACCAGAAACGTGCCTCCACAGGACAACAAGTTCGCCGCACTGCACGGAGCGGTATGGTCAGGCGGATCATTCGTATACGTTCCAGAAGGAGTGGAAGTTGAGATACCTGTACAGGCTTACTTCCGGATGAACTCAAAAGGAATGGGCCAGTTCGAACACACTCTGATTATAGCAGAGGAAAACTCAAAGGTCCACTACATTGAAGGATGCTCAGCACCACAGTACACCAGAAACAACCTTCACGCAGGATGTGTAGAGGTATTTGTAGGAGAGGACGCGCACGTCCAGTACTCCACAGTCCAGAACTGGTCAAAGAACACATACAACCTTAACACAAAGAGAGCCAAGGTCAAGGAAGACGGAGTCATGGAGTGGGTCTCCGGAAGCATGGGATCCAAGGTTACAATGCTCTATCCAAGCTCCCATCTGAACGGTGAAGGCGCACGTGCAAACCATATAACCATAGGATACGCCGGAGACGGACAAAACATCGACACCGGAGCCAAGGTCCTTCATAACGCACCTAATACGAAGTCCACGATCGAATCCAAATCCATTACACAGGGAGACGGAAGAACCAACTACAGAGGGCTTGTAAGGGTGCCGGAAGGAAGCCACGGCAGCAAGGTTTCAATTGAGTGCGACGCACTGATGTTCTCGGACGAGGCAACTTCAGACACAGAGCCCTACATAGAGGTCAAGGAAGACGACGTAGAGATGGCGCACGAAGCCACGGTAGGACGAATCGGCGACGAAGAAATCCACTACATGCAGAGCCGTGGAATCGACGAAGAAGAAGCCAAGGAGATGATTGTAAGAGGGTTTATCGAGCCGATCGCCAAGGAACTTCCGCTCGAGTACGCTGTAGAGTTGAACAGGTTAATACAGCTTGAGATGGAAGGCAGCCTAGGATAGAGGTGTGGAAAAGTGAATATTCAAGAACTGAGATCAGAGGCCGAAGAGAAGATACCTAATCTAGAACACCCTGAATCAATCAGGACACCAGGCAGAACATGGACCAGATACCCTGACGACCTAGACAAACAGGCAGATCTCAACCAAGACATAGAGACAGATATCAAGTCGGAGGGAGACATAGAGATTTATACAGGTGAAGAAGCTCTCGACAAAGCAGGACAGAAGGCGTTCGACCTAATCAAATCTGATGAGAACAAGATCAACGCCATACACTCAGCAAACCTGAACTCGGTAATATACGCCGAAGTAACCGGCAAAGCAGAACTACATATCAAGTACAAGGCAGATGGACCTGTCTCCAGCCATCTAATAGTTGACACCACCCAAAATTCTGACCTGACTCTGACTGAGGAAACGAGAAACCAAGGGTTCAACACATCCTTTACAGAGATATACGTAGGTGAAAACTCCTCGGTTGAGTACGGTGCCGTGGAGAAACCTGGAAAGTTCTCATACTCACGAAGAAAGGCAATAACCAAGAAATACGGGAGCATAAACTGGCTTAACAGCATGTTTGACGGAGACCTCAACAGAACAAAGATTGAGACCGTTCTAAAAGGTGATAACTCCGAGACAGAGATGACAGGCGCATGGTATCCAACCAAGGATCAACACCACGACCTCTCACTTCACGTCCGCCACATAGGAGACAACACCAAGTGCAGCATGGACTCAAGAAGCGTTGTCGATCACAAAGCAAGAAGCCTATATGAAGGACTTCAGAAAGTGGAAGAGGACGCTGTTGATACCTCAAGCTTCCAAGACCAGGAAACCCTGATGCTTTCGGACAAGGCAGAGTCAGACGCATCACCAAAGCTTATGATCGAGGATCCAAACGTAGAGGCATCACACGCCGCAGCCGCAGGAACAGTCGAAGAGAAGAAACAGCACTACCTAGAAAGCAGAGGCCTAAACTCCGATAAGGCAGAGAGACTGGTTGTGAAAGGATTCTTCGAGCCAGTGATGAGGGAGATTGAAGTACCTGAAGCCAAGGAACTTATCAGAGAAGAAGTTCAAAAGAAACTTGAGCAAAAATCAGAAGGATAGGGAAAAACCATTATATACAAATCTCATAGAATATTTGACTGAGTTGACATGAATCGAGTGCGATGATTAATATTCTTGGATGGCTGGCGCACCTGCAGATTGAACACACTGACAAAGTGATAATAGGAAGTCTTCTGCTGTCAGGTTTTCTGGTGGCCGGTATTCCAAAGGTTGAAATACAGACTGATTTTCAGGAAGGCCTACCACAGGATCTACCACCTATAGTTGCTGAAGAAGAAGTACAGGCCAAGTTCGGAAACACAGAGACACTGACCATACTATTCCAGACCGATGAAACACCTCAGGAAGACGGATATGTAACAGATGTAAGAGATCCTAGAATGGTATCCTCCATGAACTTCTTAGAGGACCAGCTGCAGCAGGAACCTATAGTGGAATCAGTAAACTCTATGGCCTCACTGTTTGAACAAGATCCCTCAACCAAACAACAGGTAAAGAACAGATTATCCAGAACACCTGTTGAGTACGTTAACAGGGACTACACCTCAACCCTGATGTTTGTGCAGTTAAGTGAGGAGATGAACGAGAGAAACATCCAGAAAGCTACAAACGTCATAGAAGAAAACCTTAGACAGACACCATCATACCCGGGAGTAGAACAGAGTGTCACAGGGCTTCCTGCCATAAGAACCGCTCTATCAAACGTCATCGTAACCGACACCACAAAGATCATAGGAGGTTCATCAGCCCTGATACTGCTTCTCCTGATAGGTGCAAGAGGATTCTTCTACGGACCTGCAACATTTGTACCCCTGTTCCTAGGTCTCCTATGGACCCTAGGCACCATGGGCTGGATAGGTCTTCCACTAACCATAGTAACAATAGCACTCTCCTCAGTTCTCCTAGGTCTAGGAGTTGAGTACGGATCATTTATTGCTGAAAGAATCGTAGAAGAATCAGAAAAAGAAACTGTAGAAGAAGCGGTCAGAGAATCAATGCCATCAACAGGTAAAGCAGTACTTGGATCATCCACAACAGATCTAGTAGGGTTCCTCGCCTTGCTTACAGCACCGATATCATTCCTAAGAGACCTCGGTCTAACCCTGGCCATAGGAGAGTCTCTAACCCTTCTCGCAGCAATAGGATTAACACCTGCACTGATAATAAGATACAAGAGGTGGAAAAGATGAACCTAGAGGAAAAAGCAGCAGACAAGTACTCAAAGTTCCTCAAAAGATTCCCGGGACTTTTCCTGATACTGATGATCTCCATATCTGTAGGACTTGCCTCTTTCGCCTCAAACGTTGAAACAGTCGAACAACAGACAGACGATTTCCTGCCTGACAGCGAGCCAGTCATCAAAGCCTTTGACGCACTGGACGCAGAGTTCTTCTCAGCAGGAGGAACAAACTACGTAATACTGATAGAACCAGAGCCCAGATACGGAAACAGCTCAGAGATAAGAGACGTCAGAAACCCCGAGTTCCTCAGATACGTACAGACAGTTACAGCTGAACTGAACTCACTTCAGAAGGTAACCGATGTCTTAAGTCCTTCAGACCTGTTCAAAGACATTCCCTCGTCAAAGAGAAGTGTCCAGAACGCCCTAGATCAAATGGGTGAGTCAAGATGGTCACAGTCCATCGCAAAAGATTACTCAGCTGTCAAGATACAAGTAACTACAGCAGGCCTTACCTCCGAAGAACAGTCCCAGGTAGCGGACACTATACGCAACAGTATACAGGCACAGCAGATGTCATCAAAGCTTGATATCTCATACACAGGACAGCTATACATAGACGAGGCATTCCAGGAACAGTCACAGGAAAGCCAGAGCCTGACAGGTTTACTATCCCTGCTAGGTGTAACACTCGTAGTGATAATACTGTTTAGATCAATCTACTACGGACTTAACTCCCTGCTAACAGTAGTATTTGGACTGGCAGTAGGATTTGGTATATACGGATTACTAGGATTAAATATTACACCGCAGACATCAGGATCAATATCACTGGGAATAGGGATAGCAGTAGACTTTGGGATACAGCCGATCGCAAGGTACAGAGAGGAAAGACAGGAACGAGACATACAGAAATCGCTAAAACACACGTTAACCAGTGTAGTAACCCCTATGACAGTCGGCTTAATCGCCGCAAACATCGGATTCCTTGCACTCGCATTTGGAAAACTCACATTCCTCTCAGACCTTGGATACCTTCTGGCGCTTACGACAACCTTTGCCTACGTCGCAGCCCTGACTATAGTACCAGCCTCTATAGTATTCTACGACAAATACATTACTGACAAAATACCAAATATCAACATAAAACAGCTATACTACAAGGTGACCAAACAATCATGAAAACAACAAAGACAGCAGCAGTCCTAACAGTGCTGCTATTCATTGGAACAGCCGCAGCACAGAACGGACCAAACCAACAACCAACAAGTTCAAACACAGACACTCTGGCAACAGAGCTTGACGCAGTACTCATAAACACAGATCCTGTTCCACTACAGACAGGAGAAGACGCAGACACAACATTCAAGATAGTCAACAACGGCAACATGGAAGCAGAAGACGTCTCAGCTGAGATCATTGACTCATACCCGTTCAGCCTGAAGCCTGACAGACAGAGAACATACCAGCTAGGGAGTATTACACCGGGCGAAGAATACCAGATATCCACAGATATCAGGGTTGCAGAAGACGCCTCAGACGGTTCACACAACCTAAAGGTAAGACTTTCAAAGGACGACTTCTCCACAGTAGCGAAGATTCCCGTCGAGGTTCAGTCAGAGGACATAGACCTCAACCTGGCAAACCTCAGAACCACTCCAGAAGAAATTAGACCTGATACGGAGGACAACAAGCTTACGGTCTCAGTCATAAACAACGGTGACAAGGAAGCTGAAAACACGGTCCTGAACCTGGAGTTCCCGGAGTTTCTTGAGGAGCGGTCAAGCTTCTCAACAAGGCAGTCACTAGGAAACCTTCAGCCTGGACAGTCAAAGCAGGCAGAGTTCTTCTTCGACGTATCCGAAGACGCGCCGTCAGGAAGATTCCAGGTAAACTCAACCATGGACTACACCTCGGACGACTCAACTGCCACCATACAGAAAGAGGAAACCTTCGACGTATTCATGTCAGCAAAGCCACAGTACGAAGTAGTAAACACCTCATCCGATCTCCAGGTCGGTCAGACAGGAGAACTAAGAGTGACAGTCAGGAACACAGGAAACGAGGAATCAACCTCAACTAGAGTAAGAGTTCTTGACTCAAGCGATCTTCCGTTCAGCTACAGATCATCAAGCCAGTTCGTAGGAACACTCGACCCCGGACAGGAAGGTACAGCGGTATTCCAGATAACACCTGAATCAGACGCAGTTGAAAAAGAGTATCTTGTAGACTTCGAAATAAGAGGGGTTAAGGACACAGAGGTATTCACCGAAGCAACAACCCTCGACCTATCAGTAGATAAGAAGGAGCAGTCAGGTTCAGGGCTACCGGTTCCAGCACCCCTACTTGCAGCTTTGGTTGTTCTAGGAGTCGCAGGATTCTACTTCAGGGACAGGCTAACCGGAACTGAAGACGAGTAAAAACACCAGGCGAAGTTCCCCCACATTTCCTTTTTTGTTTCTATCCAAGTACCGGCAGTAAAAAGAATTCAGACACAAGTTTACTTTCATGAACCCTGAAAAGATCAGAAAAGACTTCCCGGTGTTCCAGAACCATCCGGATCTTGCATACCTAGACAGCGCTGCCACAAGCCAGAAACCGGAGAAAGTAATCAACGCCGTAGAAAAATTCTACAGAAGACAGAACTCAAACATCGGCAGAGGACTCTACGACCTTGCAAACTCAGCAACGCAAATATACTCCAAGTCCAGAGAAAAGGTCGCTGAGTTTATCGGCGCAGAACCTGAGGAAGTAGTCTTTGTCAGGAATACCACAGAGGCTGAAAACCTCCTAGCATACTCATACAGCTTTGAAGGTAATATCGTGCTGTCGAAGATGGCACACCACTCAGAACAGTTGCCATGGAGAAGAAAATCAAAGAAAGAAGACAAAGACCTCAAATACATCCAGACGGAGAACGGAAAGCTCTCACTGGAATCAGCAAAAGAAATAATAGATCAGGACACAGGTCTAGTGGCCATAAGCCACGTATCAAACGTTTTCGGAGCCGAAAACCCTGTAAGAGAGATAATCAAGCTGGCACATGAAAACAACGCCGTTGTTATACTGGACGCGGCACAGTCCGCACCACATATGAAACTGGACGTAAAAGGCCTTGAAGCCGACTTTATGTGCTTTTCAGGCCACAAGATACTGGGTCCGTCCGGAACAGGAATACTTTACGGCAGAAAGGAACTGATGAAAGACATGGAACCATACCAGATAGGAGGCGGAATGGTAAACTCCGTGGAAAAAGATAAAGTAGACTACTCAACTACTCCGGAAAAGTTCGAAGCAGGTACACCTAACGTCGCAGGAGCAGCAGGAATGAAAGCAGCAATCGAATACCTAGAATCCATAGGAATGAAACAGATAAAGAAACACACAGAGGAAATTTCAGATAAGATCTGGAACACGGTTGACCGACAGGAAGGATTTGAAAACATATCACCTGAAGGAGCAAACATTGTGTCATTCAAGTCCGAGTACGCCCATCCGCATGACGTCGCAGAGGTCTTGAACCAGTACGGCGTTGCTGTAAGAGCAGGCCAGCACTGCGCACAGCCACAGGTACGTGAAATAGATGTCAACGGTACAGCAAGGGCAAGCACTCACGTATACAACACTGAGAAAGATGTCAAAAAACTGGAAAAAGGGCTGGAAGAAGTCAGAAATCTGTTTGGATAATCAACCTACAACGTAATCTCTTCCAACCAACGGATTGAGCAATCTCTCAACCGGTGCATAATCATCAGTCAGTACCATGGCATCCCCTGAGGAGAAGTTCCTCATCATAGAAACCTCATCAGTAAGATTCTTTCTCTTATAACTATCCGCCCGCTCAAACAGAACACTCTGGTTTACTGTCTGATTCTTCATAGCCACAAGCTCGATATTCTGAGCCAGTCCTGTTTCACGGGTAGGGAAGAAGTAAGTTGACTCAAACACCGAACTCATAGTGGCGTACTCTGCCTTTGCAAACTTGGAGCCGGGGCCGGAAGACGTAGATATAATATTTGAAACAACAACACCATTCCTATCGGTTCTGTCATGAACCAGCTGCATAAACTCCTTAGTAGTTAAGTGAAACGGCACCTGGCTCTTCTTGAAAGCGTCGAGATAGATTACATCATAGGTATTATTTGTCTCTCTTAGAAACTCTCTGCCATCCTGAGTAAAAACCTGAAGATTAGGTCCTTCAGACAGGTTAAAGTACTGCTGTGCAGCCTTCACAACACCAGGATCCAGCTCCACAGCATCAACATCATAACCCATCCCAGCAAACTCCTGAGGACCGACAAAACCACCCCCACCGATAAACAAGACATCCTCAACATCATCCCTCATAAGAAAAGGCAGATGGAAAAAATCAAGATACTTCCAAGGATAACCCGAACCGTTCAAGTATACAGCGCTTTGAGGCTGACCATCAAGATAAAGAGTCCTTACGCCATCGCTGTCAGAGACCTTAAGCTCCTGGTACACAGTACTATCAGTATACACTGTCTCACCGGATACAGAGGAACTAGTAATTAACAAAGCACCTATAACAAGGATCAGAAAAGGTGAAACCGTTTTCAAGGCCTTCAAGTCGCCCAAAAGAGGGATTAAAGTCAACGAAGCAAAGAAAATATAGATCCAGTCAGTCGGCACAAAAGGCACCAGCAGAAAAGTGGTGCCAAAAGCCCCCAGAATACTTCCTGCAGTACCCACAGCATAGAAATGACCTGAAGCACCTCCTTTAGTATCCTTGGAAGAAAGCTGAGCAGCATAAGGACTCACATATCCCAAGAAATATGTTGGGGGACCAAAAAGAACTGCCACAGGTACAATAGAAGCGTAGCGAGGCGGTACAGGAAGACCTGCAGCAGCAGACAACAAGAACTCACCTGCAAACATTACAAAAAAGATATAACCCGTAGTATAAACCATGAACTTCTCAAGATCCCTGAAAGATGCACCGTAGGACGTTCTGCCGCCGTGAAGATAACCAAGACTCAACGCAAGCATAGAAACGCCTATAATCGATCCCCAGGTATAGATTGTAGATCCAAATCTTGGAGCGAGAACCCTGCCAGCCAGTATCTCCAAACCCATAGAAACAATACCGGAGACACCTACAGCCAGGTCAATCTTCGTGAAACCTCTATCAACAAACCTTTCAACAAAATCGCCGGAAAGCATATTTGAAGATCACGGCCACAGAATTAAACACTCTTCGAAACAATGTACAAAGAACAGATACTCGACCTATATAGAAAGCCTAGAAACGAAGGAACCCTTGAGACAGACCACAGAGCAGAAGGAGAAAACAAAAGCTGCGGCGACCACACAGAAATATTCGTACAGATAGAAAACAATCAAGCGGAAAAAGTAAGACACCAAACAGACGGCTGTGCAATATGCACCGCCGCAGCCTCAATAACATCAGAAGAAATAGAAGGCCAGAATGTGGAAGATATTCAAGATCTTGACAGAGACTGGATAATAGACAAGCTAGGAACAGACATATCACCTATGAGAACAAAATGCGCCGTGCTCGGGCTAAAGACAGCTCAAAAAGCTGTAAAGGAATCTAAATAATCTTCTAACTTGCTATGCGTCTTGGAATAATATCAGACATCCATATGAGGGATGAATACTCCGAGCAGATAACAGAGAGCCTTAAAACAGCAAAGGAGAATATCAGGGAATTTGATCCCGATGCGGTAGCAGTTCTGGGGGATGTAATCCAAGGTGGAAACCGTGAAGAGGACATAAAAAACATCGAAAAGGTCAGAGAAACTCTGGATTTCAGCTGTGATACGTACTATTTGGCTGGAAACCATGACTCTGCAAACCTGTCAAACAGCGAACTGGAATATTTTTTTGGCAACGAGCTGTATTCGGTAGTGGATAAATCTGAGACAAGTCTCTTGATTCTCAATACAAGCTCTCCGTGGCTTTCCGGCTCAAGAGGGGAAGTCACTCAAGAACAGTTAGAGTTTGTCAAAGAACAGATGCAGAGGAATCAAAACTTCACGGTACTGATCCACCATCCAATACACTATCAAGACCTTCAAGACAGCTTCTGGTGGAAAAACTATCCAGAAAGAGCTTTCTGCGGAAACAAGAAAGAAATCAACAAAGCACTCAGGCCTGAAAAAATCAACTGCGTAATAAACGGACATCTTCACAAAAACAGCAAAGTAAAATACAACAAAACCAGACACATCACAATCAACGCCCTTAGCCGAGAGAAACCTGAAAAACCTGTCACCGGCACCTATGCAAAATGCAAAATCGGAGATAAGAACAGGTTTGAGATATTTGAAAAGGATAGAAAGATTGAAACTTACTCATTCTGACTGGTAGCATCCACTGATTAAATAGATTTGTTCAAGAAAAGTCTATCATGACACTTGAAGTAAAGAATCTGGATGTCTCAGTTGAGGAAGAACAAATCACTAACGGAGTCTCCCTAGAGGTAGAACCTGGAGAGGTGCACGCCATAATGGGGCCGAACGGATCCGGAAAAAGCACGCTCTGCAAATCCCTTATGGGCAACCCAGAATACTCGATAGACTCAGGGAAAATACTGGTAGACGGAGAAGATGTAACAGAAGACGAAACCCATGAAAGGGCTCAGGAAGGACTCTTCCTCGGATTCCAATACCCTTCAGAGATATCAGGCATAAAGGTATCGGAGTTCCTGAAAGAGGCTATCGATGCACGGAGAGAGGAAAAAGACATGGAACCTATGCCTCAGAGCGAGTTCAACGAGCTTCTAAGGGAGAAGCTTGACATGCTTGATATGGACGAAGAATACGCCCGAAGGTACCTCAACGAAGGATTTTCAGGCGGAGAGAAAAAGAGAAACGAGATCCTTCAGATGGCTGTGCTTGATCCAAAGTACGCAATACTGGATGAGATCGACTCGGGCCTAGACATTGATGCACTTGAAGTCGTTGCAAAAGGCATCAACGCCCTGGCAGAAGAAGAACGCGGCATACTGATGATAACACACTACCAGCGTATACTTGACCACGTGGAACCAGACCATGTACACGTCATGGTAGATGGAAAAATCGTAAAAAGCGGCGGAGCCGAACTGGCAAAGAAACTTGAGGACGAAGGATACGACTGGGCAAAAGA
>ERZ1034573.467-NODE-467-length-12026-cov-7.854899_pt1 | contig 12026 bp, 5 predicted proteins | sample MGYA00520641_ERZ1034573 | MGnify/ENA primary metagenome ERZ1034573 (study PRJEB33760, sample SAMEA4777724) | hypersaline lake metagenome | biome: hypersaline environment; feature: brines | place: Spain | collected 2014-08 | depth 0 m ...
GCGCCGGGGTCGGCGGCGACGACTCCACCGTCACCGTGGCGACCGAGGGCGGCCGGGACCGGTTCCGGCGGGCCGACGACGCCTACGCCGCGACGCTCGACGGGATGCGCACGGCAGCCGCGGATCTCGACGGGAACGCGGGAGCGCTCGACCCAAACCACAGCGTCTCCGACCACCGACGGCTGCCGCAGATCAACCGGACACGAGCCGTGACAGCCAACTACTCCACCATCCAGTCGGTACTGTTCAGCTCCGCCGCGAGCGGAAACGCCGAGGCCGTCGCAGCGCTCGACGCGTACGAGCGACGCCACGCCGACGCGCTCGGCGAGACCCGAGACAGCCTCGCGAGCGCGAACCGGGCGATCGCCCGGCAGGCCAGAGCCGCCGCGATCGGCGTGCTCGGGAACCTCCTCGGCGTGTTCGTCGTCGGCGCGGTCGCCGGCGGCGTCGGCGGGCGGTACGTCACGAGCCGGATCCTGTCGGACGTCGAGATCGACCGCCGGCGGAGTTCCGCGGTCGACTTCCGCCCCAGGCATCTCGTCGGCCAGATCGTCGTCGCGGTCGTGTCCGTCGGCATCGCGGTCGCGCTCGTGGTGACGCAAGGCCTCGCGGAGCCGCTCGTCGCGGCCGTTCGGGCGGTGATCGGCGTATGAGGTCGACACGGCGGGACGCGCTGGTCGCCGGCGGGGTCGTGGCCGCGCTCGCGGTCGTCGGGGTCGCCGTCTTCCTGTTTTCGGGCTCCGGGGACGCGGTGTTGTTCTTCGTCGCCGGGGTGCCGGTGCTCCTCGTCGCCGGCGGGGTCGCGTGGCACCGCCGGGAGACGCGGGACGCGGAGACGACGTCGCCGCGGATCGAGGCGATGACCGACGACCTCGCCAGCGACGTCGAGGAGTTGCTCGTCACCTACCGGCGGCTGGAGACCGAGACGCCCTGGGATCCGTCGGGGCACGCCGAGTCGATCCGGGGGATCCGCCGGGACCTGGAGAACCGCGGGTTCGAGATCACCACCGACGACGACGCGGTCGACGTCGAGGTGGTCGAGTACCCGATGGGGATGGGCGCGATCTCGAAGAACCGGGAGTACGTCGGGACCGTGCTCGACGACCTCGAGTCGGGGTACAGGGAGGACGTCGACGCACAGATCGGGGCGATGAACCGGCAGGTCGACCGGCTGATGGACGAGAACCTCCTCGACGACACGGCCGCCGACGCGATCGAGGGCACGGGGGGTGTCGGGACCGACCCGCGGCGCCTGACGGAGGCAGTGGGGGACCGCCGCCGGACGTTCCGGGACCTCCTCGCCGACGCCGTCGGGCGCGTTCACGACGTCGCCGGCGAGCCGGTCGTCGACCGGGAGGAGTTGGACCGCCGGGTCGCCGCCGGGGACTACGCGGCGGCGACGGACCTGGTGGTGGAGCCGGAGGGGATGGAGACTCCCGACGTGGAACCGAAGAAGGCGGAGCTGCTCGCGCTCGTCGACGCCGCCGAGTCGTCGGTCGCGACGCAGTACGCCGCCGACGCGCGGTTCGAGACGCTGCGGGAGGTCCGGTCCGAGGTGGAGGCGATCGACTCGGTGTACGACATGGACGCCCTCGACGACCGGCTCCGGCCGCGGGCGCTCCGGGCGTGTGCGGACGTCGTGACCGACATGCGGGAGGAGCTCACCGGCTACGTCGAGCAGTTCAGCGGACCCGGGATCCCGGCGGGTTTCTTCGAGCGGCCGTCGGTGCTCGACCGCTCGCTCGGGGAGGAGCTCCGGAGCGCACAGGACCTCGAAGCCTTCCGGACGCGGTGGACCGGGATGGTGTCGGAGCTGGCGGCGGCGCTGGAGACGGCCGTCGAGCGCGAGGGCGCCCTCCGGGCGTACAACGACGTCGTGGGCGTCATCGACCGGGAGCTCACCGCCGACGGCGACGTGACCACGTCGGAGGTCCCGTACGACCCTGCGGAACCGGTGATGCGGCTGTACGCCTCCCGGAACGCCGACGTGACGTTCCTGGAGAGCCGCCCCGCGCTCCGCCGCGGCTCCGACGTCGCCGGCCAGGAGTTCGACCTCGCGGTCGACGTCCGGCTCGATCCGCCGGAGAGCCGGGAGGTCACCGTGACCACGTCGATCAGGGAGGAGACCCACAGCCGGTCCCGGACCGTCGACGGGGCGGGCCGGATCGAGTTCGACGGCATCCTCGGCGGACGGGCGACCGTGACCGCGAGCGCCGACGACGACCGGTTCGGGACCCGCGAGACCGAGGTGACGCTCGACCGCGACCGCACGGTCGAACTCCGGCTGGCCGAGGAGACCGCGATCGACCGGCTGTGCGGGGGAGTGAAGACCAACGCGGAGCTCCTCCTGGCGGAGGTCGAGGACGACGTCGCCGCCCGCTACGAGTCCGAACAGTATCTCACCGACGGGATGGATCTCGGCGTCCAAGCCGAGTACGCGCCGTGCGTGCTCGCGCTGTGGGCCGACGACGCCGGGCTGTCCGTCCGGGTGGAAGACGACGCCGTGCTGGTGTACGACAGACAGCGCATGCAGAATCAACTCGTTGATCTGATAGAACAGCGCGTGGGCGACGGCGGCGAGTTGGCCTACGAGGAGATCCGCGAGCGGTTCCTGAAACCGCCAGCGAGCGACGAACTGATACGTGACGTCCTCGATCAGGCCGACCTCGACGCGGCGGTCGAGCTCGCGGACGAGAAGGTGGTGAGCGCGTGATGGCGGCCGGACCCGCGGGACGGCGCGACTTCACCGAGTGGGGGATCGTCGCGTCCGGGCAGGGCGGCTGCCGGATCGCCTCCCAGCTTTTCACCCGGACCGACAACCCCGGAATCGACGACCGGATCGTCCTGATCAACACCAACGACACCGACATCCAGGAGAGCCTCGACCGGGTGGACGCACAGCTCGCGATGGACCGGGAGACGATCACCCGGGAACACGTCGCGCTGTTCGGCCCCAGCGACGGGGCCGGCAACGACTTCTTCGACGGCGAGCAGTACGCCGAGGCGGGGTTCGACGAGATATTCCGGCCGATCAACAACACCGCCCAGTCGGACGCGCTGCTGTACACCGTCGCGCTCGGCGGGGGGACCGGAAACGGGTCGGTGCCGTACGTCATCGACCAGTTCGGGGAGGCCCCCGACGAGGGGCCGGTGGCGCGGCTCGACAGGGAGGCGACGTGGCTCGACGGCATCCCGCAGTTCGTGGTCGCCGCGTGGCCGTTCAGGGGCGAGGGCGTCCAGCGGTACTTCAACGCGGTGTGTGGGCTCTCGCGGCTCCTGATGAGCGAGGACGGATCGCCGAACGCGGACATGACAATCCTCGCGTCGAACGCACGGCTGAAGCGGCTCGCAGAGGAGAACGACGACGCCGAGCAGGTCCACGGCGCGGTCAGCGACGAGGACCTGGTGAACGGGCGGATCATCTCCGCGCTGGATCTGTTCATCAGCGCCGGCCGGCTCGCCGACGACACCATCGACGTGAAGGACTACGCCCGACAGCCGCAGACCCGCGGGGCGTACCACGGGACGTTCGGAACCGAGATCGGGAAGCCGGTGGGGCTGGATCTGAGCGTCGCGATCGAGAACGCCGCGAACAACACGTTCGTGCCGCTCGACCCGTCGACCGCGGAGGCGGTGTACGTGGTGGTCCGGGCGCCCGAACGCCAGGTCGCCGACCGGGCGATCACGTCGGGCGACGTTCGGTCGGCCGTCGCCGACTGGAAGGCCGAACACGGTCTCGACCGCGCGGTCGGCATGCAGACGCTGTCGAAGGCGCCGGGCGGCGGCAACACCTTCGACGTGCTCGTGTTCCTCGCCGGGTTCGACCTCGCGCCGCTGATGGAGGAGTCCCGGTCGTGGGACCGCTACGAGGGCGAGCGCGACAGCCGCCGGCAGAACCGCTCGCGCGACCGCGTCTCGCGGATCGAACGGCTGGAATCGAACCTCAGGGAGTACCGGAGCAACCTGGGGGAGTGAGCATGCGCCGAGACATCTCCGGACGCGGCGCCGCGGCCGTCGCCGTACTGGCGTGCCTGCTCGTGGTCGGGTCGGCGCTCGCGGTCGCGCCGGGGACGGCCGACGCGGCGCACGTCACCGGGCAGGTATCCTACGCGGAGTCCGACGGCGAACTGGTGGTCGAGGTCGACGTTCGCGACGCCGCGAACGGCAGCTTCACCGGCGGCGAGGAGACCGTGACGGTCCGGGTCGGCGGGACCGCCGTGACCCCCTCGCCCGACGCGCCGGGGGAGAACGCCTCGACGTACACGTACACGATCCCCCAAGACGACCTCGCCGGGATCGAGTCGCTCGACGGCCGGGACGGATCGAACACGGAGGTCGTGGTCTCACACGACGGTCGGGAGAGCTTCAACGGGACGGCCGACCTCCGGTATCTCGCCCTCGACGGGAGCGGCGAGTTCGCCGACGGCGGACTCCGCTTCGCCGTCGGAACGAACTTCGGCGTCGCGGCGGGCGCGTCCGTGCCGGTGGCGGTCGACGCCGGCGGTGGCGAGCAGGACGTGACCGCGACCTACCGCCGGAGCGGCGCCGGCAACGACTCGTATCTGGTGGTGACCCGCGACACGCTGCGGGAGCTCGGAGCGCTCGAGAACCCCGGCGAGATCACCGTCTCCGGCGGGGAGCCGTTCGTTCGGGGGACGGCGACGTTCGACGTGCGGAGCGCGGGCGCGCAGTCGACCGCCGGCGAGCGGCTCTCCGGTGGCGCCGTCCGGTTCGAGAGCCCGCTGTTCGAGGCCGGTCGGAGCTACGACGTCACCGTGCGAACGGGCGGGGCGCAGTACCGGCGCTCGGTCGAGGCGGGCGACCGCGCCATCACGGTCGACAGCCGGGCGGTGGCCGCGGAGTCGAGCGTCGACCTCACCGTCGCGCTCGACGGGACCACGGTGGTTCGCACGGACGTCGGGTTCGGCACCACGGCCGTCACGGGGAACGCCAGCGGCGCGACGGTCACGTTCGACAGCCTCCCCGACCGGGTCGGCGGGGCGAACGTGAGCGCGGTGTGGGTGGAGGCGCAGGCGGGAGTCGAGCGGTACGACGCCCGCCTGAACGCGACCTCGCGGACGCTGCGGCTGTCGAACGCCGGGTCGCTGCCGCGACCCGCGGGGGCGGACGAGACCGCCCTCCTCGTGCAGTTCGAGGGCGCGGGCCCGCTGCACGCGGTCGTGGCGCTGCAGTCGGACGGCGGGACGGCGACGCAGCCGGGCGGGGACGGGAGCCGGAGCGGGTCCGGGCTGCTCGACTCCGGTTCGCCGGTCCTGCTCGCGGTGATCGCGATCTTCGGGATCGGCGTGGTCGCCGTCGTGGTCTACGTGCTCCTCCGAACCTCCGACGACCTCGACGTCTCCCCGTTCGGCCCCTCGAAGGGAGGGTCGAAGCGGGAGGCGCCCCCGAAGGAGACCGCCGAGGCGAGTATCAAGGTCGTCGACGAACTCGGCGGCGGTGATTACGGCGGTGCGACGAAGGTGGTCGCACGACCCGCGAGTCGGGACCAGGCGGCCGGATCGATGCAGGGCGCCGGAGCCGCCCGCGGGAACGGTCCGGCCGGATCGATGCGGGGCACCGGCTCGACCGGAACGATCGGCGGTGGCGATCCGGCGGGACTCGGCGGGGTCAACGCCGACAACGGCAAGCGGATCCCCCTGTCGGGTGGAATCGGGGCGGCCGAACTCGAATACGGGAAGTGGGTCTTCGAGGTGGAGGAGAACGGACGGACGGTCGGCGGCGGAACGGAGGTCGTCGATCACGAAACCGACGGGCGACAGATCGCGCTGTCGGTCGAGCCGCACGTCGTCGAGGTCGTCGTCACCGGCGGCCCCGACCGGACGCCGGCCGCGGGGGCGACCGTCGAGCTCCGGGCGGACGTCGGCGGGTGGACCCGCCGGAAACCGGCCGACGGGGAGGGGACGGTCCGGTTCGAAGTTCCGCGGTCGGCGTCGACCGTCTCCGTCACCGCTACCGACGGCGATCTCCCGCCGGAGACCGCGGAGCATCGGATCGAGCAGGCGGTCCGCGAGGGGGTGACCCTGCGGATCGCCGACGGCGCCGGCGCGATGACGGTCGAGACGACGGTCGGAGATCGGCCGTGGCCCGAGGTCGACGTCCGGATCACGCCGACGAGCCCGGAGGCGGAGGCGTACACCGACGAGGGAACGATCACGACCAAGGGCGGCGGCCGCCGGACGGTCGAGGGGCTTCCGGTCGGGGAGTACGAGGTCCACGCCCACCCGCAGTTGGAGTCGGTCGACACCACCGCGGCCGTCGAACGGGTCGCGGTCGGCGACGGCGACACCGTCGGGGTGGACCTCTCGATCGGGATCTCGTACACCGTGTCGGCCGCACAGCGCGAGCGGCGCGACGAACTCGAAGGCCGGATCGAGGAGTTGGCCGCGGCGTCGAACCGCGACGTGGCGATCCCGCGGTACTACGGAACGGTGCTCGCCTCGGTGCTCGAGTTGGTCGAGGCGATCGAGGCGGCGCCGGAGCGCGCCGTCGAGACGGGGATCTCGCCCGACGCGGCGGTCGAAGCGCTGCTCGACGCGACCGAGACGGGGATCTCGACGGTCGACGCCGCGATGTCGGAGCGCCGGAACGTGAAGCTGTTCGGCGCCTGCGAGTCGATGCCGCCCGCCGAGGTCGAGTGGGACGGGGCCGCGACGCTGGACGGCTTCCTCGACGGGGTGAACGACGGCGGAGACCACGAGCGGCGCGCGCTGCGCGACCGGCTCAGGGCGGTCGACGAGGTCCTCGACCGGAAGTGGGGCGAGGTCAACGAGCTGGCCCCCGCGCGGAAGCTCCACGACCGGATCGGGGAGCTGGCACGGGAGACCGGGAGCGTCGACGACGAGCTCGCGGTCGTCGCACAGACGTACGTCGGGATCCACCTGTTGGACGCGGTCGAAGGGATCTTCGACCACGACGCGCTGGTGGACCGACTCAACAGCGGGAGCTACTGACACGACATGAAGGGGATGCTACTCAGAGTCGTCGTCGTCGTCTGCGTGGTGACGTCCACCGCGGGCGTCGCGGCGGCGACGGGGACACGGACGGACGCAGGGGGATCGACGGCCGCGACCGTGATCGCGGGGGCACCGGACGGGGCGGCGCCGCCGGATCTCGGCGGGGCGACGGCACGCTCCGACGTCGACGTCGACGTCGAGGCGCCGCAGAGCGGCGACGACTTCCTCGCGGCGTTCCGCACGCTCGCCGGCCGGGAGTCGCTGTCGGCGTACAGCGAGTTCGAGGTGATCCGGACGCAGGCGGTCGTCGCGGTCCAGTCGGGGTCGTTCGACGACGCCGACCGGACCCGGATGCGCGGGGTGCTGCGGACGCTGGTCCGGTTCGACGCCGCCTACGCCGCCGCGCGGAACGGTAGCTTGGAGGCCGGCTTCGAGTCGGCGACCGCGACCCGTGCGGCGGTCTCGGAGCTCGACTCCTCCGGGGGGACCGTCTACAGCTCGCTCGCGAGCGTCGCGTTGGATCGGTTCTTCCGGTCGCTGGGCGAGCGGTACGAGGAGCGGTCGCGGGCCGACGGGATCAGCACCCCCAAGCAGATCGCCGCGCTCCAGCGGGCGGGGGCGGCCTACCGGCTGGCCGGGGCCAGCGACCGGTTCGCGGAGGTGTCCGTCGAGGCCGAACAGCTCGCGAGCGCGTGGGAGCGCGACAGCCGGGCGATAAACGAGTCGATGGCGGCCACGCAGGGGTTCTTACAGCGGTGTGGCGCAACCTGTAGCGGTCCGGTGAGCGCGGTGTCGGCCCACACGCTCGGCGTGTTCGGGCTCTACACCGACGCCCGGGCGGCGAGCGCCGCGAGCAGCGAGGCGGTCCGGATCGCGGAGGCCAACGACTTGGGCGGGCGGACCGCGGAGCTCCGGGCGGTCGCCGACGACGCCTCCGGCACGCTGCTGTCGCTCGCGATCGGGTCGGCGCTTCTGTTGTTCGCGTACGCGTTCGTGGTCGCGGTCCCGACGATGTTCGTCGCGAGCCGGATGTCGGCGTGGGCCCGCGACAGGCGGGCGGCGTCGGTGGGGTCGATCCTCTCGGCCATGCCACGGGAGGTGCGCACCGATGGCGGCGAGTGAGCACACCGCAGGTCGCGTCGGGGTGGTTCTCGTTGTCGCGATGGTGGCGCTGGCGGCCTTTGCGGGGCCGGCGACGGCAGCGAGTGGGAGCGTCGAACTCGACCGCGCCCTCGACGACCAGCGGGCCACAGAGGAACTGTCGTTCACCTTCGTCGCGAGCGCGAACGAGACGGTCAGCGCCGACGGCTCCCAGTCGTTCGACGGCGGCGACGTGACCTTCGAGTTCGAGGAGTGGGAGGATCTCGACGGCGGCGGGTCGGGGTCGTCGTCCAGTTGGGAGGTCGAGAACGGAAACGAGTACCGGGTGACCTACGAGGCACGCGCGAGTTCGGGCGCCGGCGAGGACACCTACAGTTGGAGAGCGACGGTTAGCGGGGGGGCGACCAGCGCCTCTGAGACGCTCGAACTCACCGTCGACCTCCTCGAACCGCGGTTCGGTTCGATCGACACCCGCGATCCCGAAACCGTGATCTTCACCGACGACGACAGCGACGGCACAACCGAAGTCGATGTCGAGTTCGACAACACCGGCGAGGGTGTGATGGTGCTCGACGGCGTCGACCTCACCGACACCGGCCCGTCCGGCATCGACGTGTCGGTCGACTCGCTGTCCGGTCAGGTCGACGCCGGCGGGTCCGGGACGGCCGTGCTCGATGTCTCGGTCGACCCCTCGGTCGACGAGGGCGACTACACGATCTCGGGGACGATCACCGACAACCTCGGGAACACACAGTCGTTCACGGCCGAGGTCCAGGTCCGGAAACCTCCGGTCCTCGCCGCCGACGACGTCGACGTCGGCGGGGTGCTCATCGGCGAGTCCGCCACCGTCGACGTCACCGTCGAGGAGGTCGCCGGCTTCTCCGGGATCGACGGCGTGGACGTGAACGTCGTCGGAACCAGCGACGACGGCGCCGTCACGGTCAGCGGCGAGGGTACCGTCGACACCGGCCCCGGCGGGAGCGACGAGATCTCCGTGGCGGTCTCTGCGGACTCCGACGGCGCACAGAACGCCGACCTCGAGTGGCGGGTGGAGCTGACGCCCGACGACCGGTACAGCCCGACCGAGGCCATCGACGTGACCGGCGAGGTGTTCTACCCGCCGAACCTCGGGTCGGTGTCGGGCCAGAGCGCCCGGAACGTCTTCGAGACGCCGCGGTCGCGGGCCGACGTCCAGCGCACCGAGACCGAGGTGACCTTCGAGAACACCGGCGACCTCGACATGGACGTGACCGACGTGGCGGTGAGCGTCGACGACCCCGACGTGACTGCGTCGGTCGCGGACGTCACCGGAACGGTGGGCGGCCAGTCCGCGGGCAGCGCGACCGTCGTGCTCGAAGCCAGCCCCGAAGCCGCGGAGGGGGGCTACCCCTTCACCGTCACCGTCGACACGGCGACCGCGGGCACCCAGTCGATCACGCGGGAGCTCACGATCGAGCACATCCCCGAACTCGCGGTCGAGCGGTCGGAGCTGCCGCTGGGCGACATCACGGTGACGAACCGGCGGACCACGAGCATCGACGTCTCCGAGGTGCTCGAGTACGAGGCGGTCCCCGGCGTCGAGGTCGTCCGGACGTCGGGCCCCGAGCGGTATCTCGAAGTCGCGGAGCGGCCGACCGAGCTCCAGCCCGGGGAGTCGGCGCCGCTCGTGTTCGCGGTCGCGTTCGACACCTCAGCGGAGCTCTACCAGCAGTACCGCTGGGAGTTCGAGGTCCGCGGCGAGGGCGTCGAGACGCAGACCGTGACCGTGACCGCACAGCCGACCCCCTACTCGTTCGATTCGATCTCGAACAACCTCTCGTCGTACGCTGGGGGGTCGGGGCCGCGCGCCGGGACGGCCGCCGGGATGTCGGAGTCGCTGTCGGCGCTGGAGACCCGGCTGCGGGACGGCGAGGAGGTCCCGGAGGGTGATCTCACCGAGACCATCGCCGCCGGCGAGACCGCGATCCTGCTTCTGAACTCCCTCGAGGCGGCGGACCGGGCCCGGGAGTCCGACGGCCCTGCGGCCGCGCAGGCGGACGTGCTCCGGGCGCAGGCGACGTTGAACGCGATGTCGGAGTACGTCGCCCGGATCCAGGCGTCGCAGGTCGACGCCTCGGCGTCGGGTGCCCTCGAGTCCGCCCGGGTCGCGACCGACGAGCAGGTCGACGCTCAGGTGACGTACTACGAGTCACAGCTGGAGGGAGACATCTCCACGCTCCGGCGCGCCAGCGCGAACCGACAGCTCGCGCGGCTGGCGGAGAGCCGCGGCAACACCGACCGGGCGAGCCGGCTGAACTCCGAGGCCTCGGCCGCGTTCGACACCTACCTCCAGCAGGTGCAGGACGCCTCCGGGAGCGCGGAGGAGGCGCGGGCCGCGAGGCGGTCGATCCGCGAGGACGCCACGCTCGTCCTCCTGAACCAGCCGCTGGTGTTGAACCCGGCGCGGCTCGACGGCATCTCCGCGGAGATCAGCGCGATCGACGCGTCGTACGCCGCCGCCGAGGAGACGTACGCCCAAGCGGGGGCGACAGGCCAGGCCGAGGCGATCGGCCGGGAGCGCGCCACGGTCCGACAACGGCTCCAGCTGACGCGGTACGGGCTGTGGGGCGCGACGGCGGCCTACGGGCTCGTGGTGCTCGTGGCGCTGCTCAGGACGGGGCGGAACCTGTACGCGTACCTGCAGGACAGACGCACCGTGGAGATGGGCGCGATCCTCCAGTAGGGGGTGGTCCCGGTGACGGGGCGTTCGCGGTGGCGGCGTCAGTCGGTCGACCCGACGTTCAGGGGGGTCGACAGCGTGGCCGGGAGCGCCGGGGCGTCCGTCCCCCCGTCGGCGTCGACCCGCCAGGCGTCGGCGTCGGCGGTCCGGTCGCCGGAGACGGTCACCGTGGTGGACTGGGGGTCGTCCGCGTCGTCCGCCGGGGTGGTGTCGAGCGCGACCGGGAGTTCGATCCGGTCGCCGTCGGCGACGCACTCGACCCGGTGGGTCGTCGTTTCACCGGGGCCGAGCCCCGCGAACCGCTCGGGGGAGTAGAGGTACTCGTCGGGCGCCGTGCCGGTGGCCTCGACGTCGACGTCGAGCGGCGCGGCGCCCTCGTTCCGCACCCGGAGTACGACGTTCGTGTCGCGGTCGCCGAGCGTGTCGACCGAGTCGACGGCGACGGACACCGGCGGAGCCGTGGAGTCGTTGACCGCCGCGAGGGTCGGCAGCGGCCGCCGTCGCCGGTCGATCCGGACGAACGTCAGCGCGGGGCGTTCCGCGGGCGTTCCCCGATACGAGGTCTCCCGGCGTGCCTCGGCTCCGGGGGCGACGTCGAACCCCTCGAAGGTCACACTGTTGGAGAACCCCTTCGACCCGACTTCGAGCACGGAACACGTCGTGTCGAGGTCGTTGAAGACGTCGAGCCGGACGTCCGTGGTGGTCGCCCGCACCGAGAGCGCGGGGCGGACCACCACCGGCGCGGGGTCGATCGGAATCGACGCCGAGGGGGCGGTGGCCTCGGACCCGTCGGCGCGGGCGGTGACGGCGGGGACCTCGATCGAGTCGGCGTCCCACCCGGCGTGGTACCGCGAGGCGGTCGCCTCCGCGCCCGGCCGGAGTTCGACCGTCGCCTCGGTCCCGTCCGACCGCAGGGTGATCGACTGCGGCTCCGAGGAGCGGTTCTCGACGGTGAGCGTCTCCTCGACGGCGTGGCCCTCGTTTGCGGTCTCCGATTCCAGGCTGCGCGCGAGGCCGATGGGATCGCCACCGGTCACCGACGCGTCCGCGTCGGTCCCCGAGGGTGCGGGCCGACCGGCGGGCTCCGGCGGCGACCCGTCGGTCGTCGTCGACCCAACCGAGCCGTCGGCCGGGGGTCGGGCGTCCGGATCCGTCGGCGCGTCCGCGGGTCGGTCCCCGGCGGCGTCGGATCCCGCCGGGCGCCGAGGCGGGTCGGGGTCGGGCGCCGGGAG
>ERZ1034573.468-NODE-468-length-12023-cov-10.837901_pt1 | contig 12023 bp, 11 predicted proteins | sample MGYA00520641_ERZ1034573 | MGnify/ENA primary metagenome ERZ1034573 (study PRJEB33760, sample SAMEA4777724) | hypersaline lake metagenome | biome: hypersaline environment; feature: brines | place: Spain | collected 2014-08 | depth 0 m ...
TCACCGCGATGCTGGCGGACGCCGATTTCCTTGTCAGCGACCGGTGTTCCGTCCGGCCGAAGAGCTTCGACATCGCGGCCCGCCGTGGGGACGATCTCGTGCTGTTGAAGGTACTCGGCAATATCGACGCGTTCAACCCCGAAACCGGTGCTGAGCTCCGCCGGCTCGGCGAGTATCTGTCGGCGACCCCGATGGTGATCGGGTTGCGGACGCGCAACGAGGATCTCAAACCCGGCGTCGTCTACTTCCGCCACGGCGTCCCGGTGTTCAACCCCGATACCGCCTACGACCTGTTCGTCGAAGCAGTTCCACCCCTGATCTACGCCGCTCCCGGTGGCCTCTACGTCAGCATCGACGGCGATCTGCTGGCCGACGAACGCGAAGACCGCGGCTGGAGTTTGGGCCGACTGGCGACCGAACTCGGTGTCTCCCGGCGAACCGTCTCGAAGTACGAGGACGGGATGAACGCCTCGATCGAGGTGGCGATCCAGCTGGAGGAGCTGTTTGATCAGCCGTTCTCGAATCCGGTCTCCGTGCTTGATGGCGCGGAGGATGTCCACGACGCTGACCCGGTTCCGGACGAGCCCGACGCCGACCCCGACGACGAACACGTGTTGACGGTGTTGGCGGAGGCTGGCTTCGATGTGCATCCGACGACGCGCTCGCCGTTTAAGGCCGTCAGCATGGCGACCGGGCGGCGAGCCAGCGACGTGTTGACCGGTCACTCATCGTTTACCGAAAGCGCCGAAAAGCGAGCCGAACTCATGGGGTCGATCGGTCGCGTCACAAAAACCCGGTCAGTATACTTCACGACCGACCGAACGAAACGAGAGTCCGTCGGTGGGACGGCGATCGTCTCCTGTGAGGAGTTGGCCGGGATCTCAGATCCGGAATCGATCCGCGAGCTGATCCAGGAACGAGCGGCCGAACCTGAGGCTTAGGCGTAGTGTTCGTCGAGATGGGCGACGATATCGTCGCTTTCGGGCATCCCGTCGATATCGTGTTCCTCGTCGATCAACACCGGCACCCCGGTTTGACCGCTGACCTCCTTGACCTCGGTGCGCTCGCTGTGTGAGCGCGGCACCTCTCGGGACTCATACGCAAGCCCGAGGTCGTCGAGTTTTGAGGTGACTTTCGCACAGTACGGACAGCCCGGCAGTTCATAGAGGATGAGGTCTGACATCAGTCGTTCTACGGACGGGGTGCAAATGAAGCCACTGGTGTTGTGTGTGAAACCGCCTCAAGCGCGGGGCCGTCGGCTACATCGCATCGGCTGTGGTATCGTCGCGGTAAATGGTTGTTCCGATCTGAAACCGGGTAACTCCTCGATCCGCGCCTCCGACAATTCGATCGCGGCGCGGAATCGCAACCAGATAGCGAAAACGACCAGCCGACTACAGCAGCATCCCGCTGGTCTGAACGTAGAAGTAGACGACCAACACGGCCGCAAGTAGCCACTGGCCAAGCCGAATCTCGTCGGCCTCGCCGGATGCGGCTTTCACCAGCGGGTAGCTGATGATCCCGGCAGCCAGCCCGTCGGCGATCGAGTACGTCAGCGGCATGATCGTGATCGTCAACGCCGCCGAGATCGACCACGCCGGATCGCGCCAATCGATATCGACGACACCCTCAAACATGATGATGCCGACGATCACCAGCGCGATAAACGAGGCGTAACTCGGGATCGCCGACGCGATGGCGACAAACGGGATCATCAACAGGAAGAGCCCGGCGACAACGAGCGTGGTGAGCCCGGTGCGGCCGCCGGCTTCAACACCGGTTGAGGACTCGATGTAGGTCGTCACCGTCGAGGTGCCGAGCATCGCGCCGACGGTTGTGCCGACGGCGTCAGCCATCAACGGTTTGTCCATCTCCGGGAGTTCGCCGTTCTCATCGAGGAAGTCGCCGAACTGTGCGATCCCGATCAGCGTGCCGGCCGTATCGAAGAAATCGACGAAAAAGAAGGTCAGTACGACGAAGCCGAAGGTAAGTGGTTCGACCCGTGAGAGGCCATCGATGAACGCGCCAGCCAGCGGTGTGATGTCGTACTGAATCCCGGTGATCACACCAAAGACACCCTGTTGTTCGACCGCCGACAGCACCGATTCGTTGACAAGCACGCCGCGGTCAACGACGCCGCCGAGGGTGAGCCCCCAGCCGGCGATGGCGGTCGTGAGAATCCCGATGATGATCGAACCGGTGATACCGCGGGCCCACAGCAGCAGCGTTAGCACGACGCCGGATAGTCCGAGGATCGCCACCGGATTTGAGCCAACCGAGCCGAGCGTCACCAGCGTCGCATCATCGTTGACGATCACCTGAAACTCCTGTAACCCGATAAACAACAGAAAGACGCCGATCCCCGCGCCGACAGCGAACTTGACAGGCTCAGGGAAGAGGTTGATAATGTACTCCCGTGCGCCGATAGCGGTCAACACGATGAAGATGATCCCCTCAACAAAGACGGCGGCAAGCGCCGTCTGCCACGGGATGCCTAAGCCGAGAACGACGGTGAACGCGAAGAAGGCGTTCAGCCCCAACCCCGGGGCAAGCCCGAACGGCCGGTTTGCATACAGTGCCATCACCAACATCGCGGCCACCGAGGCGAGGATCGTCGTGATGGCGATCATCTGGAAGACCTCGGGGTCGGTGTAGCCTTCGATACTGATCGCGTTCGACAACACCGTCGGGTTGACGACGATGATGTACGCCATTGCGAGGAACGTTGTCGCGCCGGCGATCACCTCCGAGTTGACATCGGTGTCGTGATCGTCAAGATCGAAAAACGAGTTGAGTCCCATTTGTGGTATGTAGCGGTTGCTTGCGACACTGACTTAAAAATTCGCATAATTGTGTGGTGGACTACTAGATCGCCGTCGAATTCGGATGAACGATCGTGATATGCTGAGAAACGAAGTGTCGAGCGTGCGAACGATCGCTACCGCACAGGCTACTCAACGGTCGTGAGTGCTGCCACCGGCGCGTCAGTGCGGCCGCGAGCGCGGGCCAACCCCTCGTCGCCGACAGCGATCAGCGTGAAGACACCGACAACTGCGGCGTCAGCCTGGGCAGCGATATCCAACAGCAGCTCCTGGGTTTCCCCCGATCGAATCAGATCGTCGACAATGAGCACCGATTCACCCGCAGCGAGTCCGGCAGCCGGCAGGTAGTAGGTGAGCTCTATCCCCGAGGAGAGCCGCTGGCGAGCCTCGATAAACTCCTCAACGGCGGTCTCCTTTGATTTCTTGGCGTAGGCGAGCCGGGCATCAAAGTACGATGCCATCGCCGCCCCAAGGGTGATGCCGTCGGTGGCGGCGGTCAACACCACATCCGGGCGCTCGAAGCCAACGCTGGTGGCGGCGACCGGTGCGACACGGTCGAGAAACGACTGATCGAAGACAATCGCCGAGTTGTCGACATACCCCTCGTCATCGACGCTGACCCGGGATCGAAGTTCCTGTGCGACAGCTTCCTGACCGATCTCACCGACGATCCTCTCGGCGCGGTCGGCTCCGGGAAGCACGTGGCCGTTGACGTATCGGTTGAGATCGCCGTCCGGCAGGCCGGTCTCCGCGGCGAGTTCCGCGTAGGTGCGGTCGGCTTTCAGCATCCGAAGGACAGCAACAGCCTGTAGCTGGAGGGCTGCCTTCTCGGCGCGATTCATACCAACGCTTCGAGATTGTGTAACTATGAATACATCGGTACAGAGACACCGACGAGCAGCCGGTGTCGTAGACACTGTCGGCGGAATCAGCGAACTAACCAGACGGGAGTGAGCCAACTGTGTAGTGACACCGCTCGCCAGAGTTCGTTACTTTCGCAAACAATAGTTTTTGAAATCAAAAAAGCTATTTCTGTATCCCAAATATTTAAGTGGGTGGCAGTCTAGTAACTAATTGCTATGAGCACCCAAAAGACAGTTCGCCAGCAGTTCGATGCGGTCGAACAGTCGGAGGCACTGCGTCTCGATGGCGACAAGGCCGAGCAGATCATCGACGCGTTGAATACAGATATCGCCAACGCGTACGTGATGTATCACCAGATCAAGAAGCACCACTGGAACGTTGAGGGCGCGGAGTTCAACGACATCCACGAGCTCCTCGGCGAAGCCGCCGAGACGCTTGAGGAAGGTGCCGACGAGATCGCCGAGCGCGCCCAAGCCATCGGCGGTGTGCCGATCGCTGGCCCGACCAGTCAGGAAGACCATGCCACGATCGAGTTTGAGGGTGAGGATGTCTACGACATCAGAACCTCGCTCGCAAACGACATGGAAGCCTACGGTGATATTATCGAAGGCATGCGCGACCACATCCAGCTGGCGGCCAACCTTGGTGACCCGACAACCGAGCATCTCCTCAAGGAGAAGCTCATCGAGATCGAGGAAGACGCCCACCATATCGAACACTACCTCGAAGACGACACGCTTGTCGTTGAGTCGGCAACCAACTAACGACCGCCGCGACCTCTCATTTTTTTAGCGTACCGAACAGCCACTACACAGCTACCTAGCAAGTAACTAACGCGGAGTCACAACTACACATATCGATTACAGCAGAAACAAACAGCTTACTCTGTGACAGTGACGCTGCAGTCGGTGGCGATCCAACCGTCCTCATTGCCCTCTTCGGTGAACACGGTTCGATCAGGTGTCGTGTTACAGACTGCGACATGTGGCGTGTCATCTGGGGCTTCAGCCGTAGTCGTTGACTCGGTTACGTCGGTGGTTGCCATACAACTTCTTAGGCATGCCTAAAGGTATATACGTTTTGGTCGGCCTAACATTGCACGGCGAACAATCAGCACCCCGTCGCGGTGTCGTACTGTCGACCGAGGCGCTATGCCGTTGTCGATGGGGTTGGAAGTCGAATCTCGATGACGGTTCCTTGCTGTGATTTTGGGACGCTGATCTCGCCGTCGAGGGTCGTGATGATCCAGTAGGTAAGCCACAGACCAAGCCCTTGACCGTGGACGAGCGGCTCTTCTTTCCCCTCAGCCAACACCTGCCGTTCATCCTCCGGTATCCCCGGGCCGTCATCGCTAATCGTGATCCGAAGTTGCTCGTCAGTTTCGGTGACACCAAGGGTTACCGTTGGATGTTCACCACCGTGGACAGCGGCGTTTTCGAGCAGTTCCCACAGCGGGGTCTCGATCCGTGGCAACGTCATTGCGGTCGCAGCGGCTGGAATCTCAGCCGTGACCGACGCCTCGGGGTACCGTGTGTTGAGTTGGTCGATAGCGTCGTGTAGTACCGGGGCGAGATCAACTGCCTCTAACTCCGGGGAGAGCTCACGATTGTCCTCGATCTGGCGTGCGGATTTGGTGAGATCGAGCAACCGATCAGCGGTGCCGACGATCTGTTCGGCCTTTTCGGCGTCGTCATCATCCAGCTCGGTCGCCAACATATTGGCGTAGCCATTAATTACGGTCAGTTTGTTGCGGACGTTGTGCCGCAACACGCGGTTGATGACACTGATAAGACCCTCACGCTGGCGTCGATCACTCGCGTCTTGAACCATCACCTGAGCACCGACGATATCGGCGGGTGTCCGCGCCTCGGGCGCAACATCGGCCGCATAGATCGGAACCGCCCGGACATCGACGTACACCGTCTGACCGGAACGAGCCTCAATCGGGAAATCACGAATCTGGACTGATTCACCGTTTGCGACCTCCTCAAGGGAGTTCTTAGCAAGCTCAGCTGTTTCGTCATCCGGTGTGAGCATCACCACCGAGTTGCCGATGAGCTCGTCGGGTTCGTACCCAAGAAACTCCTCGACCGACGGTGAGACAAACTCGTACCGGCCGTCGAGATCAAGCCGAAACACGAACGCAAAGCTGGCGGCGATGACAGCCCGATACAGTTCGGTTTGCTCGTCAAGCTCGCGCTCGCGCTCGATGAGCGTGCGTCGCTGCCGTTCGATATCCGTGACATCGGTAAGGGCGAGCACCTCGACTGCGGCATCGCCGAGGGTCATCGACCGCGGGGAGACAAGATAGTACTCCGTCCCCGTATCGCTGTCACGTGTAACGATCTGCTCGTTGTCGCGTTCGCGGGTGGCGGCGACCGCCGGGAGCACGTCGGCAAGCGACTCGCCGGTCGACGCCACGAGTCCAGGAAAGGCGGCTTCGGCAGCCGGCGAGTAATCCTGAATCCGGCCGCTGTCATCGAGAATGATCGCCGCCTCATCACCCTGGGCGGTGGTTCGGACAGCCAGAAACTGTTCGCCAAAGATGAACAGCGTGCCGATGGCGAAGGCGGCGACCCCGATCGGGGCATAGATGAAGTTGATCAGCTCCGGGCTCGCAATCGCGACAATATCAAGTGTAACCGGGAGGGCAAGCAGCCCGGTCAGGATCCCGATCGGTTTGGTGTCGTACCCTGACTCGACATACAGCTCAAAAACCATGAACAGGCCGACAGCAGCGAGTACGTACGACAGGCTTGTTGCGACCCAGTGGACGATGCCGTGGTTGATCGCCAGATAGCGGAACGGCGTTGTCACCAGCGTCGTGGTGAAGTAGAGCTCATGAAATGGGTTTGTGAGCTTTATAAAGACGACCGTAAGGAACACGGCGACACTGAGTCGGCGAAGTGTGGCATTCTTATGCAGCGACCGACCGGTGTAGGCAGACGCGAAGTACAGCCACGCCCAGACGGTGGCAAACCCTGAAACGAGGCCGACAATGTAGGTTGCCTCTCGGAACGGATTAGGGACAACAAAAAACGCAGTCTTAAACATCGCCCAGATGCCGGTTGTCGCAAGCAGGCCGACCAGTCCATACCGCATCTCGACATCGTTGAAGCTGCGGGCTCGTGGAATCGAGGCAAAACAGGCGAGGCCGCTGAGACAAAACAGCCCCATGTAGGCAACGCCAGCGGAAGTCGTCCATGGTGCGGCCATTGATATACATATTCTATGTGTCCGAGAATCATAAGAAGCCGGTTTACGTCGGTTATATTTTGACGTTGATTTTATTGTAGGATATATCGAAAAAGGGCAGAAGAGAGCCTCTAACAAGAAATTGACTCGGAGGGGTACAACAGCGTAAGCGACGAAGAAAACACACATATCCGATCAAACAAGTAATAATACCTGTGTATTCTACTGTGCCTATACCGCTGCCACAGTCTTAACAGAGCTGCGGCCCAACAACAGTGTATGACCCCGTCCGCAGACAGCCCGTCCGATCCACCGGACAACGATGAGTTGGCGGCGCAACTTGACGAGTTAGAGGCGACACTCACAGACCTGCGGAGTGAGCTTCGCAGCGAAGAGCAGCGTGGGCCACCACAGCCGCCGCGGCTGAGCGAACTGCTCCGGTTTACCGAGCAGTATACGATCCCGACGCTGATTGCGATTCTTGAGGCGACGGTTCGCTCACTCGAACTGCTGCGACGAACGCTTCGGTTGGCCGATCCCGAACGTGCTGCCAGCGAGGAGAGTGCTGCCGTCCGAGGCCGGCTTGACGAGGCCGGCAGCGAGGCCGGACGGCAGCTTGCCGACGCGTTGACCGAACTTCGCACCGCACTGTCCGACGCTGACCTTCCGGAAAACGCCGAATCCCGCGATCTCATCACCGACGCCCGTGAGTTAACCGGCGAGATCGAAGCGCGGCTTCGCGACGCCGAACAAACTGTCAACGATCAGTGGGATCGTGAACGAGACGGAGAATCGACCCGGAAGCGACAGTCGAACGCCGCCGAAGCCGACGACGGCGTGATGATCGACGTTAGCGATGGCGGTGACGACAGCGACGACAGCAGCCGGTCGCCGGCTGACGACGGCAACAACGCCGATGACGACACCCCATCGGTCGATGTCGACGCCGAACTCGAATCGATCAAAGACGAACTCGACGAGGCCGAACAGGCGATCGACGACGCGGAGCGTGATGAGACCCCGGACAGCTCGACGGAAGACGACGACACCGACGCGACCTAGTTACTCGGCCGGGCGGAACCGATACCCGTCCCACGACTGGCTTTCGGGGTCACGGATCCCGGCGTCGGGATCGCGGAGCTCCGGCGCATAGACTGGTTCAACGGCATCGCCGATCGCAACCTCGTCGGTGGTGAGCTGGCCGATCGCTCGCACCGATTCGCCGTCAACGGTGAACTCGACGATAGCGAGGTGGTTCGGCTCACGGACGCCCGGGGGTGTCGCCGTCGAGGTTGTCCACGTCACAACGGTCGCACGGTACTCGCTGAGATCGACCATCTCGACCGGCTCTTGGCCATCGGGGCCGAGCGGATGCGCCGGATACAGGATCGACCCGTCGGGGTAGCGGGCGGCTTCCATCGGCGGCTCGTCACTTTCAGCGTCGTGTGTCTTCTGTCGGTCGCTCATTGGCCTGCCTCCATGATCGTCGTAATCACACAGTTGCCAAACCCACCGACGTTACAGGCGAGGCCGGTTTCGGCGTCGACTTGGCGCGGCCCGGCGGTGCCGGTGAGTTGTTTGTAAATCTCATACACCTGTGCGACACCGCTGGCACCGAGGGGATGGCCCTTCGATTTCAGGCCGCCGGAGGTGTTGATCGGGAGGTCGCCGTCGCGGTCGGTGACACCCTCATCGACGGCTTTCCAGCCCTCGCCCTGCTCGAAGAAGCCGAGGCCCTCCGACTGGAGGAATTCAAGAATGGTGAACATGTCGTGCAGTTCGGCTACGTCGATGTCGTCTGGGCCGAGACCGGCCTGTTCGTAGGCGATCGTACTGGAATCAACGACGCCACCCATGACGGTCGGATCCGCGCGCTCGTGGACAACGTGGGTGTCGGTCGCGCCGCCGATCCCGGAGATGACGGCGTACTCGTCGGCGTACTCGCTGGCGACTGATTCGGGACACATGAGCAGGGCAGCCGAGCCGTCGGTGATGGGGCAGAAATCATAGAGCCGCAGCGGGTCGGCGACGATCGGCGACTCCATGACCGTTTCGAGATCAACTTCCTTCTGGAACTGTGCATGGGGATTGTCGACGCCGTTTTTGTGATTTTTCACCGCGACCTTGGCGAGGCTCTCGCGTGGGGCGTCGTACTGATGGAGGTATCGGCGAGCGGTCAACCCAGCAAAGGAGGGCAGCGTGACGCCGTGTTTGTACTCCGCGGGGTGGGTCAGCGAGGCGATCACGTCGGTCGCCTCGGCGGTAGAGCGGTGGGTCATCTTCTCGCCGCCGATCAGCAGCGTCAGGTCGCTCGCGCCGGAGGCAACCGACTGCCACGCACTGTGGACGCCCGCGCCGCCGGAGGAGCTTGTCTGATCGATCCGGGCGGTGTAGGCCGGCAGCGCGTCGAGGTCGTGGGCAACGGCGTTGGCAACCCCGGTTTGGCCCTCGAACTCGCCGCTGGCCATGTTCGATACGTAGAGATGCTCAAGGTCGTCGCCGTCGATACCGGCGTTGGCCAAGCAGTCCCGACCAGCTTCCGCGAGCAACTCGCGGATCCAGCCCTCGCGTTGGCCGAACTGTGTCATCGACGCGCCGACGATCGCAACGCGATCCATACCACCTCTCTCACAGCGTGGTAGTTACCGATTTCCCTTCGAGCCCATCTCGGGCGATTTAACAGGACGGCCGGTGGAGGTGTCGGTATGGAGCCGGATCGCACGCTGCCGTATCTCGGAGCCGTGGCGTCACTCGTTTTCACCGTGGTCGCCGCCGCGCCGTATGTGCTTGTTACCGGACAGACGGAGCTGTTGGGTGCCTACTACGCGGCCGGCCCGTTTGGTCTCACCGGCGGGATCTTTCTGGCAATCCTCGGGGTCGTGATCTTCCTCTCGGGCGTTCGCGGGCAGGCGGATCCGACGCTTGTCGCCGGGATCATGCTCGCGGTTGGGCTGGCTATCTTTGGGCTGACAGCCGCCTGGACGCTGCTGCTTCCGTCGGAGGTCATCTACAGCTTCCCGGCACAGTACGACTGGCTGGAGTTCCATCCCTGGGCAACCCTCGTTGCCAGCGGGCTCATCGGTGGTGCCGCGGCGGGATACGCGTTCGTCGTCAACTGAGTTTGGTACTATAGCCGCCCGCCCGCTCAGGGGGTGATAACGAGTTTACCGAGGAAGCTCTCTTCGAGCACCGCACGCTGAGCCTCGGCTGCACCGCCAAGGTCGTACTGCTGAGCAATCTCGATCGCCACGTCGCCCGACGCCAGTAGTCGCGATACATCCCGGAGCGGATCTCGCAGATCTGGCGTGTTGAACATGCTCATCAGCGTCAGCTGCAGATCCTTTCCGCGAACGGCTGAAGACTGGTTGAAGCCAACCGATTGCTCCTTTTCGCCGATGCCGACGACCCGACAGCCGGTGGCGGCCACGTCGGCATCGAGCTGGAGGTACTCATGCATGCGATGGTCAAGGATCACATCGGCACCACCATCGCTGGCGTCAACGATTGCGTCGGCGAGATCATCGCGGTGATAGTCGAAGACGTGATCCGCGCCAAGCTCGCCGAGCTCATCGTGATACCCCGGGCTGGCAGTTGTGATGACTTCCGCGCCCGCGGCGGCTGCGATTTGGACAGCCGCGTGGCCGACGCCGCCGCTCCCCCCGTGAATCAGACACCGATCGCCGAGCTGGAGGTTTGCGTGATCGATGAGTGCGCGCCAGGCGGTGACGGCTGCAACGCCTGCCGCGCCGGCTTCGACGGTGTCGACACCGTCGGGGAGGGTGACGACTCGGTCATCGGGAATCGCGGCGCACTCGGCGTAGCCGCCGTAGTGGGCCTTGCCGATGCCGGTGGCCATGACAGCATCGCCCTCGCTGAAGCCGGTCACGTCGTCGCCGACGGCACTGATCTCGCCGGCGGCGTCGATTCCGGGGATCATCGGCAGCGTGAACGGCTCGTAGGAGCCCTCCCGAAAGTAGGTGTCGACAGGGTTGACGGCTGCACCGTCGACGGCGATCAGCACCTCGTCGGCCGCCGGTTCGGGACGGTCGATCTCGTCTACCTGGAGTACGTCGGTGCCACCGTGGCTGTGGAATCTGACGGCGCGCATACCAGCACTGATGGAGGGGAGTCGAATAAACACCGCGGCGAGGTCAGGCAGTTCGGCGCGGGTCAGTCGACGAAGTCGGGTGCTTCGCGTTTCTCGGCGCGTTCGTCGATGAGGTGATCGATGAAGGAGTCAAGGTCTACGTCCTGCTGTTCGCGCTCCTTGCGATCCCGCACTGAGACGGTGCCGGCCTCGGCTTCGTCGCTGCCGACGACGAGCATGTACGGCACCCGGTCGTCTTGGGCTTCCCGGATCTTCCGGCCGAGCGTCCAGGAGCGATCCTCGATGTCGACGCGGAAGTCCGCGGCTTCGAGGTCATTTTTCAGACGGTGGGCGTAGCCGAGTTCGTCGTCGCTGATCGGGAGAACCCGCACCTGTTCGGGCGCGAGCCACAGCGGGAACTTGCCGTCGTAGTGCTCGATGAGCACCATGAAGAACCGCTCGAAACTGCCGTAGAGCGCGCGGTGGATCATCACCGGGCGGTGTTCCTCGTTGTCCTCGCCCGTATAGGAGAGATCGAACCGCTCGGGCATGTTGAAATCGAGTTGGACGGTCGGGCCGTCCCATTTGCGACCGAGCGCGTCGGTGAACGCGAAGTCGATCTTCGGGCCATAGAACGCGCCGTCACCGGCCTCAAGCTCGTAGTCCATGTTCGCACTTTCGAGGACGCTTTCGAGCTGGGATTCGGCTTGCTCCCAGATCTCGTCGCTGCCGACGGATTTCTCCGGCCGCGTGGCGAGGGCGACCTCGTAGTCAAGATCGAACGTCTCCAGTACGTCGTTGATCATCGCCATGATGTCGTTGACCTCCGATTCGATCTGTTCGGGCCGGACGAACAGGTGGCCGTCGTCGATGGTGAACGCCCAGACGCGGGAGAGCCCGGAGAGTTCGCCGCGTTGCTCCTTGCGATAGACTTTGCCGTTTTCGGCGTAGCGGACGGGCAGATCGCGGTACGACCAGGAGTTTTGCTCGAAGATCGTCGCGTGGCCGGGGCAGTTCATCGGCTTGAGGCCGTACTCCTCGTCGTTGACGTCGAG
>ERZ1034573.469-NODE-469-length-12016-cov-27.554970_pt1 | contig 12016 bp, 12 predicted proteins | sample MGYA00520641_ERZ1034573 | MGnify/ENA primary metagenome ERZ1034573 (study PRJEB33760, sample SAMEA4777724) | hypersaline lake metagenome | biome: hypersaline environment; feature: brines | place: Spain | collected 2014-08 | depth 0 m ...
CTACTATTGTACAGATATGAGCCAAAAATATGCTATTATCGGCGATGGAATCACAGGTGCGACAGCAGCGGAAAAAATACGGGAAACGGATAAGGACGCGGAGATCAGGGTTTTCACGGATGAAAGCGAGCCCCTGTACAACCGTATAATGCTTAAAAACTACATGAAAGGTTCTTTACCTAAACAGTACACCAGAGTCCACGATGAAGGCTGGTACGAATCCAGAGATATAGATTTACACTTAGAGACCAGGGTAGCAGATGTGGACGAAGATGAAAAAACTTTAGAGACTGAAGACGGCGAGGCCTTCGATTACGATACTCTTCTTGTCGCTGCAGGAGGTTCTCCCCGTGAGTTCCCTGCAGACGAGGACTATGAAAATATAAATTACATGTGGACTATCCAGAAGGCTGAGGAGATCAAGGAAGCTGCTGAGGAAAGTGAGGAAGCTGTTGTCATCGGAGGAGGCCTTCTAGGTATAGACCTTGCTGTGGCGTTTGCTGAGAACGATGCCGATACCCATTACTTGATCCGTGGAAGCAACTGGTGGTCTAGAGGCCTTGACGAGGAAGGAGCCTCCATCATCCATGAGCGGCTTGAAGAATTAGGTGTCAACGTCGTAACAGATACTGAGGCCTCCGAGTTCATCGCCGAGGACGGAGAAGTCACGAAAGTCGTTTCAAAGGATGGGGAAGAGTTCTCCTGTGACAGCGTGGGTATCGCTATCGGCCAGACGCCGAACTCGGAGATAGTCGACGTGGAAAAGACCGATGGAGGCCTTATACAGGTCGATGAACACCTTCAGACCTCTGACGATGATATCTACGCCGCAGGCAACATGGTCGAGTACTACTCCCCGGTCTTCGAGGAAAGGACTGTGAAAGGTTCCTGGGATCATAGCGATGCGATGGGTGAAAGGGCCGGTAAGAACATGATCGGCGAGGATGAGGCCTTCGATTATGTTAACACGTACGGTGTAGGGCATTTCAAGACCCAGTTCCTCGCTATCGGCGACTGGACCGGCGAACCCGTATCAAAGAAGTACGACGACGATCACTACCGCAGACTATACTTCAAGGAGAACAGACTGGTGGGTGCAGTCATGATAGGCTACACAATAGGCCAAGAACAGATCAAAGACATGATCAAAGGCAAGGAAAAATTCGAAGATAAAGAGGCCTTACTAGAGAAAAGCTACTGGGAGTGAAGTTACAGCCAGGTAAGGTTTTCCTCCAGTTTTTCTCCCTCTTCCAGGTACTCTGATTCGATGTAGTCCCAGGCCTCTATACTTATCTGGGACCATTCGGACCTTATGTTTTCTCTTTCTATCCCGTGGAATTGAAGGCCTTTATCGGTGAGAAAGAAGTTGTAGTCTTCGGTCTTGTAGAAATACATTGTAGCGTGTGTTCTCATCGAAGTCAGGTTTGACTCTCGGAAGGTAGCTGTCTGAACCCTGTACGATTTCCTCAAGGTGCTGCTGTAGATCTTGTAGATCCTTTGATGGACCAGAATCGAGGGAGGCCTGAAAACTCATGTATGATAATTGTACAGGCCCTGATGAAAACTGCTGTTGCAGTAGAAATCAACCTTCACTCATGCTCTATCTCTACTTCATCCAGAACGTCCAGCGCTCTTGTTGATACGAAGGATAGGTCCTGCCAGTCTTTGGTCATCCTCGGACACGCACAGTTGACGTAGATATCGATGTCGTATCCCTTATAGTCAGACTCGAAGATACGGTCCTCTACGAACAGGAAGACTTCTTTACCGTGTCTTTCAAGTTTTTCTTTCGCAATCTCGGCTGCACGCATGTAGTTCTGGCCTTTCTTGGAAGAGGTTACTACTCCCCAGCGTTTCTTGTCTTTATGCTTGATTACACGGGCGTATTCTGCCTGCATCTCGTCGTCGAGGGAGTTAGGCGGTTCGATCCAGATATGACGTTCGTAAGGATCGACGACATATACCTTTTTACCGGCTTCCGATACCTGTGAAGGGTGGAACTCTCCGGAACCAAGGAAAACAAATGCGTCTACCTTGTGTGAGATGTTGTGGGCGGCTCCTGCATCGCATCCGAGGACCTGACCCGGTTCAGTGGTTCTGAGGCCTTTCTTGCCGTCGACCACCTCGTATCCTTTACTTTCCAGGAACTCTCTGGCTTTCTCCGCACGGTCCATGTACTGCGTGACGCCGACAAGGCCTACAGTCTCCTCTTCGATCTTTTCATAGTCGTCTTCGAGGACCCCCATCAGGTCTCTATCTTCTCTGTACGGCATGTAGTACACATTGAGGTCGTCCATATCCGCTCCTTCAGGATGCAGAAATCTTGTGTGGCCTACGTGGACGAGGGCGTCTGCTCCCATCCTCTCCGCCTTTTCGTCCGCTATACCGCACGCTCCGAAGCTTGAGGCACCGATCATGACAGGTTCGATTCCATGACTTTTCAGCTGGGACCCAAATTCTATGAGTTCATCTTTGATGCCGTCAGGGCCCTGTAGGCCTACTTTGTCGTAGTCATGTTCCTTGAGCTCTTCCATTATCTCCTGGAAGTTCTCATAGTTGTACTGATCTCTTTCTTCCTGTTTGGCTTTTTGTTCTGTCATAAAAAATAACTGAGAGGCAATCTTTTTTAGTCCGAGCTCCGAACATGATCAAGTATCAGTTTCTTCTCCTCCTCCGCCAGGATCCTTTCGAAATCCGTCTGAAGGCCTTCAGGAGCGATGACGCTCATATCTTCCTCAACCGCTTTCTTAAGGACCTCCCTGTCAGGCCCTGAAAGGACGATGAACTTCTCATCCGCTTCAAGGTAGTCGATAGAGTTCATCAAGGCCTCTCCACTCATCTCTCTGGAGTCGAGGACGAACCGAGAACCTGAAAACTCCAGGACCTCCCTGTAACTCTGTAAAATCTCTTCGGAGGCCAGTTCAAGGCCTTTTACTTCGTAACCGGAGAAAGGACTGCTGATGTTGACGTCTTCAGATTCAAGACACAGTACTTCTGTGGCCGTGACTGCTGAAACAGCTCCAGAGCTTCCAGTAGCTTTTGAGACAGTATTTTCAGGTTCTTTTATCTCGACGTCTCTCTCAGGGATGTAGAGTTCCTGTTCCTCCTCTATCTCTCCGGAAAAGCTGAATACCGCAGGTTTCCCTTCTGATCTGGCTTTCTGTGCATCAGAAGAAACGAAGCCTCCTCTCCTCGCTATCAGAGAGTTCTCAAAGTCGTCAGGACCTGCAGTCTGATCAGATAACGCTACTTCGACTCCGGCACGTCCCTCTATCTTTCCTTCAGAAACCCTGAGGCCTTCAAGAGTTTCCTGGCCAGATACCTGCTCACTTTCGAATGCATCAACGATGTAGAACGTTCCTCTTTTGTGAACAAATTTCACGCTGAGGCCTTCTCTCCGCACTTTCTGGATGAAATTCTGTACTTCCCTGTCGTTGAAGGATGCTCCATTCTTTTTTACTTTCCTCTTTCTTTTCTGGCCGTTCATCGGATTACGGCTCATCTTCACCTGTTTTTCAGGTATCTTCTTCGTCTTTACACCTTCCTTGTTGACCAGGTAAAGGTCGGGGTTTGTTATCCCTTCTTCAAGCGAGTTCCCGAGGCCTTCAGTGGATTCGAACAGAGAATAATCTCTTGTGAAATTGAGGACTGCTGTTCCTGTTTCCCCTGGTTCGACCATCTTCTGTATGATTACTGCAGGGTAGTCCTGTTTCCCTGTACTGTAGTATGATGCTATCACGTTTTTCAGTGCTTTTTCTATGTTTGATGAGCCGACGTTGAGTTCGTATTCGTAGAGACCTTTTTCTGAATCGCTTACTCTTATGGATACGCGCTGTGAGTCTCTCTGTCCTCCGACAAGGTTCTTGGCTCTTCCCGATGCGTTCCTTACTTCGGAACTCATGCCGATCTCTTCCTGTGCGTCTTTTATCTCCTGCATCAGGTCTGAAGATATCGTGGAGTTGAGGATCTGCTGTGGGTCTTTTTCTCTTCCTATGAAGTTCTTTATCTCTTCTCTGGTTATCGTGAAGAAATTCGGTACTTCAAGACCGTTTATGGTATCTAGTTTTGCCGCTTTGAGGCCTGACTGTTCTCTGTCGATTTCTCCCTGCCACTGGACCATGCATAATTTTGGGGCTTGAAGCGATTAAAATCTTCCGATGGATTAGAGGCGAATAGAAAAATCAGGTAGTTGAAATAGGTGTAGAAAAGGTTTTTATCTGCTCCTGTCGATCTTGACTCTGCATTTGACAGGCATCTTGTGTGTTGCTCTTTCTAAGGCCTTTCTTGCGACCTGTACGTCTCCCTGGTCGACGTCGATCCTGTAGACTTTCTGCTGTTCGTCGACTAGTGCTGCGCGTCCGATTGGCCGTCCGAATGGTTTACGCATACCTTCGTAGTAACGGTCTGCCTGTGCGACACCAGCCAGTGGGTGGTATCTTAGTACGTGGTGTGGGTAAGGCAGGATCTTGAGGAAGTAGTCTTCTTCCGGGTCGAGCTCTTTTGATAGGTAGGAGTTGGCTGCGACACGTCCTGCTTCAAGTGCTTCGCTTCTGATCCCGCAGTCTTCTTCGACTACGAGCTTGACTGATGCCTCGAACTCTGTGTTCCTTGCACCCTGGTCGAACTGTGTTACTCTTGGAGCCGGAGCTCCTTTGATGTAGTTGTCCTTCTTTTTCTGGCTCTGCCGGGTGTAAGGCTGGTTCGGTTGCTCTCTGTAAATTCTTGCAGGACGATCTCCCATTGTTTTGAAAACCTCGTGAACTAACTCGCGGACTTAAATTTTATATAGGGTATGCTACAGGTAGTCCATGCTATCCGCCAGAGAAGAGTTAGGAAAGTGATCATCTATCTCCTGTTCGCTCAGTTTCTGGATATAATCCATCCTTTCCTCTACAGGCTTCGACTCATCATGAGAAACCATATAAACAGTTGAAGCGAAATCAAAGTGCTCAAAACCTGAAGAAGATAGATCTTCAAGGCCTAATTCCTCAACCTTGCTCCCGAAGTTATCTAGATCCGATTCATATTCTCCTTCAGTTGCTCTCTCAAGAGCATAATCAGTCACAGTCTGGTAGAAATCAGACTTGCTCTGAAGATGTTCAGAGCCTTCAACGAGGTTCTCCACCTGTTTGAAGGCATCCTCCGAATGCCTGAAAGTTGCTTTTGCCATCAAGAAGTAATAAAAACAGCAAGTTTTTTATTTTTGACCAGTTTCATATCTGAGGCCTTCTGGTTTTGACCGGAAGTTTTAATCCCTCCAGAGAACAATCGTTTTTGTATGCAGACTGTTAAAGTCTATCAGATAGGCCTTGGTGACTTCGGGCGGAACGGTTTCGAGAAACTCGTTGAACTACACCGGTACTTCGGAAAAGTAGATGTGGAGCTGAAAGGGGTATGTGATACTGATTTTGACCGCCTGGATGAGGCCGAGAAGTTCGCGGAGGCCAACGACATCTTCATCGAGACGTTTCAGGACGTGGAGGAGATGTACGAGGCTGCGGAACAGGAGAGAGGTAAGATCCTGATCTACGACTCAGGGCCTTCAGAGACTCACTCAAGGCACATCCACAGATCTCTGCAGAACAACTTCTTCCATCTGGCGGAGAAACCGCCGTCAATGAGCCGGGAGGAACACCTGAGTGAGAAGGAGATGTCCCGTGAAAGAGAACTGATGTATCTGGTCGATTTCATCGAGAGAGAAAGTCCTGTGGTGAAAAAGGCAGAAGAGATACTCGAGGGAAAAAACGTTGATAGACTGGATATCTTCAGACAGAGCTCTATAGGCCTTCAGAAGCTGATGCAGCCAGTGAAAAGGTCCGGTGTTAAGGGTGGAGCTGTACTGGACAAGATGGTTCACGAGGCCTACCTCTTCGATCTTCTCGGAAACGAAAAACTGGAGTTCGAATCAGTACAGATAGAGAATTTCATGCCCAAGACTGTGGGTGCAGAAAAGTTCATGTCGATAAGAGGCGGTTATACAGAAAATATCAGTAAAAACACGGCCCAGGGAGAGGTCAAGGCCTTACTGAAAAGTGGAGATGCAGATGTTACTCTTCATGGTTCCTGGATGGGCTTCAGCGAGGATTCGAGGAAAGCAGCGAGCAGGATAAAAGACGTGACCGGACATGACGTTCTTGAATCTGGTTATCAGACGGTGGACGGTAAGGCCTTCCTTGATGAGGAATGCAGGTTCTTCACAGTCCAGGGAGAAAAGAATTTAGCAGGCGATATGTTGAACGGGAGGCTTTTCGACCTTGATACCGGAGAGGAACTGGATACTCCGGATCTGATCCATGATCAGTTGCACAGGGTTATCGAGAAAGCTGTTCTGAATGCGGTCGGTGAGAGGGAGGATGTGATCGGCCAGCATGAGGTCGATGAGTTTATGGAGTGTCTTTTCAGAGTGCAGGAGGAGGCCTCGGGTGACGCGTTCGAGGAGCTGGAGAGGTCACGGGAAAGGCTGAAGGATATGATCGTGGAGGATAGAAAGATACTTGAACGTGAGGAAAGCGATACTATAGCAGGGTAGTACCATATATGAAAGCCGTTATTCCTTGTGCGAAGAAAAAAGAAGGTCTTTTTCCGTTTTCAGAATCTAAACCTACTGCTTTGATGCCTGTCATGGGTAAAGAGCTTGTGAAACATAATATCGAGGCCTTGAGGGAAAACGGCATCGACGAGATCTATCTTGTAACTAATCATCTTGAGGAAAAGTTTGAACAGGAATTCGGTGAGCGGACCGATATCAACATTGTCCACCAGGATGAGGTCTCTGGAACTGCTTCTGCAATCAGAGAGATTGATTTCATTGAGGATGATTTCCTGGTTGTCAACGGAGATGTGATAGTTTCGGAGGAGGATCTCAGTTCTCTAATTGACAAGCACAGGCAGGATGAGAAAGCTGTGACCCTGCTGGGAACGGACGAGTCGAAGCCGGAAAAATTCGGTGTCTTGAGTATAACGAACGATGACGTGGTTGATTTCAGGGAGAAACCAGAGACCCCCGAGAACAATCTGATAAACACCGGGATCTACGTTTTCACAACTGAAATATTCAGAGAACTGGAGAAACTGGGGGAAAACGAAAACTCGATAACTGATGCTGTAAAAAACCTTGCAGAACAGGAGGAAGTGAAATACGAGCTTGTGAAAGACTACTGGATAGATATAAGCTCCCCTGAAAAACTCTGGAAGGCAGACAAGATCAAAAGAGAGTTCGAGATAGAAGAGACCGAGATTAAAGACGCCGAAGTTTCAGATAAAGCAGAGATCTCTGGAGAAGCCGTGATAGAAGATGGAGCACAGATAAAACCAGGTACAGTCATCGAAGGAAAGGCCTTCATAGGAGAAAACACTGTTATAGGCCCCAACACCGTTATCAGAGACGCGACAGTTACAGGGAATTCTCAGGTAAGGAACGCGAACGTCGAGGAAGGCCTTCTCTTTGAGAAATGTATAGTTGATCCTTTTGTCCATCTCGAGGATTTTATCCTGGGTGAGGAATCAGATGTTAAATCAGGCACGGTTATACGTGAGTCTTTCATCGGCGCCCGGAGCTTCATCGAGGTCAACAACTCGATCTACGGGAAAAAGTTCGTTCCGGATGCGAGGACCGATCTATCGGAACTGAGTAAATAAGAAGATAAGAAAAAGTTTATTCGAAGAGGTTATCTACGTCCACAGAGACTCTGTTCTCCAGATAGGCCTCGGCGACCTCTCTAGGGCCTTCTCCTTCATAATTCTGGTGGAGTGAAGGCCTGTCAGCAGTCTCAGCCCATTCATACTCTCCTCTTTCCAGAGCTTTTTCTGGGTTCGAGGAGTCTACAACCAGTTTTCCGTAGTCGGGGCCGGTCTCTCCTTTCTCCCATCTGTGGATGTCTCCGTCTTCTGTCACTCCTATCAGGAAGCCTCTGTCTCTTCTCGTGTTGATGTCGTTTCCCTCCCAGTCCCTGTACTGAGCTATGAGTGCATAGGAGTCATGCTGTTCTGTTGCCTGAAGCGTCTGTGAAGACCATCCTGCCTTCGTCCCATCGTAGTTTTCTCCATCAGATTCACTGAACTCAGGCCTTGAATCCACTTCGACATCGAAATCAAAGTAATCCATCTCTAGGCACCTCCTAGCATCTCGATAGCTCTTTCATCCGTGATTTCTTCCAGAGGCCTTGTCTCGTCAGGCTCTTCCTCGTACTCTGTATCCTCGTTATGTCTGTCCTGAGGATGAGCCCTCCAGACCTCTACATCGCCGTCTCTAAGTGCATAGAGTGTGTCATTATCTGCCTTGACTTCCAGGCCGTCCTCCCAGATATGCCTGACCTCGGCAGCGGATTCATAGCCTTCTAGATCAAGTTCGCGCGTATACCAGGTCGAGGTACCTGCCATCGCACCTTCATGATCCTCTGATTCTACATCAGTTCTGAGGGTTTCACCCACGTCAGCGTAGAAAAACTTTGCCTCTTCACCTCTCGTAGCATAGGCAAAGCTTCTGTCCTCATCCGAGCCCTCAAAGGGCGCCATATCGTCGTAAACCATTTTTTGTCACCTTTAGGTAAAGATAGTCGGAAGAAGCTTTTATATATCTCTCAAGAAAAAATTGATAACAAAGTTCTCTATTTTTCAAAAGATTTTGAAATAAGGTCTTCAGAGTTTTTCCACTATCTCTACTTCCTCTATACTGTGTTTTGTGCCGTAGCCTTTGACCACAGCCCCGTTTTCACCTAGTTCCTGTGCTCTCGATGAGAGTGCTTCTATCGCTGCCGAGGTCCCGAGTCCGAAAAGGCCTGCTACAACTATTCTCTCCTTTCCCTCAACTTCCGCCTTCGCTATGAAACCTGTTTCATCGCCGGAATAAGTACTGTTTTCTGTGATTATCCTGTCGTGACCTTCTGTGAACTTTGCCGGCATCTCGGAGTTGAGTTCGTCCGTAAGAGTGTTGACCAGAGGCCCTGCTACCGAGATCAGAGGTCTTTCACGTATTTTTTCATCAACTTCTGTATCCATATAGATCAGCTGTTGTCTTTTCCTGCCGTAGTTTCCGAGTATCGCTGTGATCTCTCCAGCCTTGTACGCATTTTTATGCCTCCTATCGTGTTCTCCATGCGGGTAAGGTGCCCCCACGATCACCCTGGCGTCTATCTTCCTGTCTTCCACAAAACCTTCCAGTATGTCAGGAACATTTTCCAGCATCAAGGGATTTTGTTCAGGTTCTACATTTTCAGGCCTGAAATAATATGCAGCGATATCTGAGGAAAAATATTTGGGCCGAGAACCTTCAGAAGCTATGAGGCCTCCCTCCTGAAGTTTCTCCAGGTTATAGTAAAGTGTCTGTCTGCCCATATCCAGTTCAGAGACCAGCTCGGAGACAGTCATATCTCTTTCAGATACCATGTTCAGAATCTTTCTCCTCTGTTCATCCTCCAGGGCCTTGAGGCCTTTCTCATCTATCTCTTTTGCCGGGAGAAACTCGTCTTCTTTTACCAGGTAATGAAACATAGTTATGAATTATTTCACAATTATGATAAGTTTTTTGCAAAAAGTTTAGAACTCACTATTTTAAGGTATAGATGATGTTGTTTCCTCGTGGTAAAAAATGAGTACTAGGGAGGATGGAGATCTGACTGTTTCAGTACTTGGGGCAGGAGGACATCAGGGAAAGGCGACTTTAAGCAGTTTTATAGACGATGTATGGAACACAGATCTTGAACACGGCCTTCTATCGAAGAGAGACGAAGTTGGAAAGATTGTAGCTGTAGAAAGATCCGAGAAAGAATACGAGAATATAGAGGAATCTCTAAGCGAAGATCCTGAAGAGCTTGAAGACCCGGATGAGGCCTTTGTCTTTGAAAACGAATGGGATCTGGTTGAAAAAAGCTTTAACTCAAAAGTATACAGAAACGAAGATGTTGGCGTTGAATTAGAGTTTGTGAACGAGGATGCTGTAGATTACCTTCAGAACGGTTTTGATGGAGGCCTTGTCTACGACGGTGTATGGACCGATCAGAGGGAAAGAGTAGCATCTGCGCTTGCGGATAGGCTTGAAGGTGAAAATACTGCTTTGCTTGCAGAATCCACAGCAGAGTTATTTGAGAAACCTTCCGGTGTTGCACGTGATGAGATTTTCAGGTTGCAAGAGCTTGGAATACCTCTTTCGGAGAACCAGGTTGAGATGTTTTCCCGGCAGAAAAAATCTACTATCGAGGACATCAGAGAATCGGATGCACAAGTACAGAGTATAGAGACTTACAGGATGTCCGAACCTGAGAAAATGGTTGCATCGGGCAGAAATCTTCTCAAACACAGCTCAGGTTCCATGCATGATAAAGGGATCCATGACTGGGGTAAAATCCTTTCAACTCTGGCAGCCAGCGGGCAGTTCGATGAAAATGAATCAATAACAGTAGATGAGGAAAGTTCTGTCTACCGCAAAGCTATCGCGGAACTGGGAGAAAAAGATATCGCCTATAGAGAGGATGGCATAGAGGTTTCAGATACATCTCTTGACGATCCTTCATCAGACGGCAGGATAAACGATGCTTATTCAGAGGCTAAAGCTGAGATCAACGATGTAGACATCAAGGTGGCTACTTCTCTAACCGGCTGGACTGAAGATGTAGAGATGAAGGCAAAAGAACTTGAAGGCCGGTTCGACCTGGAAGAACACGAAGTAAAAACCGCAGAAGGCCTAGACATCGGAGAAGAAGTTATAGAGAACATCGCCGAGTCAAGCCTAATCTATGAAAGAGATGGAGGCAGAGAGATCCGTGCAGAACACATCCAGACAGATGAAGCCGAGTACCTGGTATCTACAGGCGGAGAAATGTATACACTCAAAAAAGACGACGAAGGCATAACCCTACTGGCGTATGGAGGCTCAGACTGGCACGCAGAGTTCCTGGAAGAAGGAATCGATGCAGCAGCACACGGAGAAGAGATGACAGTCGATATAGCAAGCGCCGTAGAGACCAACAGAGTCATGGAAGAAGTAACAGATTACCTCCACAGAAACTCTCAGGGAAGGCCTATGCGTACAGATGTATCAGATTACGAAGGCCTTAGAGAAGTCATAGCCCCTGAAACAGAGAATCAAGAAGAAGGTATAGAGCTCGTGGAAAATCCGGAAAACTATTCAGAAGCATGAAAATCAAATCAGAGGATAAAACACAGTGAAAGCACTTGTATTCGAGCCCCACGACGATGACCTGATCATCGGAGTGGGTGGGACAGCACTGAAACTGATGGAAAAGGACTGGGAGTTCCGTACCGTCCAGATGACGGACGGCAGGCACGGCAGTGATGAGATAGAGCCAGAGGAACTTGTCGAGATTCGCAGAGAGGAGAAAGAAAAAGAGATAGACTACCTGGGAATCGAATGTGAGTTCCTCGACCACGAGGACGGCGCTCTCTGGGACGAGATGCAGGAAAACAGGGATGAGATAGTTTCAGAGATAAGAGAGATACTTTCAGAGTTCGAACCCGACATAGTCTTTATGCCAGCGAGAAACGAAGGCCATCCCGATCATAGAGCAACGAACTTACTGGCGAGCAGAGCCTTACATAGTTCCGAGATCGAACCCTTGAAGGCCTCGTATATAGTCTGGCAGATGCCCTTCCTGGAAGGCGAGAACCTCGCCAGTAAAGTGATCAGAACCGAAGTAGAAGACGTCTTCGAACAGAAAATAGAAGCTTTGAGACTTCACGAATCGCAGATCGAAGAAGGTAGGTACGATGAGATGGTGGAGAACTTCAACAGCTTCCTCGGACTGCTCTACTCATCGTACGATGACAAGATAGGTAGATCCGAAGTAATAGGTATTCAGAACCCTGAGAAAATGGAGAAACTGGAAAGCCTTGAATTTGAGGACGTCTCGGATATGAGCCATGGACGTTCGACAGAAAATATAGGAGTTAGATAGGTGATAGTATGAGTGTTGAAGAAATACTAACTGAAACCGGCGATGAGGTAAGAGCGCAGGTAAGGAAGGAGTTGCCCGGAGACAAGCCTGATGAAGAAGCTGAAGAA
>ERZ1034573.471-NODE-471-length-12006-cov-9.364070_pt1 | contig 12006 bp, 14 predicted proteins | sample MGYA00520641_ERZ1034573 | MGnify/ENA primary metagenome ERZ1034573 (study PRJEB33760, sample SAMEA4777724) | hypersaline lake metagenome | biome: hypersaline environment; feature: brines | place: Spain | collected 2014-08 | depth 0 m ...
CCGAGTCCGTTCAGACATCCGAGTCGGCTCGTCACGATACTCGGGACGGAGGGCGACGAGTTGCCCGAGTACGGCCGGCGCGTCCGCGTGACCGGCTGGGCGTTCCTGATCGCCACCGGGATGACCGCCGTCCTCGTGCAACTCCTCTATACGGCGAGCTGAGACGCATCTTGGCGGCCGTCTCCCGTGGATTCGAGCCGGATCGAACAGCTATCCGAACGGCAGGAGACCATCGATTCAGGACGCCCTGCGAGCGGCAGTCGCCGACAGGAGCAGGAACGCGAGTAGCCCGAGTTGCCACACGACGACGCCGAGCACCCCCGAGTTCGACAGCCCGGCGTATTCGCTGACCGCCAACGGCCCGACGCTGACTCCGAATAGACCGACTGCATAGCCGAATTTATCCTCACGGTCGGTGAACTCGACGTGCGTCCCGAGGAGGGGGATGTCGAACGCGAGGTAGAAATACGCCGCCCCGGCGTAGGTCGCTGCCGTGGCGAGCGCCGGGAACCAATCCGGAAGGAGGAACTGATAGACGACGGCACCACTCACCACTCCGAACAATCCGGCGACGGGGAGTGCTACCTCGGGGGCCCGATCGGTCATAGTACGAAGGTAGGCGGTTCGACACGTCGGCCGACTCCGTTCAGTACGGGTTCCATACGTACACCACCCCTGCGTACAGGACACCACTTATCGCTCCAACAGAGAGTGCTTCGATACTAGCTCTCTCGGTGAGCAGAAACGCAGTCAGCGAAACGACGGCGAACCAGAGCGCCCCGTGAACCAGGGATCGCTGCTCCCGTGAGAGCGTCTCCGACCGGTTGCCGACGGCGGTCCAGTCGTCAGCCCCCATCGGTCAGCGACCCGTTCGGGCTCCAATGGCTGAGCCGCGAGCGTATCGAGCGCCGCACCACTGTGACAGGCCAGTCGTGACGAATACAGCAGCGATCCGTACTTTCGAGGCACTGGGCAGGGGAGAATTATCGATCGGGATGGGCATATTCGAAATCCGAGTCGGCGATTGATAAGCATGGATACTCGTTTCCACGTGAGAGACGAATCTCGGGTTAAGGACCTCACGGATCGACACTGCGACTGCGGCCGCTTTCCCTCAGCCCTCTTCTAACAGCGTCAAAACACGACACGTAGAGTCCACCGCGGGTAGTGACGCGGAACGCGGCAACCAGCGTGGTGTCGACCTGTGAGCAGAGAGAGACGAAGCCCGTAACGTAATGGCATAACGACTAAATGGAAAGCATGTTTTACATCCACTCGTGATGGAACTCCAGCGAATCGTTCCGATACTCGCCGCACTGCTCGGCGTACTGATGGCGAGCATCGGGTTTGGAACCACGGATAGCCTCGTGATTGAGGCTGGCGCAGTCGTCGCCGGCATGGCTATCTTCGGCGGGGGAGTGGCTTGGTACCGACGACAGCGAGAGCGAGCGGACGAGGTCAGAGTTGACGAGCGGATCGAACACCTTGCGTATCGTTCGGGTGAGCTTGCATTCAGAGTCTCCCTCGCCTTCGGGATGATTTTGTTTCTCGTCGTCGAGGCAGAAAGCGTCCCAGTGACGGCCAGAGAGGGTCTCGTAATCTTGATCTTGGGAATGGTTGCCACTCGCTTCGGACTGTACGAGTGGTGTAAACGACAGTCGGTGTGAGACTCGTGGACAACGATCTCGACGTCCGGCGAGCGAGGGTGGACGTGACACAGAAAGAGCTCGCCGATGCCGTGAACGTAACCCGACAGACGATCAACGCCATCGAGCGAGGGCGGTACGACCCGAGCTTGGAACTGGCGTTTGCGCTTGCGGACTTTTTCGGCTGCGATATCGAGGACATCTTCAATCCTGAAACTGATCTCGAACTGTCGTAGTCGTGTAACACGACGCCGGATAGCAGCGCGATCCGCTTCCGTGTCACCCCGGCACCGCGGCCGGCGTAGCTGAGTGTATAGACGGTCCAGGTGACGGGGAGAAACAGTATCGCGCCGAGTCGCGCCAGGTCGAAGAACGCCTCGAGGAGACTCACGGCCGCCACCCCGGCACCGCGGCGCCGAACGAGCAGACCGCCCGGAGAGCCAGCGTAGCTACGAGCAGCACGAACGGGTCCGCACTGGGCTGCTGCCGGGATCGAGAGGCCGTCCAGCCCGGGAGGACGGCCGCCAGCGTCTTGAGCACCAGTGTAGTTAGCGTCGTGACGGGAGCCATCGGTGAGTGGCTCGGGCGATCGGTTGGGCGGCGTGTCGACCGGGTACGGAGGTGGTGCTCGATTCGATCGCGGAGTCGAAAGGGCGAAACACGGATAGCGAGGAGCGTCTTTGGGGACCTTGGTTCCCGCCGGGGACCGGACGGGCGTGGGGACGATGACACCCGAACCCTATAGACGGACGCTCACTGTTTCACGGTCGGAAACGGGTGGCTCGGAGCGCGCCGGACGGAGGGTCCGTGGATCGGCGGGGTGAACGCCCGACGGGGCAGTATCGCGATCAGCGACGACGGTCCCGGTATTCCGGCGGTCGAACTCGAGTCGCTGGCGGCCGGCACCGAAACCCCCTCCAACACGGACGCGGACTCGGACTCTGACAACTCAGATGGGGTGTCGATGCGTTAGGCGGTGCGCTGTCGTTCGAAACCGACGACGGCACGACGGTCAGTATCACGCTCGCCGATCTCACGGCTCGAATCGAGAACGGGGATCGGCCTGGGTAGCGCCAGTCGCTGGTCGGTGCGTCGTCGATCCGCCACGCGGCCGTCGTCAGTCGCTCGACTGCTTGGCAGCCCCGAACTGCACGACGAGTTTCTCGGCCGCGAGCGCGTAGACCGTCATCTCCCTGCCTTTGACCGAATACCGCGTGCCGATCGGCTCGACGAAGTCGTGTTCTTCGAGACGCCGCAAGTGGTGATGGACGTTCTGTATCGACGTGTCGACGACTTCCGCGATCTCCGAGGTCGTCTTCGGATCGCCGTCCAGCGCCCCCAGAATCGACTGTGCGGTCCCCGACGACAGCGCGTCGAGGGCGTCGACCCGCGAGTCGCCGGAGACGGTGAGGTCGGCCCGCTCGCGAGGGTCGTATTCGAGGCGGTTCCGAGGTGGAAAGGCACTCGTCATCGTCTCTACCGGAACGTTCGGACTGCGCCCCGCTGTAACCGACGGCTATCAATACGGACCCGGTCGGTAGCGACGGTCTAGCTATGCAGACGCCACGTCGTCGGTCGGGGCGATGGGCCGTCGTGGGAACGGGGGACCGCCCGCACCCCGCCCGCGGGCCACGACCGGACGGTCCCGGAGTCGACGGGTTGAGGTGGGGTGTCGCCCCGGTCGGCTGCGGGGTCAGTCCGCGGCGTCGACCACGGCGCCGAATCCGTCGCCGAGCGAGAGGGAAATCGACGTAGCCACGGGCTTGAATCGTTCCTTGTGGTGGCCGTCCTCACAGATCATCATCTCGGTGCGAACGAGGCCCGCGTCACGCAGGTCGTTGAGGCGGCGATACGCCGTTGCCCGCGAGACGTCCGCCGCCTCGGCGACTGCGCGGCCGCTTCGTGGCTGCTCCGTGATCGCCTCGTACACACGCCGGGTGTATTCGTCCCCGAAGAGTTCGAACAGTTCGGACGCCGAGAGGTCGATGTCCTCCGCCCAGTCCGGTTGTCGCTGCGACGTTGGGGTCGTGTTGACGGACATACCTCTAGCAGCGGGCCGTTCGTACTGGGTGTCGGGGCTAGGTATGCAGACTGCACGGCACCCGGGACGCTAGGAGTGCAGAGAGCGTCGGCTCGGAGAAGATGACCAGTTATGTGGCTGCAGTTTCGACATCACGTACGCGTCCGAAACAGATGTCCGGAAACGATAGCGCGGCGAACGTACACACCCTCGTCGTCGACGACGAGCGAGAGGTCGCCGACGCGTATGCACTACGCCTGCGGGGCTACTGCGACGTCGAGACCGTTTACAGCGGCGAAACCGCGCTCTCGACGGTCGCCGATACGTCGGTCGATATCGTCCTTCTGGATCGGCATATGCCGGGCATGTCGGGCGACGACGTCCTGTCGGAACTGGTCGAGCGCGGATACTACGGACGGGTGGTGATGGTGACCGCGGTTGATCCCGGGATCGAAGTGCTCGAGATGCCGTTCGACGACTATCTCTGCAAGCCGGTCGACCGCGAGGATATCCGGGCGGTTATCGATCAACAGCGACGGATACTCGCGTACGAGACGCTCGGTGAGTACTTCAGTGCCGAGGCCAAGCGGGCGGTGCTCGAAGCCGAACTGGACGCGACGGAGCACCGCGACCACGAGCGGTTCGTCGCGGTGGCCGAGCGAGCCGACCGACTCGAAACCCGCGTCAGACGGCTGCTGCCCGACGACGGCGTCCTCGATCGGTTCGACGGGATCGATCGCGGGGAGATGTGACGCCCCGGCGCGCCACGACGGGCCGACGTGACGGACGGGGGTTCGACGCCCGGACTCCGTGCCGCGGGGAGTGGCGATGGGCGATCACCCCCGCTCGGATGGCCGCGTCCGTTCGTCGAAGTAGGCGGCCAGCAGCTTCCGCTGGGCGGCACGGAGGTGATGGAGCAGCGTCGATCCGGCGATATCCAGCGAGGTAGCGACTTCTTCGGCCGTGCTCCCCCGGGGCGATTCGAAGTAGTCGGCGAAGTATGCGGTTTGGAGGACCGTCCGCTGCCGCCGTGTCAGCCGCTCGTCCAGTTCGTCGCGGAACTCGCGGGCGGTCGTCACGGACCGCTGCCGTTCTTCCTTCGAGACGAACTTCGCGCCGTGCTCCCGACCGACGGTATCCACGATCCGACGGACGTCGCCGTCCGGCGGAAGGTCCACGACGAGGCGTCCCGTCCCGCCGTCGAAGCTGGCACTGCGGACGGTCCCGCCGAGCGAGGAGATGGCGAGAAGCGGGGTCGAGCCACGGACGGCGAGTTCGACGCGGCCGCCGGAGTCGGATTCGCTGACGACCCGCGTTCGTTCGATCGCCGCCATCCCCGCGGTCTCCCGATCGATTCGGTCGACCCCGTCGCCGTCGACCGAGACGAAACAGAGCAGCGCGTCGTCGCCCTGTGGGACCATCCCTTCCAGCAGCAGGGTCGAGCCGAGCGACTGACTCAGTTGCGCCAGCACCGAGCCGTCGCCGACTTCGAAGGTGATCTCGGCGACGCTGTCCGAGAGCAACAGGTTCCGATTCCGGACCGCGGTGATCGCGAACCCGGCAATCTCGCCCAGCGTCTCGAAGCTGGCCCGCTCCCGTTCGGAGAACGCCTCGGTACCGCTCGCGTAGACTCCGACCACCCCGTGGACGTTCGGCCCGTATACGACCGGAATAGCCAGTGCGGACTGGACGCCATCGGCAAAGCCGGCCGTCCGGACCGGTTCGGGGACCGCCGAACTGTCAGTGAGTGGCTGGACGACCTGCAGTCGACCGCTGCTGACTGCGCGCTCCTCCGGCGTCGTCACCGTCTCGTCGTCGACCGCGTCGCGGACGGCGTCGAAGATGTCGCCAGTCTCACCCGCGACGGCACGGGAACCGAGACCGTCACGCCCCACGTCGCGTTCGCCGACCCACGCGAATTCGTACAGGTCGGTCTCACCGAGCCCCCGGCAGATCGTATCGGCGATTTCCGCGCGCGAGGAGGCGTCGACGAGCGCCGCGAGGATGTCCGACCGCACGTCCTCGATGAGCTCCGTTCGTTTGCGCTCCTGCCGGAGTCGTCGGAGGGAACGTTTCCCGCGTCGCCGCTCGGTCACGTCTCGGAGGTAGACGGTCCCCCCCTCGGCGACCGCAACGACGGAGACGGCGAGCCACCTGTCGAGGTCGGGGTAGTACTCCTCGAACGTCGTCTCGGAGACGGACTCGCCGTCGACTGCGGTCAGGAGAGTGTCGTCGACGGACCGGGGGAACACGTCGGCGACGGGGGCGCCAGTCGGGTCCGTGGCGTCGATCAGCGTTCGACCGGTCTCGTTGCTATCTAGGACGACCCCCTCGACCGAGACTTCGAGGACGCCGACCGGCGCCCGTCGGAGGCGCTCATCCATGGCTGGAGGTGTCCCGATCGGGTCGTTCCGCGTCGGTCGGACGTACGGGTGCGATCATCGGCGTTAGAATCGGATCTCGAACCGTGCCCCACCACCGTCGGCTGTAGTGAGCGTCACGTCCCAGTCGTGGGCGGCGATGATCCGGTCGACGATTGCGAGGCCGAGTCCCGTTCCGCCGGCGATGGTCGAGTGCCCCGGATCGAAAACTCGCTCCCGTTCGTCGGCGGGGATACCGGTGCCGTCGTCGGCGACGTAGAAGCCCTCCTCCAACGCGCCGACGGTGATCCGCACGCTACCGTCGGGAGTCGTCTCGTCGCGTCGGTCGCGGGACCGCTCACCGCTCTCCGGATCCCGATCCCCGTGCGCGTTCGAGGGGGGTGCGTCCGGGTCACGCTCGACCGGTGCTCCGGGTGGCGTCCGGGCGTCCGTGGCGTCGTGTGCCACGCCGTCGGCGTATCGTCTCCGGCTCTCGGAGGAGTTGTGCTCCACGCTGTTCCGAAACAGGTTCTCGAACAGCCTGCGAACGCGGTCGGCGTCGGCGGTGACGGTCGGGAGTGACCCGGTGAGATCGAGTTCCGCCCCGTCGGTGTCGACCGATCGCCACGCGTCCGTCGCTGCGGTTTCGACCGAGACGTGATCGGACGGGTCGACGACGGCGTCCCCTCGCGTGAGGGTGAGGACGTCGCGGATGATCCGTTCCATCCGATCGTGTGCATCGGCGACCGACTCGAAATGTTCCGGCGCACCCGTCTCCCGCGCCGCCGTGAGATGCGCCTTGGCGACGTCGAGTGGGTTGCGGAGGTCGTGACTGATCACGCTACTAACCTGATCGACGGCGGGCATCTCCTCGAGCGTGGGACAGTCCTGCAGGTCGGAGAAGACCAGATACCCGGCGTCCCCGTCGGTGGGGATCACCCGCACGAAGAACGTCCCTCGGTCCTCGGCCCCGTCGAGGTAGATGCCGACGCGATCACCCCGAACGAGGTGGGTCATCGGATCCCGATCGCCGGTCGCAACGCGGCGACTGAACCGGTCGAACACCCTCGAAACGGGTGCGTCGGGTGACGCATCCTCGACCTGTCGCTCGAAGCTCTCGTTCGTCGTCGTGATGCGGGCGTCACGACCGTCGACGACGTAGGCGAGAACGGGGTCCGGAAAGGCGTCCACCGGAATCGCGGCACGACACTCGTCGGTCATTGGTCCCCTATCGTCCCCCCGTGCGCTCGTCGCGGGGGCACCAGCCCCGACCGCCGGCGGGGACGCCTCCGAAGGGAACGGGGTGGAACGCGACTCATACGTCCACGTAAGTTCGGACGCGTGATTATTATTCCCCCCCTGACTCTGAGTCAGAAACACCGCCCCCGCGTCTACCATGGTCGCTTCGAACCGCCGAGCGACGCGCCGCGAACGGTGGGCGGCGCCGAACCGCCCGGGGGACGGTTCGAATACGCTGCCCGGCACCCGCGACGGCGTCGGGCCGGTGCCGAGGGTCGTTTGGAGCGCGATCGGAGGCAGTTCCCGTTCGATATCGCACGCCGCGACCCGCCGAGTCCTGCGGTGGTTCCGGCGTCCGGGTGCCGGTCACTCGGCTGCGGCGCCGACGCCGCCGCGGGGAAACAGGCCGACGAGGCCAGCGACGAGGCCGTCACGCTCGGCCCGTCCGATCACCCAGCGGTAGAGAAGCAGCCCGAAGACGATCAGCGTGTTCGTGACTAGGAAAAAGACCATCTCCTCGATCGGGAGTCCGGCGACGGCGACGCCGGTGGAGTGGGTCGGCGAGATGGTCCAGAGGCCGCGACCGATCGCGACTCGGTCGATCGTCCAGAGATACGCCGTCGGGACGAGGATCGCGACCGCGGCGCTACGACGACGGCGCCGGACGAGAGGCCCACCGAGAACCCACAGGAAGCCGAGAATGGGGCACCCCCACAGGAGGATGTAGCCGAGGTAGTAGCCCGCGGTGGTGTACGAGAGCACGAGGCCGGCGAGTTCGAGCGCGGCGATCACCAGCAGTCCGACCGGTCGCGCCGACGCGGTCGCCGGCCGCGTCGGTTCGACCGGGGGGTCGATCGCGTGGAGCCAGCAGCCCGTGAGCGCCGTCTGCAGGGCGAAGAAGGCGAGTTCGCCGAGCGGAATGACCCCCACACGCGCCGTCACGACGCCGTTGCCGTACCACCAGACACCGCGCTCGATGAGGTAGCCGTCCCAGACGAACGTGTACCCGAACGCGATGAGGACGAGTGCGCCGACGCCGGCGACGTCGGTCGGCGTGCGCAGGCCACCGAGGCGCCACGCGAGAAGCGCCACGACGAGCGTCGGGACGCCGACCGCGCAGCCGAGAAAGACGAGATAGGAGGAGTCGACCGGCGGGATCACGGCAACTCACCCCACGGGCCGTGACCGTCACCGGCGTCAGTCCGAGCGAGCGAGCGCATCGCTGGTTGACAGCCGGAGGGACGGTCGTTCGTCGACGCCGTCGGGAGCATCGAGGCCGGTCACCCGATAGAACACCGACCGTGGGTCGGCGCCGAACTGCCAGCGGAGCCACGTCCGTGCGACCAGCGAGAGGCGGCGGCGCATCGTCAGCGTCGGGCGCGTCGAGAGCACGTCACAGTCCAACTGGCGCACGAGTCGGTGCTGGTCGGCGTACATCACGGCGGCGGTCAGCACGGGGAGTTGACAGCCCTCGGGGAGGTATCGAACTCCCTCGACACCGTAGTGGTAGAGCTGCTCCGTGCGGGCGAGTTCGTCCCGGACGGCCGCCCGAAACCCGTCGGTGGGGGTGAGCGACGCCACGTCGTCGTGGGAACTGCCGTGTTCCACGAGCACGCGTTCGGGGAGGTAGATGCGGTCGTAGTCGCGGACGTCCTCGTGGACGTCGCGGAGGAAGTTGGTGAGCTGGAACGCCTCGCCGAGTGCCGCGGCGTGGGGACGCGCCGCCTCCTTCCGTGGGGGGTCCATCACTTCGAGCATCATGTGGCCGACCGCGGCGGCCGAGCCACGGAGGTACGTCGAGAGTTCGTCGTGAGTGTGGTAGCGCCGTTTCTCGACGTCCATCAGCATCGAGTCGACGAACGCGTCGACCTCCGCGCGCGGAATGTCGTGGCGCTCGCGGAGATCGGCGAAAGCCTCGAGAACCGGGTCGTCCGGTTCACGCTCGCCGAGCGCCGCCGCCCGGAGCCGTTCGAGTTCGCGGCGTCGCTCGGCCGGGGGCGCGGGGTCCGGGTCGTCGACCACGTCGTCCGCAGTCCGAAAGAAGGCATACAGGACGTACGTCGGATAGCGGACGCGCTCGGGAAGCAGTCGGGTCGCGAGGTGAAACGTCCGACCCGTGTGTCGCTGGATGGCTTTGCTCCGTCGGAGTTGATCGTGTGAGACCATCGTGAGTGGGGTGGCCGGCGTCGGTCGGCTGGCGGTGCGATGACGTACCACCGTACGAGCGCTCCCCCGATCAAGAGTATCCCAATACAGTTTGGGACCTATATGAATCAGTACTCGTGGAACGACTCCCCACAGCGTCGACACTCGATGGTCGTCGGGCCGAACCAGCGACGGACTTTCTCGACCGGGCCGTGACACTCCGGACAGACCCCCATGCCGCGGTCGTCGGCCGCACGAACCGACATGTCGAGAAGTAGCTCCTCCAACTCCTCGATCCGCGCCTCCTGCTCCTCGACGGTCTCCTGTAGCTGATCGACGCGCTGTTCGTACGCCTCCGCGGAGTCGAGGTCGACGACGACGTCCTCGACGGCGTCTCGATCGACGTCTTGTGACGGTTCGACGTCGGCGTCGGTTTCGACCGTCCGGTCGGTGTCCTCGCTCATGTATGTTTCTACGCCGAGCGTGGCTTCAATCACCGACCAAGCTAGTCCGCCCCGTGGCTGCGGTCCCCGGCGTCCGGACCGTCGGCGCGGCGACGGCTCGGTCGCCCCGCGGCCACGCGCCGGTCGAGGGTACCCATCAGTTTGGTTCGGCGGTGAAGTCCGTCCGGCCGGTATCGAGGCGTATGATTCCCGATCCGGCGACGTGGCCGTCGACGGTCGCGGACGGTCCGGAGACGGCCGTCCTCGCCTGTGGCGCGGGACTGCTCGGGACCGGGGCGCTGTGGATCGCGCTGCGGAGCGTCGGCGCGACGGACGAGCGGGCGACTCGCCTGTACGCGCTCGCGGCGCTGATTCCCGCCATCGCCCTCGCGTCGTACGTGGCGATGGCGACCGGCATCGGGGTGGTCGCCGTGCCGATCGGTGGGCGGGGTCCCGTGGAGCTTCGGTGGGCCAGGTACGCGGATTGGCTCTTCACCACGCCGCTGCTGTTGCTCGTTCTCGGCGTCCTGGTCGACGCGGACCGGGACGCGCTGTTCGGCGCGGTGGCCGCCGACGCGTTCATGATCGCGACCGGGCTCGTGGCCACCCTGTCGACGGTGCCGGTCTATCGCTACGTCTGGTGGGCCGTCAGCACGCTCACGTTCCTCCTCGTGCTGTACTTCGTGTTCGTCGTCCTCACGGCCGAGGCGCGGGCGCTCGGAACGGAGACGGCGTCGGCGTTCGTCGTGTTCCGTACCCTCACTGGGGTGCTGTGGACGGCGTACCCCGTCTGGTGGCTGCTCGGTCCGCGAGGACTCGCGGCCGTCCCGCCGGTGGTCGAGACGGCCGGGTTCGTGCTCCTCGACGTGGCGACGAAGGCCGGTATCGGCCTGTTGCTGCTCCGGAGCCGGGCGGTCGGCGACGGGACGGCCACGACGAAGTCGGACGGACGCCCCGTCGCCACCGAGTGAGTCAGGCGAATCGGCCCATGTAGACGCCGGCGACGGCGATGGCCGCCGCCATCACCACGTTGAGCCCGCCGGGGACGACACGTCCCAACGAGAGCCGGTAGACGCCGAACGCGAACAGTCCGAGCGCGACGACGACGTGGACGCCGACGACGAGTCGCTGTCTATCCATACCCTCACTCGGCACCGCTCGGTATTGAACGTCGTCCCGAAGTGACGGGGTCACGCCGCGTCGTCGGTCGACGGCCGCGTGTTCTGGACCGCCCGTTCGAGGTGGGCCGACTCGACGACGAGTCCGTCGAGCGCGCCGGTGGACGACTCGGTTCGGAGGTGAGCTTCCATGGCGAGCAGCGCCGCCTCCCGAACGACGCCGGCGAGGTCGCTGCCCGAGTAACCGGCCGTCTCGGCCGCCACGGCGGCGGTGTCGACGTCCCGCGTCGGTACGTCGTCGAGGTGAACCGCGAGGATCTCGGCCCGCGCCGCCTCGTCGGGAAGGGGGACGGCCACCCGCCGCTCGATGCGCCCGGGACGCAACAGCGCCGGATCGACCGCGTCCGCGCGGTTGGTCGCCCCCAGCACCGCCACGTCGCCACGCGCCGAGAGGCCGTCGAGTTCGGTCAGGAGCTGGGAGACGACCCGCTCGGCCGCGCCAGTGTCCGTCTCCCGGCGGGTGGGGGCGAACGCGTCGAGTTCGTCGAGAAAGACCACCGACGGCGCGGTCCGGCGGGCGCGCTCGAACACCTCGCGGACGCCGCGCTCGCTCTCCCCAACGTACCGATCCATCAGCTCCGGGCCGTCGACCGCGAGGAAGTTCGCGTCCGTCGAGTTCGCGACCGCCTTCGCGAGCATGGTCTTTCCGGTCCCCGGCGGCCCGTAGAGGAGGACGCCGGTCGGCGCCGTGGCCGACAGGCGTTCGAACAGGGCCGGATATCGGAGCGGCCACTCGACCGTCCGGATCACCTCGCGTTTCGCCTCGGTCAGCCCCCCGACGTCGCGGTAGGTGACCGACGGGCGCTCGACGGTGACGTCCCGGAGCGTCGAGGGACCGACGGCGTCGAGCGCCGCCGACACGTCACGGGAGGCGACGACGGGGTCGTCGTCGCCCCGGGCGACCGCGCGTGTGGCGGCGTCGACGAGGAGTGCTTCGAGGTCGGCGCCGGTGTAGCCGTGCGTGCGTGCCGCGAC
>ERZ1034573.473-NODE-473-length-11981-cov-32.552574_pt1 | contig 11981 bp, 8 predicted proteins | sample MGYA00520641_ERZ1034573 | MGnify/ENA primary metagenome ERZ1034573 (study PRJEB33760, sample SAMEA4777724) | hypersaline lake metagenome | biome: hypersaline environment; feature: brines | place: Spain | collected 2014-08 | depth 0 m ...
ACGGCAGGGAGCTTTACCCCACCTCGAGCGGCGCGAGTATGTCCCGAAAATGGGGACAAAGCGACTTCAACACAGTCCGCAAGGCATGGGTCGGCATCAACGACCTCTTTGGCGGTGCCTGGTATCGTGATAGATACGTTTCCGGGTCAACCCCGACCCGGGGTGCGTACGTTCCCTACGACCACCGGGCGGTTGCCCCAGCGGATTTTAGTCGAAGTGCCACGTGTACGAGATCGCACACCCACGGTGGCAGTACCCACACCCACACATACCCGAAGACCGAGTGGGCCGAATACGATCTCCTCGATTCGACGGCGAACGTCACATCCGTCCGACTCGATCGTCCCGGATTCACGGGCGAGTCCGAATGGAACCGATTCGGTAAGGTAACTTGGATCGCGATTGAATCTATATCGAGTAAAAATCTCGAATATCCTCGAGGGGACTACACCCTGACGGCGACCCTCGAAGTCACCAGCGAAGTCGAAACTCGGTGGGGTGTCACCAGCTCGAAATGCAGTGAATGGTCGCGAACGAGTGTGAGCACAAACACTCACACGACGAAATACAGCGTCCCCGTCACCATCACGGACTGGGATTCCCCGAATCTCGAGATCGATGTCGCTCACATCGACGGCGCTGGTCACGACCGCCTCGCCGTGAGGTGGAAGGGCAATCAAGACTTCCCGAGCGACCCTTGGAGAAGAATCAGTGTCAATATCGACAACAAAACCATCCACCTCACCTCTCCGTGGCGGTTCTACGGTATCTCTCGCAACGACGAGGTAGAAGTCCTCACCGGAGGCGGGTCAACCTCCCACAACGCGACGCACACCCACAACGACCGCTGGCCTGCCATCTACCGCTACGAGACAGGCGTCGCCAACGTCACCGCCGCTTTCCCACAGAAGGGTGAAGACAACCAGGTATGGGGATACACGAAGACCGTCGATAGCCAAGTTTCGACGACGCTCCCAGGAGCACCACTTCCTGCCAACGTCAACGATCCCGATAACGATCAGCCGACCGACCTCTACAGACATCACGTCATCGACGTCAGATCGAGTGATCTCGACACAGGTGAAGCTGTCACCGTCGACGCCTCGAATCCGTTCGGTGCTCCACTCGACGGGAAGACAGTCTCCGGCGAAGACCAGCTCGAAGTCTATAGCCAACCATACGAGTCAACCGTCCTCCAGATGACAGAGGTTAATGTCTCGTCTACCGGCGCGGATCACGATGGCGTCCTCGTTCTCACGGACACTGACGGCAACTCCATCAAAAATAAGGAAATCACTGTCACCCAAGATGACGGAACGACATCGACGGTTACGACTGACAATAATGGCCGTGCCAAGATCGCGTGGGACGGATCGGTTCTCCGCGCTCGCTACGACGGCGACGTGTTTTGGTCACCCGGCGACCCCTACTACAAGGGTGACCGACTCCTCTATATCCTGCCGCCCTCACCCCTCGATTTCGAGGCCGTTGGCGCAGTCGGGGAATACATCTCGGCATCAATCAGCAATGTTCTCATCTTCGTCGAGTGGCTCGCCCTCGGGATCTTCGCCGTGTGGTGGGTGCGGATGCGTCGTCGCACCAGCAAGGGGAAATCAGGATGAGCAAGGTTAGTGAATTTACTGAGCCCGCAATCGAACTCCTCGAAATCGCGACCATTATCGGGCGCTACGGAACCCTCATTGCGCTCGTCATCGGTATCATCGGCTGGTGGGGTTACGCGAAAAGTCCTCGAGCGATGGCCCGCTTCCGGGGGATGGCCGTCGGTGGCGGAGCCGGCTACATAGCGATCGTCGCTATCGACGTCATCTACGAGGTTCTCGTGTTCATCCTCGGAAGCAAGTTCCTCCCGGATGGGTGGCCCTACGGCGCCGTGACCGGCGTTCACGAAAGCAACCTCTCCCAGCTCGCCACCGCTCTCAGCATCGTCCTCCACAGCCTTGGCCTCGTCTTATTCATCATCGGTGTGACGTGGTGGGCGTTCGGCAGCCGCGATTCGCGTGCCGAGTCTCGCGGCCGTCGTGGGATCGTAATGGGGCTTACTCTCATCGGTGGAAGCATCGGAGGCAACGTGTTCAGCGTTTTCGCGTGGATTTTGCTATGACCGGCAACGGCCAACGCCCGGACGCCGGAAGAGATTGTGATGGAAATCTCGACCGCAGGCAAGAACAGGGACTTGATCAGGAGCAAGAAGAGTACGGCCCCACGAACCAACCGTTGCTCCCTGAAGGCACAATCGCTCGGCGAATTGTTGACCGTCTCAAGAACCCCTGGGTCATCGCTATCCTCATCGTCGTTTTCGTACCGATGGTCGTATGGGTCGGCTATACTGTTCACGCAGACCTGACTTCTCCCGATTACGGGACTGCGACCATCTACGACGAGAACGGCGACTACCTCGCGTCCGTCGAGGGAAATGTCGCCGCCACATGGCGAGAACAATACACCGGCCTCTCGAATACTGACTCCCTCGAAGATGGTCACGGGATGATTTTTCTCCACGACACAGAACGAGAACGCACCTACGTGATGCGGGACATGGCCTTCCCCATCGATATCATCTTTATCGACAAGGAGGGGCGGATCACCGTGATCCACCACGCTGAACTCGAAAACAGGGATCCCCTCACAGAGTACCGGGGCCAGTCGAAATACGTCCTCGAAGTCCCCTACTACTGGACCACCGAGAACGGCATCGACGTCGGTGATACCGTCGAGTTCCGGTGGGGCCCCCCGCGCACCGAAACGGGTGGGATATCGATAGCTTCCAGTAGCGGCCCTCACAACGATGTCCCGATCAATTCGAAACGCCGCCCGACGGCCAGCTCTCCGTAATACCGTGCTACGTCAGTGGGGAAAGGAAACCAGCGTGAAAAAGAACGTGTTGTAGGTGGGTCGTTCGTCTCAGTCTGAGTCGCTAGGATGTGCGTCGGACATTGACGGAAGGTACTTGTTCTCGATCATTTCAGCCTGTGGGAAGTCGATTTTTTCAAGGATTTCGTTGATCGCTTCGTCGTACGACTTCTCTATCAGGGGGTTATCGTTCTTGTAGGCGGTCAACCGCGTATGCGTATCCCGGTGGAGGCAGACGTTGATCGTCGTCTCAGGATCGCGGTCGGTGTTATCACTCGTGGTGGGCTTGGAGCTGTTTGTTGGCACTGCAATCACCTATGGACAAGGAGGCACTGGAGGGTGTTCCAAGTCCAACAATTAGGTGTGCTATTGGTAACCACATAACTGTTCCGGTGAAAACCCCCGTAATCCCGCCCTTTGACACCCTAAAACCGCCGTTCTACATCTGCCACATTAGATGTAGTCTACTCTTCTTTATAATAGATTCTCACCTCTTCCCGGTGGGTAACATGAGCACCCTCCGAACAAAGAAACTCCTGAGAAAGCACAGCACATCCCTCGTCTTGGGAATCCTCGTCCTAGTCGTTTTCGTGGATCCAGTCGCCGCGCAGAGTGGGCCCCCAGCCGATTTCGAGGGTATCATGACCAATCTATACGACACCGTCCTGCTCGTTCTGAAGTACGCTGGCCTCGTGGCTCTCGCCTTTGGCGCGATCGTGTGGTTCACTGCCCGGAAAAACTCCGACCGCGCTGAGAACGGGATGTGGCTCATGATTGGTGGAATGAGCATGACGATTTTCTACTTCGGCGTCACGATCTTCGTGGCTGTCTTGGAGTGGATCGCCACCCCGTAAACCGTCTACACTGGCCAGACGGTACGGACGCCTTCCCCGCTCTCCGCTCGTGCGCGAATTTCCAATTGTGGGGAGAATTATGTCACAATCCAGTAGCGGCTGAATCAAACGACACAACACAATCCAAAATGACAACAAACAGTCCAATAGTGTGCCTATCTAACCGAATCGCCCGATGGGTTGGGACGCACTCGACCGTTGTACAGTGTCGGCGGAGGGGTGTGTCTACTCGCAAGAAGATGGTGGGCCAATGACTCCCCCATCCACGGACCCCAGCCGGGACGATCATGAACAGGACACCCTCCACGATCGCATCAACTCTTTGTCGTCAACGCGCGGAGAAGACTCGACCGAATCGGGACGGGACCACCCCACTCAGAACCAGGAAGAATCGACCAACTTTGACCGCGTCCCTCCGACCGAGAACGGGGTCGATCAGGAGAACGAAGAGCGTGAGGAGCAACTCACTTCCTACGAGGTCAAGGGCACGACTGGGCCGGGAAAGAAACTCAGTGATCCGATCGAAGCCCGGCCGTATATCCACATCTCACCCGCCCGTGAGCAAGTCACGCCCGGGAACGTCATCGCGGGGCTTTTTGGCTTGTACCGGGCGGGCGTGACGAGCACTTCGCGGTTCAATCTCAAAGCCAGCCTCGGCATCAAGGACTACAAGAAGACGTTTGAGTTTATCATCCACAAGCCGCGGAACACGAAGCGCTTCGACTTCTATATCTCCGTGACGCCCTACGAGGCGACTGCGTTCAAGACGCTCGCCGCAAACGTCGCCGCGATGTATCCCGAGTCCTTCGAGTTCGAGATCGTCCCGTTCAACCCCGTCGCGGCGTTTGCCTCAGAAGACGGGAACGCCCGCGTTGGCGGGCGACGTATCGCTACGCTCGACGACATTATCGACCTCGAGAACCTCGCTGGCTTCGAGGACCCCGAGGTTTTTGTGGACCATAGTATTGGAAGCGGGCATGATCTTTCTTCCGAGCAGGCTGAAGAACAGCTCGTCAGGGAAGGCGTTCCGCTCCGTCCCGAGGAAGTCCGTGAAGAGAAGCGTCCCTCGCTCGTCCGGTGGAAAGGCATTGCCTCAAAAAAAGACGACTGGATGACGCTGCTTCGGCCGTTCAGCGATTTGGCTATCGACAGCGACGACCAGTATCGCTCGCCGCTCAGTGTGCTCCTTGAGCAGGCCGTCCACACCGACGATCCGTTCATCTTCCAGGCCACCTTCAGGCCACGCTCTAACTGGACTAGTGAGGCTGAAACCCACAAGCGGAACCTCAAAATGGGTAACCACGGGACGCTCTCCGCGTTTAAAAACGAGTTTGCCCGGCAGATGTTTGGAACATCCGACCAGGAACGCCGAAACATCCACCGTGGAGACATCTCCGAGCAGGTCGGAGGGTCCGTCAGCGCCGGCGATGATGACAAGATCACGGGGTCGCGGATGGAACAGATCGACCGCAAACAACCCACCACAACGTTCGACCTCACACTCCGGGCTGCTTGCGACGAACAGACTGTCCAGAGTATCTCAAACGCGTTCACGTCGCTCTCGGGGCCATATTATGGCATCGAGGGGGAACTCCTCGGGTTCAACAACAAAGAGTTCGCCCGCCTGTGCCACGCCCGTCAGGCCAGCATCAGCGGTTTTACCGGGCGCTTCAGTAAAGGTGACCCACTCATCTGTGCCTCTCCCGACGAACTCGCGAACTTCGTCGTCGTCCCGCACACGGACGCCCTCCCGCGAGCCTCGCGTGGGTCCTCGGGCGGGTCACCCGACGCTCGCTCGCCACTCACGGCGACAGATGAGGACCTGCTCTCGCAGTACGATTATGGAATGCACATCGGGTACGCCGAGACCGCCGTCGACAACCGGCGAGACATTCCCATCCGTCTCAGTGCAGAGCAGCTGACGCACCACATCCTCCGCGCAGCGACGACGGGCGGCGGGAAGACAACCGCAATGGTCAACGATGCGCTGTCGGCCTACCAATCGTTTGACGGCCCCATCTTCGTCTTCGACCGGAAAGGTGGGACAATGGCCGACGAGTACAAGAAAGCACACTTCAAGAAGTTCGGCAACCTCGATGACGTTCTCCACGTCCCCGTTCCAGGGCCGAACGACGAGGTACTTGCTTTCCCGTACTTCGACATTCGACCGCAACTCGCTGCCGGCGTCTCACGCACGGTCGCCGTCCAAGAGAAAGTTGACCGCTACAACGAACTCCTCGTGTACGTGCTGGGCCGAGAAATGACCCAGCAGGCGTTCGTCGCCCAAGAGATCCTCAACAACCTCATCAAGGCGATGTTCGACCCCGTGTACGGCCGGGACGCATGGCCCATCCAAGACCTGTTCCAGGTTGCCTACGAGATGCAGCAGGGGCAACTCCCCGAAGTGAGCGACCGGACGCTTCGCCTCGCTCTCACGCGGCATCTCCACGCCGACGAGCAGCGGTTCCAAACGTCGATCGATGCTGTGATGAACCGCATCACGAAGCTCGCTGAGCGGAGCTTTGTCTGGCGTGTCCTCAATTTCGTTCCCGAGTGGAACGGCGAGAAGGGCTGCTACGCCAACCAATCGCCGATGTTCGACATCCAGGACGTCCTCGCCTCGAAGAAGGTCGTCCTCGTCGATACGGGTGACCTCCGGCCCGCCTCGAGCAATCTGTTTACGTTCATGCTGCTCGACTACATCTGGTCGGGCGCTCGTCTCCGTCATCGACTCAGGAACACCCCGCCGGTCGAGGATGGATACGTTATCAACCTCATCATCGACGAAGCTGCGGCGATGCTCCAGTCCGAACTGGTACGCGACGACATGATTCCTGACGGGCGTGAATTCGGTCTCTCCCTCGAAGTCATCGTCCACTTCGCAGAGCAGGTCAAGGCCGATGCCCTCGACGTCTCCTCGTACAAGGAAATTCTGCGGAACATTAATACGAAACTCATCGGGAAACTCGCCGTCGACGACGAACTCGTGATGACGCTGTTCCACGAAGGCATCGAGGACGAGGAACTCGTCGACCGGATCACGTCGCTCCCGCGTGGAGAATGGGTCGCTCAACTCCCTGACACCGGGTTCATGACCGATATCCCCGAAATCGTGACGATGCTCCCCGTCGATATCCCCGACGGTCACAGCGATTCCGACAACCCCGTGATCAACAAGACCGTGTCGACGCAGGGTCATGTCTTCAGCGACATCAACGCAGAAATTACCCGTACAACGCGGCGTGACCACTGCCTGCTACCCGGAAGCAACACCGACGCTTCCGACGAGCAGCTCTCAGCCGAACACAGACGCGGCATCAACGGTAGTGAAAATAGCCAGAATCGTGACTTCGAGATTGGCGTGTCCGGCGAGAACCGAGACGCAAACGGCGAAGGCAAGAAGACTGGGTCCAACCCTCAGACGCAACTCGGCACGGGGAGTCCAAACGCCCCCAGCACAGAGGGACAACCCCGATCGAACGAGCACGGCGAACAGGCCGAATCAGGGGCTAGTCGAGTTCCCGCAGACGACCTCACAGACGATCTCGGTTCACGCCGCCCGCCGCGAGAGACGAGCGATGAAAACGAGACCGATGGCGGGGTTCCACGATCAGCTGATGAAGGAGACAGTAATCTGGGAGATCGAGTTGACGGCTTTCTCTACGGTGGAGTTGACCCTAGCTCCGAAGATCCGTCCAAAACCGACGATACAGACACCGACGAGGAGAGAGGAACAAGTGCCAACAATACAGACGATCAGAGTGCGTCTGATGCACCCAACGAGAACGCCGCTGAGAGTCCCGACAAAGAGGATAGAGAGACTCGATCAGGTATAGATAAGAGTCTGACAGTTGAAGAACGCCATTTCCTGACCGCGATTGTCACCACAGTCAACGGCAACCACCCTGCCTACGACGTTGTGAACTCGATGGAGAGGATAAAAAATCAGTTTGATGAGGTAGACGAAGAGAAACTCATCGAACTCGGCTACCTCGAGAAGCAGACCGAAAATCTGCGGGTCTACTACACTGTGACTCGCGACGGCCAGCGAGCGTGTGGAGCGAAGGTCGCGACGGGCGAAGACCAGGGCGATGTGAACGAGAAGACCTACCACAAGGTGATGGTAGAGGCGTTCGCTCGCTCACTCGCCCGTGACCCGAACAATCACTATTTTGTTAAAAAATATACGCCACTTCACGGGACTGATGTGAAGCCAGACGTGGTCGGCTACGATGGCAAAGATCCCGTCATTATTGGAGAGGTCATCTCAAACGTCCATCCCTCGCTGATGGTCAAGCACTATGACGACTTCAACAGGTTCGACGTCGAGAAGAAAATCTGGATTGTGCCTAATCTATCAGTCGCATGGGATATCACTCGAGCCCTCGCAAATGCTGGCCGGATCGACGAACTGCCCCCCAAGAGAAGTAAGCGGACCTACGAGAAGCTCACCGAAGCCATCTGGGGTGAAGATGGTGAGTGGACGTTCGTCGGCGCTCCAAATCTCCTCGATGATCTCGACTAGTCACATCCACGCATTCGCACAAAGTCCGCGCACGACGCGCACGAGCAGTACGGACGCTGTACCCCGCAAGTCCGCCTTTTCTAACACCCCTTCAGCGTCAGCACTTAGTGCGCGGGTTCAAAGCGCTTTAGAGGCTCTAAAACGGCATTTTGAGGTTCAAAACGAATCCACTGGGGTTGCGGGGGTTTCGAGTGCTCGCAACTTCGCGCAAAATTCGCGTGTGACGCGCATCGGCAGTATGGGAGCTCTATCGTCAGAATCTGCCTTTTCTAACACCCCTTCAGCGTCAGCACTTAGCGCACGTGCGCAAAGCGCTTTAGACAGGCTATCAACCAACCAGATCGCTCCATTCGACACCTCCGGAGTGATTTTACATAGTATTGGATACGGGAGGGGGGTCATTCCCTCACAATTCGTGTGCTGTCTGTTGGTTTTCGCCCTGAGTCGGGGGAAATCGACGAAACCGGTTTGTCTCGCCCCGCGAAGTCAGGCGACGAGGCGGACTGACAATAGGTAATATCCATGCCAAAAGTAGACGTAGCTAAAGACGGGATCCCGGACAAAATCCGCACTATCAGGAATTGGATTTGCTGGCGTGAAGGTATGCGTGACGGGAAACCTACCAAGATTCCGACTAAACCATATCGGACAAGTGGTGACATTAATGCCGACGTTACCAACCCCGAACATCGCCGAGACTTCGACACCGCCTGGGATTCACTCAACGACTCTCGCGTGAACGCCGATGGTCTGGGGTTCGTCTTCAGTGACGACGTCACCATCGTCGGTATCGACCTCGATAACTGTCGTGATTCTGATACTGGTGAAATCAAGGAATGGACGCAAACAATCATCGACAAGGTCGACTCATATACGGAGGTTTCCGCTTCCGGAACTGGTGTGCATATCCTCGCAAGTGGTAAACTCCCGCCCGGCGGAAACCGGAAGGGCCCTATCGAGATGTATGACTCCGGACGGTACTTCGCTACGACTGGTGCTCACGTCGAGGGAACCCCCACAGAAATCCGGAAGCGTCAGGATGAGATAGAGACCGTTCACCGCGAGTTCATCGAGGATGGCGTGAGACCAGATGGACAGACGACTCTCACCAGAGGGACAGAAGTTGAAGATTCAGAAAGCAGAGGTGACGCGGATGGTCGCCGCGGCATCGAGGCCCGGGCGCAGCAGAGTGCGAGTTCGCTCATTGAGCGTTATGGAGACGCCTTCAAGAGCATCCACGACCCCGCAATCAAGGAGGCCCTCGAGCGGGTCGCGACGAAGTACCTTCCCTCCAAGTGTCCGAGTACGTTCGCCGACCTCGCGGGACCCGGTGTGGACCTATCAGATCAAGAGATACTCACGCGGATGTTCGACTCTCAGGGAGGTGACCGCAGGCAGCGTCTCTACGAAGGCGACGCCTCGATGTGGGGGTCCCATGACGCCGATTATCCAAGCCAGTCCGAGGCAGATATGGCGCTCGCTCACAACCTCGCGTTCTGGACGGCGAAAGACCCCAAACGGATGAACGCACTGTTCGAGGAATCCGGCCTGCACCGCGATAAGTGGGAGCGACGTCACTACGCGAGTGGCGCAACCTACGGCGATGTCACGCTCGCCCGTGCGCTCCTCCGGGTGGACGATTACTACGAAGTCCCGAGCAAAGATGGTGTGAAGTTCTCGAAGGCCGATTCCAACGGCTCGGATTCATCGTCATCCTCGGGGGCGGACGACCACGATCTCCCGCCGATGGATTTCAAGATTGGCTCCGATTCCGAGCCGTCCGAGACTGTCAACGCCGCTACGGACGAGACAAACCCACTGCACAGCGAAGGGGCGAACGGGGGATCCCCCGCCGTCAATACCGATGTCCATCCTAACCTCGAGGACGACGAAGAGTTCATTCCCGTCAACCCCGACGAAGATGGCGACCCGGCAGCAGTCGCTGACGCCTACGCAACTAGGCAGGAACCGGAACAGGGGAACAGCCACGCCCGGGCCCATAGTCATGACGCCGCTTCGTCGACGACCACACCCAAAGGTTCCACGACAGCTGGGACAAGTGCTGATGATAGTCCTGTCTCAGGGCAGAGAACGGCCGGGCCAGGGGCCGCGCCGCCGACGACGGATGGTCGCGAACCCGCTGACCCGCGTGGGGTGGACACCGATTCCGACCTCGACGAGAGCACCCAGCGAATGATGGAAGCGTCCGCTCGCGACGCCGGGCCGGGATGGGAACGCACCGACCCGACGCTCAATGATGACGAGAAGTACCCAGCGGATTGGACCATCGGTGAGATCCGGGGCTACTCCGCGACCGACCAGGCAATGCGTCTCGCTCGTGAAGACCAGCGAATTCTCGCTCGGAAACTCGACCGGCAATCAAGGGAACTCGCCGAACTCAGCGAGCAGGGCGAGGAGAACGAACGCCTCCGGTTTGTCCTCAGGGTCTACCTCGAAACGATGGATGAGCTGATGGAGGAACGCGCTCAGTATCGTACGCAACTCAAGCACCTCGGGGAGCTCTCGAGAGACGCTGCCGAGCTCCCAGACGACCCCGTGAAGCGAGTCAAGCAGATTATGCGTCCGAAGATTCGGCGCGAAGACGCAAAGACGGCAAAAGAGACACTCACAGGAATCGACGCCGTCCTCCAGGAGTACGAAGAGGCGAACGAACGTATCAAGGCCGAAGAACGCGAACGACGCAAGAAACAGGGCTTCCTCTCGCGTCTCTTCAGGTAACGGCGCTGTTCCGAACTGTTCGGCCGGCGGGCTGATCGCGCCGTTCGTTCCGTGTGTACCCCCGCTCCTCGCAGCGTGAGTATTGGACCCCAAATGGGGGTGAGGGAAGTGAGATGTACGACAACATCAACCCCGACGAGCGGCGTATCGACAGCGATTTCAGCGGATCAGCGACCGAAGCCAAAATTGAGCCGCAAGAACCCGTGAGCGTTCAGTTCAAGACCGGCGATGGCCCCGAGTTCAGGAAGCCCGACCATGACCCACATGGCGAGACGTTCGCCGCGGTCAGCCATTCCTGGGCGTCGTGTGACGGTGGGTGTGGGATGTCGGGCCTGGTCCCGACCACGCTCCTCGAAGATGCCGACGGACTGACCGGGTGGCCGCCATTCGACATCCTCTGCGAGGCGTGTGCCGAAGCTCGCGATCGCGACGACTACACCTTCTAGTCGTCGAGGATGTGAACGCGATTCTGTACGTACTGCTTTCCGACTAGACGGCTCGGACGGGCAAAGTGCCTCTATTCTCTCGGTTTCCCCAGCTCCTCGCAGCGTGAGTTTTGGTCCCCAAAGAGGGGTGAGGGAAGTCAGAGAAGGGCGCAGCGGTGACTGCGTTCATTCTCGCCGAGATCCGGGGTTCAACCTCGGAGCGAATCAGTCCATACGGCGGCGGTCGGGATGTCCCAATCGTCGCTTTCCGGTTATCCTGCTTGCGTCTCCCGTGAGTATTAGCCCCCAAAGGGGGTGAGGGAGAGCGGGTGGGGCGCGACGGTCGAGTGCCCAGTCCCGAAGCCGTTTCTCAGAAATCCCCTCAGAGAGTGACAAACATGTGTGCAAACATTACCACAGACGTAGCACAGCGCGCGGAAGACATCAGCGGCGAGTTCGGCGAGATGGGCGTGGAGATCCCCGTGTCGAGCATTGAAGAGCGAATTGCGGCCATGCAGGAGTTCTCCGTTCCGATCGAGACGGCGGTCGAGACGACAGTTCGTAACG
>ERZ1034573.474-NODE-474-length-11961-cov-98.012431_pt1 | contig 11961 bp, 14 predicted proteins | sample MGYA00520641_ERZ1034573 | MGnify/ENA primary metagenome ERZ1034573 (study PRJEB33760, sample SAMEA4777724) | hypersaline lake metagenome | biome: hypersaline environment; feature: brines | place: Spain | collected 2014-08 | depth 0 m ...
TTGAGATATTTTCTGATACGTCGCTCTGCTGGCACTCCTCAACAAGGGTTCCCATTGAGTAGCTGTTATGGCAGAAAACTCCTCCAAGTCCTGCGGTGAACGAGTGATTTTCTCTCACTGTCAGATCATATACCCAGCCTTCGTAGTCGATTTCTTTGATTTCTTCTATTTCATCCCAGAAAACGTCTGAACAAGCTAGATCTTGAAGTTTCTTAATCAAGTTACGGGCTTCTTCTAAGTCGTTCTTATCATTGAAAATACTTAAGACAGACTCCGCCAGTTTTTCAGGATTCTTTTGATACTTTTTGTAAGTTAGAATCCTTCTATCCGATCTATCATATCCTTGCTGTTTGTTTAATTCCTTCCAGAGAACATTGGATTTTTCCATGAAGCTTTCGACTTTTTCAATGGTTGGCTGGTCGTCAAGTTGTTTCTTCATCCGACTAATCTCTTCCAGATATGATTCCAAGTTTTCAATTATTTCTCCAAGCTTTTCTCTTCCTATCTTATACTTTCCATCTTCATAGGCTTTAAGAGACTGCTTGTGGGTTGCTACCTGTATTCTATTAGCACCCATCTTTTCGCGACATTCCTTTAGAAGATTACCACATTCTACGACATCTACATTTGTGTTACTTTGATTCAGTGTCGATGACAGTTTCTCAGATTTTCTGTCCACAGAGAAACCTATCTTATCCCGGAATTTTTCTAACTGTCCGGATCCTGATATTGTCAACTGGTAGTAAGAACGGACTCTCTTTTCCTCCGTATTTGAAGCATATTTCTCTTTTTGATTTATCCTCGTCACAATGCCAAATCGGAGAAGCATATAACTCAATGCATTAGCAATATCCTTACTGGCAGTCACTAGATCTATCTGCTGATCGGTCACATTGGCTTCGGATTCAAAATATCTCTTGAGGAAAACAACAGCAGTTTCTTCACTTGAAGTCAAGATAAAGTCCGGTATCTCCTTATTAAATGAATTCTCACAGACAGAATATCCGTTTACATCTAGGAATTCCTCAAGTGCCGTGGAGTTCGCGTAAACAGTATCTTCACTCATTTTATGGAATTCCAGGTCAAACAATTCCTTACCTATTCGTCTAAATCGATCAATCAGTGATTGATCCGTGTTAGTGAACATTAATCTGTAGTTGCCGTTGGTGACTTTCTGCTCATGACCTTCAGCCAGTAGAAATGCCAAGAATTCGCCAATCTTTTGGGAAACCTTTTCCGGGACTTTTATTGGAGTTGATTTACCTAGGCGGTAGTGCTGATCTGTTTGTCTTTCCTTCAGTTCTTTTTGACCTTTCTCAGTTATTTGAACCATACCTTCGTTTAAATGTATCAAATCCTTGTTTTCAGCCTCTTGCAAAACTCTGCGGAATGACCCTGTACCATCCGACAGCTTAGTAGCATCTCCACCTTCAGATTCAAGTAGTTCTGACTCTCTCCAGTTTCTGTTCGAGTAATCTGCTTCCTCAAAACTTTCAGGTTTTTCAAGCCTCTGATCCTTGAAATCCATATCTAATTTTCTGGGTACACCTATTAGTTCTCCTTCTTCTAGTTCTCCAGCATCCTTCCACCCTTCAGAAGTCAATAGAGGGTGTTCTAAAGTGACAGTAACTTTTCTGCCAGAGCTTGTTTTAACCCTGAAGAGTTCTTCACTAACTCTTTTCCTGTAAACCGCTTTTACCCCGTTACTCTGATTTTTGAACTCTCCGTCTATCGACTGAACATTCAGTTCCTCACATTTATAGAGCTGTTCATCTCTGTCGAGCTTCTTGAGGCTTCCTTTTTCCCTGCCTCTCTCGAACACTTCCTCTATTTTTTCGAGACCTTTCTCAGTTAGTACTTTCTCATCCGGCAGAAGACACTTTCCTGTACCACGTTTTCCAAAAACTCCTACAACGTGGGGTTTTGCGACGTCAAAATGCAGAGGGTTTGCTGTATGAGCTTCCTCGTCTTCACCAACAAGGTGCTTGCCTATGACCCCTGTACCCTCTAGGCCGTGCTCTTCTTTATCCTCCTCACTTCTCCCTACGACAATATTCGGCATATAATAGAAATGGTAGCTGCTGGATAATAAATCCAACCATGTGTCTCCTTGCTTTGCTACCTTGGAAACAGCACAGGGTTCCAAGCCTTTATAAGGATACAGCTTGGTCAACCTATATCAGAAGGTATTAGGTGAATAAATCCATGGACGAACCAAACGAGTTTGAACCGGACGACTTTGACGATGAGGAGGAAGAACTCGACGAAGATGCAATGAGAGAACGCATCCAAAGAGAGGCAGAGGAAATCCGCAACGACGAGGACTCCTTTGAGGACGAGCTTCCTGACCAAGAACCCGGAACCATAGGCGGACCGGTAGAAGAAAAAAAGGAAGACGACCCTGTAGAAGACCTCCTCAGAGAGTAAAAACTCCTCCAAAAACAACCCTACTTACCTCTTCTTTTCTATCAAAAGATTTCTACACCACAGAGAAGGTAATCATAAGTATAGAAACACCTGTGAAAAACATCCACCAGAAACCGCTCCAGCGCAGGATCTCAGCGCCGTCAAGAGGGCCTGTTGGTATACCTGAATAATCAAAAGGCAGAGCCTGGAAGAAGGCAAACAAGGCATACATCTGAGCCAGCATGGAAAACCCAAGTACAGTTGAGACGGCGAAGCCTATGATTAACATGGAGAGCGCCAGCCTAGCTATCTTAAACTTGTACATAGCCCATACAACATCGGTTGAACGACCCCACTGCTCATACTTCTTCCTAGATACATCAGAGTAAACAGGGAACAGTAAGATAATCGGCAACCCGGTTACCACGGACAAGATAGCCCCAAACACGGTAACAGTTGATCCAGGGCTGGATACCTCAAGACTGGCATACCCGTCAAGCAGATTCGCAGCGATCCTGACACCAAGCTCACGTGTAGCAAGCACAGCACCACCTGCCAAAACATAAAACAAAACACTGGAAACCTCGAGCTGACCGTAGAAAGCAGCAAACGCTGCTGCCAGCACACCTGTACCCAGCACAAAATTGAAAAAATCAGAACTGTCAGGTAATCCACTGATCTCAGGTGCTTCAACAGACATAACCACTAGTAAATACCTACAGTCAAAAAATCTTCCCGCTATATCTTCATATCCATACACAAATCAGCAATGCTGTAGTCCTCAGAATCCCTCAAGATCTCGGGATACTCCTTAATCTCATCAATATGCAGGCCTGTATCACCTTGCTGATACGCCTCACGTACAGAACTCCAGGGAACCATGTATGCCTGCCTGCTTCTACCACGTCCACGCTTCAACTCAACCGCAAGAAAACCCCTCCTACCGGACCTATCGACAAAGTCACTGATCCTCTCAACCTGATGACCTTCATCACTTTTGGAAAAATGCTGGGAAAAGTAAAGCTTATTGGTACTTGATGTCTTCACACTCTTGTTCTCTATGGCCAGATAAAACATATCATGCTCTGAATCAACCAGGACATCACAGAGCTGAGATGAAAACCTGTGCTGCTTCTTTCTATGGGCTATCCCATCAATCTCCTCCGACTCAAAGAAATCATTAAACGAGTTAACTAAAGCCCTCTCAAAATCAGTCATAACCTTGTAATAGTGCAATAGCTTCAAATAATATTCCAGACATCTTCAAGTACTTGGTAACTCCAGGTCAGAAGCTGTTTAGACCCTTCTGGTCAGGCTTTTTGATTACCTTACCTGAGGTCAGAGGCATAGCAAGTCTGCCGTTTGAGATTATCTGACCTCTGACAGACTCTAAGCCTCCCTCAAACAGACCTGACCTCTGAAAACCGGATGCACTCATGCTAGTATATCTCGTCAAACTCTGTACATCCTGGACTTCACCGCCAAAATCTCTCTGCTTCATTTCTTTCCTTAGAAGATCAGGTTCATCTTTTGTGGGAAGCTTTGCCTCTTTTCGAATCCTCTCAGTCAGGCCGTCTGAAGAAATACTTGACTCAACTTTGAGAGCTTCGTCAGAGTCAAGCCCCCTGCGGACTCTAACACCGAAATCAGCTCCCTGCTCAACCCATCTCTCAGGTATCTTACCATCCCTGGTAACACCTACCTTGACCATGTCCGATATCTGAGCCATGTAAACCGAGAAGCTTCCATCCAGATTCGTATCCTTATCACCTCGTACATAACCAGAATAGATATCTTTCCCACGGCACTCAGAACACTGTGACCCTGACTTAATTTTCCTAAACTCAGGGCAGACAGCTCTCTCACCAGGCTCAGGTGCGTAACCTGTACATCTCCTCTCATTTACGATCTCAAGGGAAAAGCTTCTTCCGGGAACCAAGGTTATCCTTTCAAAGCCGTTTGGCTCAGCGACCAGAAGATCTGCCTCATAACCGCTATCACCTTTCTTCCAAGACACCTTTACGATAGACCTCAACATCCTCACCTCTCAGTAGATCTGAAACCGGTTGACAGTGAGCCGCCCCCAGGAACACCGCGATATCATCTTCTGGATTGTCTTCCTGAAGCTGAACCAGAGACCTGCAGATGTACCGGTTTCTCTCCTCCATCAGAACCTGGTATATTCCAGGGAAGGAATCCTCTAGTTCGGAAACCATTCTATCTATCTTCCTTTCCTCAGGAATACTTCCAAGATCGAAATCGCCTCCAAAAGGAATTAGAAAACCACCTAGCAGCGAGAAAAAAGCCTTAACCTTCTCCTTCCGTCTAACCTTTTTCAGGCGCTCAACTGTAACCCTGATATCCCTATCAACCAATGCCACATCCAGGTTCTCCTGAATACCTCTATTATAGGCGTAAAGCATCTCCTCACCAGGCATCAAACCTGTCTTGCCACCGATATACTTCTGAAACCGTTCAAGAAGCCGAATAAACACAGAACCGTCATCTCTGCCTCTACCTTCAAACATCAAAGCCTCCAGACGCGGAGGATCAAGCTCCAAAGCCACAACATCAGGATCGTCTAAGAAAGCCTGATCAATCACCTCAATACTCTCCTGAGAGACATGAGAGGTGCCATATATTTTGATAGTCATGTGTACAATACAGTCGCTATCCTTAACAGGATTTCTTTATTTCTAAACCTTGTTCCAAAAGGTATCTGCACAGCCTAGTTTCTACGTGACAGTGTATAGCAAGCTCGATTAAAGGACCTTCACTCTGAATTGAAAAATGGTGTAGACGGATGCAAAAACATGTTTTTGAAATCAGCTCTCGAAATTGACACTGAGACTCTTTTCCCGATAGCTCTCCTCACCTTGAAGCCTATAGGTTAAGTTTAGGTCAACTTTGGGATTTTCGGCCTCTTCTTTGATCATGAACACAGTTACAGTCTTCTCACTGTTTTGGCCGTGCTTCAGGCCCTTGGATTCATATGTTATTATCCCGGCACCTGTTGATATACTTGGACCCTTAATATAATTGTAGCCGGCGTATGAAGGCTCTAAGATGAGCCTCCAATTTAAGGTCTTTCCTGACTTATTTTTGACAGATACTCTCAAAGCATAATCCCACTCACTCCAGTCTGGATATCTGTTACCGACGTCTTGAATTGTCTTACCCAATATCTCTACCTCTTCACCGCCCTGAAGCTTGTCTCGTCTACCATTACCTGTTATATCTAGACTAGAGCTGTCTCTCAAAAATTTGTACTGTTCTGACTTAGTCTTACCCTCTGTCTCAGGAACATAGTTTTCACCTCGGTACTCCTCTGGGACGTTGGACTCGACCTGACCGTCTTCACCAACATCAAATAACTTCACAAACTTTGGGGTAAGGGCTGTAGCTGCAGCAGCACTCCCCACTTTGACTATATCCCTTCTGCTTACAGACAATTGGTCGTCCTGTTCTAACTCATTCAGCTCGTTTCTAATCCCTCTTACCTTGTTTCTGCTTTCCCTGAGATCATTTCTCTGTTCCTCGTCTACAGTGAGGCTGCTGTCCTCAAGCAAACTCAACACTCCATCAATTTCGTCATGTAATTCATTGACTTCCCTTTCAAATGTATCTAAAACATTAGCTTCTTCTTTTTCTTCCTGTGCCAATGATTCCAGAGTTTCACTGTTGAGGGAATCAAAGTTATTCTGCTCTATAGATTGATTAATTTTGAGAGATTCCTCTTCCAAACTTTCTATGTTGCTCCATATAGTTTCAAGTTCTTGTGTTTCCTGCTTGACTCCTTTAATAGCTTCATCAAAGTCTTCAGGACTTTCAACACCATTTTGTATCTCCTGTCTTATGTAAGATATTTTCTCTCTTTCATTTTCTTCATCTTCCCTCGCAGCTGATTCCTCCCTTTCAACCTCATTGATCCTTTTGGCTTTCCTCTTTATTTCGTCCCTCAGATTATCCAGAAGACCCATACATCACCCTACACAACCATCTTGACATTTGTTTTGGTATAGAGAAAAATAGCGGGTTCCCGAAGGTTGATGTCTTTCAACGGCCGGTGAATCCACGGCACGGTCTCGGATCCGCCACCCTCCGAACATGCCACTGACTGCTTAGGGCTGCTACCGCCAGGTCCTGACCCGGTTCACAGCCTGCGACATCCCGGAGGACGGATCGTCAAACAACCGTCCCATGGGCCAAACCATTGAAAAGAACACCTCCACAACGGTTTTCGGCTCCACTGCATAACGAGGATTTCAGGGTTACAAGCGGCCCCGAACCGCCCAGCCTACCCAAGTCCAAGTTTTTATGGAAAGATTAAAAACTAGGTGGTTTTAATTCTCTAAGACAACTTCTTTGAGCTCGCTGTGTGCTTCTTCGAGTTTCTCCTCCTCTCCATTCAATTCCCGTACTAAATCCTGTGTTGCGTCTTCTATCTCCAGGTCCTTATTTGTCAGCCTCTCTTCATTAGATAGTATTCTAACCATTTCTTCCAGTTCCTCCCTGACTTCCTGTACAACTTCTTCAAACTTCTTCTCATCCTTTACAAACATCTTCTTAAAGTCTTTCTCAGACATATCACCGTTTTCGTAGTGTTTCACTTCCTCCTTCATGTGCTGTTCGATCTTTCTGACTGCCCTGATTTCCTTGTAAAGTGTTTTCAAATCCTGTATAAACTCCTCATCTAACTTCATTTCTTTCATATGTTCTTGATGGATAGTCTCAACCTCATCTATGGCTTCATGCAACTCATTCATCTCTACTCCAGTCTCATTCTGGATTTTATTGAGATCGTTCACAGCCGCCTTCATTCTTTCTGTTGGCATGATCATAAATTGAAGATGGCTAGATAAAAATAGTTTTGGCACGAATTAGTAGTCAAGTTCTAAATTGAGGAATTCGTCTGGAATCATTGATATAGAAAACAGAACAAATATGGATACGTAGATGACGACATTTCTAGGCTGCATCGGCTGAAGCACAGACGAAAAGGCCGACGCCAAGACAGTTACAAACCCTGCTGATATCATCAGACTCTGAGCGGTAAGCGCTTTTCTCTGGAAACTATCGGTATCTTTCTTGCACGTATGCACATAGCCCGCGAAGTTCGCAGCAACCAGCAAGAACGCATAAACTTCGACCTCAGTGGGATTGGGTGTTGAAACAGCTAGGAAGGAAATCAGAACTACAATAGAGGACGCCACAACCTGATATGAATTTTCTGGTTCCTTGAGGTGTTTATTTGATTCTGTATCGGTCATGTTCAGACATTCATCGAAACCTTTCTCTTAGACCTTTTTAGTTTTGGTATTAAATTTCTAGGGATTCTCCACCGTCCAGAACACTGAATCCCTTTCTTCTCAGTTCCTTTCTTTCATCGGAATCCTGTCGGACAACTGGATTTGTGTGGTTTAGGTGAGTGAAGTAGATATCTGTTTCAAAGTCGTCAAACTGGTCAATGCTTCTGCGGATCGGCGGATGAGGTACTTCCTCAAACCTTCCTATTTCGTCCTCACTCCAGAAAGTACCGTCCAAGACAGCTATATCAGCCTCCTTGACCTTCTCCTCAACTTCCTGGGTAAAGTCTGTGATATCAGCCAGGTAGAAAAGCTTCTTGTCATCGCCGTGGATCATATACGCTGTTGTATCATGGTTTAGATGAGGATGATGGAACTGAACTGCCTCTATCCTGCCGCCTCTAATATCCTCTTCATCGCCATGGTTGAAGCTCTGGACCTGGATGTTGTCTCTGTCAATGAGGAACCTGTATGGATCATTCTTCATCATGTATTCCTCTACAGTGTCTGACGTGAAGACGGATAGATCTGAGGTATCAGGACCTTCCTGACCGAAGAACTGGAGACCTGTAATATGTCCAAGACCCTCATGAGGAATGAAAACACCGTCAATATACTTGTACTGGACTTGCTGCCTAATATCAGGTGTAGCATTCACCAAGTACCTGGCAGAGTCCTCTTCTTCGTTTTCCTTTAGAAGTATTGACTCAATATACTTTGACTCGTTGGCATCCTGCCTCGCGCTTTCACATACATCACACGTACAGCCGAGATGAGGTACGCCTCCATCCTGCATGTTCCCAAGAACCTCTACAATCATACAAAAGATATGTCTCAAGGGTCAATTTATAGTTACTCCTATCACAAGGCTCAGCAGATTGGTTTGTGATTTAAAGACTTCTCAACAAAGTCAAATTAACGGCACATGCCGGAGTGGCAGAGTAGTTATGCGACCGCCTGCAGAGCGGTTTACCAGGGTGCAAATCCCTGCTCCGGCTGTCACCTAGCTTTAGGTAGGGCGCAATGGAATCTTACGAAAAAATAAAGAAAGCAATCGATGAATATCTTGAAATTGAGGATCTAAGGGAAGACCAGCTATACATAAGTATACAGCTTAATGAGCAAGATGACAGCAGTTTTAGCATAGATTACTGCATGAAAGGGCTTGAGGAACCGAACGTGGAGTTTCTAGCACCTGAATTCAGTTTTGAGGATGAGAAAGAAGCCTGGAAGGAGTACCTTAACCATCTGCCTGAGATATACCAAGAGTATCCTGAGGCAACGAAATCAGTGGCTGATCCAGGACTGTACGAACCTATAGATTCAGGTAAATCTAGGGGTGTTGGAGAATCTCCGAGAGGTAGCGGCGGTGCAGTAATATACGATCCACAAAATAAGAATGAAAGGTTTGTCGACTGTGAAGAGACCCTTGATACACGTGAATGGGTATAAAAACAGGTAGGAACTTAAATACGGAGCAGTAAGTTTATGTCGTGGATATTAAGGATCCTATTCACGGCTACATCAAACTAAATGACGATGAGAAAAAACTCTTAGATTCTCCTCAGGTCCAAAGGCTTAGACGAATCAGGCAGCTAGGGCTTTCCTCACAGGTATATCCCGGTGCAACCCACACAAGATTTCAACACTCACTGGGTGTGATGTATCTTGCAGGTCGGTTTGCAGACAGCCTGAACCTAGACGAAGACAAGAAACAGGAGATAAGAACCGCAGGCCTACTTCACGATACAGGACACGGACCGTTCTCACATGCAAGCGAAAACGTGGCGGAAAAAAGAGATATAGACCATGAAGACATTTCCTGCAACGTAGTAGACCAGCTCTCAGGGAAAATTAACTCGGATACTGACAGAATCAAGAAGATAATAAAGGGAGAACTTGAGATTGGGCAGACTGTAGCAGGTGACATTGACTCCGATAGGATTGACTATCTTATGAGGGATGCTCACAACTCCGGTCTAAACCATGGACAGATAGAAGCGGATACTATCATAAACTTCTCCGAGATAGACTCCAGAAGACTTGTACACAGATTCAAGTCAACACAGGCGCTGGAATCCTTATTCACAGCAAGACTCCACAACACAAAATCACTCTACAAACACCACACCTCACAGATAGCAGAAAAGATGCTCGAAAAAGCCTTCGAATCCATGCTAGATCAAGGGTTGGAGGTGATGGAGCTTATGCGGATGAATGACTACGAGGCACACAACAAGCTTCTAAGCTCTGAGGGCACAGCCAAAGAGCTCTACAGCCGGATTATAGACAGGAACCTACACAAGAGAGGGCTTACATTAGATCAGGAAGACCTCAGCAGGCGAGAACTAGAAATTCTAGAGAAAGAGAACGAAGAACAGATCGAGAAGGAGATAATAGAAAAAACCGGACTCAATAAATCGGAAGTAATTGTGAAAAAACCTTCTACCCCTTCAAAAGCCGACATAGATGTAAAAATAAAGAAGAACGGTTCAATAAAAGACTTCTCAGATGTTTCACCGATGCCTGAAGCACTACATGAAGCTTCATGGAGAAACGTAAACATCGCAGTATACTGCAGTAAAGACAAAATATCAGAGATCGAAGAAAACTCAAGACAGATCATAATGGACAAACTAAGGTAATTGAATCCTAGAAGAATTCATGAGCTCTAAAAACAATTATCTACTGAAGATGGTTCCATACATTTCAGAGAGCCGGAGTTTTCTGCTAAAGCGAACTGAAAGCGAGAAATCTGGCCATCTATATGAGTTTCCAGAAAAAGAAATCACAAAACATATATAAGATGTTAAACCTCTGGCCTATAAAACATTGGAGAATATAACTAATATTTCCTCTAAACCAGTGAAAACCGGAGAAAGCTTTGAACATCCTCAAGACGGAGCCAAAGATGATGTTATGCCTGTGCTTCTTGTACTAGATGAAGAGAATGTAGAACATATTCCGGAGGGATTTGATTCAGTAGGCAGAAGCCAGATCAAAGGTAAGAACCTCTCCGTGCTGGAGATCAAAACCATGAAGAAGTTAGGGATTGAGATGTGATATAAACTGTGGGATTAGACAGATCAGAAGAAGACCTGAGCGCAGTATACAGGTTCAGAGTACTTGTAAAAGGTCTTGTAACCAACCGTGGAGACGTGCTTCTGTTAAAGAAAAATGAAGATAAGATGGATGGAGGAACCTGGCAGATGCCGGGAGGCCATCTAGAACACGATGAAGCTCTTGAGGAGGGTATGAGGCGGCAGATAGAAGCAGAGACGGGTCTGTCCATAGAAACTCACCAGATCGTTGACGCACTATCGTTTTCCGACGAAGAGGATTCAGTTCAGATACTTTACCACTGCGAAGCTGAGAAAAGAGACCAAGAACTCAAAGACAACTTGGAAGAAATAGAATGGGTTCCACCGGAAAAGGTGGGTGAAAAACTGAATCAGCAGGAATCGGATATGTTTAGGGACAGGGAGAAACTGAAGAACTTTCTGCAGAAGCTTGAAGAACTTCCAAGTTACTAAACAATATAATCATGCAGCGCTTAGCTCACAGGTATCGCTCAACTGAAGATATTTATTGAGGTTAGTTTCAAGCTCCCATCAGGGATAGAACAAGGCTTCCAAATGTTTGGAACATCAGGAAGTTGAAGATCAAATTAAAGGCAGCATACTGCAGGTATTTTGGCAGCATACTTCTCGACATCACAAAAGTCATTAAGGAGAAGAAAATCTGTGACCCCGCTGTTATGTAGAGACCTGTCAAAACTATACCAGGTGTATTTACAGAGGATATTATGTAGGCGGCCACAACATACGTAGGTACAACCCATGTAAGATATACTCCGGGTGTGCTTCCCGAAAACATCTGTACCGTAATGTACACAAAGGCGAGAACGGCAGCAACACGGGGCGGAAAAACCATAGCCATCGTGACTGATGAAAAAGTCGCCAGCTCAAGGCCAAAACGTCCAAGTTCAAACCTGCTTGTCAGTACAGAAAGCAATCCAACCAGAACCATCAGAACAAGTGCAACAAAGTAACGAGGCACGAAAAAAGCAGGCACGGAGAGAGCCAATAGAATAAACACCTTTAATCTGCTTACTGCAGGGACTTCGAAATTAAGGCCGTCCTGAAAACTATCAAACCTGTCTCGAATTCCCTTGACTACGTCTTTTAGATTAAGCATCTAGTATACAAATACGGTGGCATTGATAAATTAGCTTCGCCAGAACCATATA
>ERZ1034573.476-NODE-476-length-11927-cov-8.815701_pt1 | contig 11927 bp, 10 predicted proteins | sample MGYA00520641_ERZ1034573 | MGnify/ENA primary metagenome ERZ1034573 (study PRJEB33760, sample SAMEA4777724) | hypersaline lake metagenome | biome: hypersaline environment; feature: brines | place: Spain | collected 2014-08 | depth 0 m ...
TGGGCGTGGAGTCGAGGCAGACGTCGACGTAGTGAACGTCGTTCCCGGCGGCCCACTCGACCGCTTCAGCGATGCTCAGCTTCTGTCCGGTGTCGACGCCGATCCGCTCTTTGAGTGTCATGTGACCACTTTCCACCCCGGCTTGCACGGTGAAGAACATAAAATCAACCGGAACGACGTGGTGGTGGAACCACCCATGCGATCGAACAGCAAGAGTTTATGAGTCCGGTTGGGTACAAGGGGCATGGCAGACGCTGGACCACTGTCCGATCTGACCGTTGTGGAACTGACGGTACACCGTGCAGCCCCGTTTTGCGGCGCCCTCCTCGCCGACATGGGCGCCGACGTGATCAAAGTCGAACGCCCGGGCGTCGGTGACCCGGCACGCAGCCAGGGGGTCGGTCCCGACGGGAAGTCCGCGTACTTCATGGTGAACAACCGGAACAAGAAGTCGGTCACGCTGGACCTGAAGTCGGACGCGGGGCAGGAGGCGATGCTCGAACTCCTCGCCGACGCCGACGTGTTCATCGAGAACTTCTCGCTCGGCGTCCCCGAGCGACTCGGCGTCGGCTACGACGACGTGACGGCGGTCAACGAGGACATCGTCTACGCGAGCATCAAAGGCTACGGCAAGACCGGGCCACAGAAAGAAAAGAAGGGGCTCGACCTCATCCTGCAGGCCGAGGGCGGGATCATGTCGGTGACGGGACCGGAAGACGGCGACCCCGTGAAGGTCGGCCAGGCGCTCGGCGACCTCAACACCGGCCTGCTCACCACCATCGGCATCCTCGCGCGCCTCTACGAGCGCGAGCGGACCGGCGAGGGCGGCCAGTTCGACGTCGGCCTGTACGACGCCGTCGTCTCCTTCCTCAACGAGTACATCACCAACTACTCGATGACCGGCGAGGTGCCGGGCACCCAAGGGACGAGCCACCAGACATCGGTTCCGTACCAGCTGTTCGAGACGAAGGACAGCCACATCGTGACCGGCGTCGGGAGCGACGAGCGCTGGGACGACTTCGTCGAGGCCATCGGACGCGAGGAACTCGCCGAATATCCGACCAACGCCGACCGCGTCGAACACAAGGAGACGGTCGTCTCCATCATTCAAGAGGAGTTCCGCACGGAGACGACCGACTACTGGCTCGACCGGCTCACGGAGTACGGCTTCCCCAACGGCCCGATGAACAACGTCGAGGACGTGGTTCGGAACGAACAGAGCGAGGCCCGTGGCCTCGTCGAGGAACACGACGACCCGGACTGGGGCGACTGTCTCATGCCCGGGCATCCGATCCACTTCCCGGATCACGACACGTCGATCCGGTCGCCGGCGCCGCGACTCGGCGACGACGTCGACGACGTGTTCGGCGACATCGCCGACGAGGCACAGGTCGAAGCGTGGCGCGAGGGCGGCGCCTTCGGCGACGACTGAGCCGGACGACCGCGGGCCTTTTGCGACTCGACCCGGCTGGTCGTGGGTGTCGAAACGACGAAGACGAAGCGGGACCGCGCGTCAGAAGAGGTTCGCGGCCCAGATGCTGATCTCACGGAACGGCCCGCTCCCGTACGGGAGCGCGATGTTCACCACGTTCCGGAAGAGGAAGAACACGACGAGGCCGGTCACGAGGCTGAACACCGTCAGCTTCACCATGTCGCGGTAGCCGATAGCGTAGGAGAACGCGAACAGGAAGATGGGTGCCGAGACGAAGAAGCCGACGTAGTCCTGCGAGAGGAAGAACGCGACGGAGAGCGCGATGGCGAGGAGGTACTTCCGCTGTTTCTCCGAGAGGGTCGTGACCTCGCTGGAGAGCGAGGGAACGACCGATTCGCCCCGTTTTTGTGCCCGCCTGTAGAGCAGGAAGAGGTTCAACAGGCCGGCAACGAGGATGACGATCAGGGCCGCACGCGGCCAGATGGTCGCCCCGGGGTCGTACTGCGAGATGCGATTGCCCGCGAACTGCTCCGAGAGGACGAGAAACGCCACGGCAAAGAGGAGAAACAGCACCGTGATGCCGATGTCGCGGCTGACGCTCGGCGGTGCCTGCTCGCGAAGCGTCTCGATGCCGCTCCCTTCGTCGCTCATTGTTCGAGCTCCGTCAAGCCGAACTGTTCACGAATTCGGTCGCCGAACTGTGTGCTGTCCATGATCAGTGGGATGAAGAACGTCAACACCGCGAGGGTGATCATCACCGCCGACACGGGCCGCTGGAAGAACACCATCCAGTCGCCGCCGGCCTTGGTGAGGCTACGGCGCAGGCTGGGCTCGGCCAACGGCCCGAGCACGAGGCCGATGACCATCGGTGCCACGGAGTAGTTGTACTTCTCCAGATAGTAGGCGGCGACGCCGAAGATGAACATCGTCCACAGGTCGGCCATGATGTTCCGGGTGGCGAACGCCCCGACCACGGTGAAGATGACGATGAGCGATAACAACAGCTCCCGCGGGATGTGGCGCACCTGCAGGAACAGCCTGACGACGGGCTTGTTCAACAGGAGGATCGCCACGTTCGCCAGCAGGAGCGCGGCGAAGATGGTGTACACCAGCGGTCCCTGCTGGTCGATCAGCGAGGGGCCGGGGCGGATGCCGTGCAGGATGAACGCCGCGAGGATGACCGCCGTGGTCGCACTGCCGGGGATGCCGAGCGTCAGGAGCGGGACGAACGCCCCGCTCGCGGCGGCGTTGTTCGCCGTCTCGGGGGCGGCGACGCCCTCGGGCACGCCGGAACCGAACTTCTCGCGGACGCTTTTGGGCACCAGTCGCTGGCCGAAGGTGTAGCCAAAGAGGGCGCCGGTCGTCGCGCCCGCGCCGGGCAGGACGCCGATGATCGTGCCCATGACGGAGTTGACGCCGAGGATGCGGCCGAAGCGTTTGAAGTAGCTGAGCGGGGGAAACATCGATCCGGACGTGGCCTGGCTGAAGTCCGAGCCGCCGCCCCCCCCGCCGCCGCCACCGATCAGACTCCCGCCGCTCTGGATCTGTTTCAGCACCTCGGAGAACGCGAACACGCCGAGGATGACGGGGATGAAGTCGATGCCGCTGGCGAGGTAGTTGCTCTCGAACGTGAAGCGGGGGACGCCCGTGAGGGGGTCGAACCCGAACACGCCGAGGAACAGCCCGAAACACATCGTCATCGTCGCCTTCGTGATGTTGCCGGCGCCGATGGTGGAGACGAGCGCGAGACCGAGCAGGATGACCGCGAAGAACTCGGGGTCGGAGAGCTGAATCGCGAACTCGGCGAGCAGCGGCGAGAAGAAAATCAGGATGAGCGTGCCGACGATGCCGCCGAAGGCCGAGGCGAACACCGCCGTGCTGATGGCTTCCCGCAACTGCCCGTTCTGGTTCATCGGGTAGCCGTCGAGGGTCGTCATGATCGCCTCCGGCGCGCCGGGCACCTTGAACAGGATTGCGCTGATCGACCCGGCGTACACCGCGGCCGCGTAGATGACCGCGAGCATCATGATGCCCGAGTCCGGTGCCATCGCGTAGGTGATCGGGACCATCAACACGACGGTCATCGTCCCGTTCAGCCCCGGAATCGCACCGCTCATCATGCCCAGCGTGATGCCGATGGCAAACAGGAACATGTTGAACGGCGTGAGGACGTTTCCAAACCCGGCGATCAGGTCCTGGATGATCAGCGGGACGGCTCCGGAGGCGACGGTGTCTACGACCATCCGCTCCCTCCGACTTCGGGGGGTCCGAGCGATCGGCGGGCGGCATGCGCTACGGCCGGCCGACCGCAGTTCGACGTTGTTGGTACAGTTTTCGTATGACTCATGTGGCGTGTGTGGCTTCTGAAATACCTGAGATGTGATTCGAATCGAAGGCTCGTGCGCCGCCGCCGGCGCCGTCGCCCTACATGTCGAGCACTTCGACGACCTGCTCGTAGATGCTGACTTCGTTGGCCATCGTGTCACGGAAGCCTTCGGGGCCCTGGTAGCCCTCACGGAAGTACAGGAGCGTCTCCTGTTCGAGCTCTTGGTACTGGTCGCTGCCCATACCTAGCTGGACGAAGTCGGACCAGAACTGCGTGACCTCGTCCGGGGTACCCGCCTTGACGTTGAAGCCTCGTGAGAGGCCGTAGGTCACGTCCCAGCCGTTTTCGACGGTCGTCGGCACGTCCGGGAAGTCGTCGAGGCGCTCCTCGACGCCGACGACGATCAGGCTGATGTCGCCGGCCTCGTACTGCAACTGCAGCTCCTGAATCTCGCCGTACGCGGCGTCGATTTCGCCCGAGATGGTGTCGGTCGTCATCCGGCCCGCGTCCTGGTAGGTGACGATGTTGGTGTTGTCGATGATGTCGGCCGCGTCGGCGAGGAGCACGGCGAACGCCGCACCGGTCACGCCACCGACGGCGCCGATGTTGACCGTCTCGCCGCCCTGGGCCTTCTCGACGAGCGAGCTGATGTCGTCGTGGCCGGTGCCGTCGCGGCCGCTGGAGTAGAGCCAGCTCGTGTCGTGCTGGACGCGGGCGACGTAGCCCCAGTCGTCGAGCGTGAAGTCCGCCTGCCCCGTCGCGATGTGCGGCGAGATGGAGTTGGTGCTCGGGAAGAGCGTGTAGCCGTCCGCGGGGTTGTTCAGCACGCGGCGGGCGGCGTTTAGGCCGTTCGCGCCGGTGATGTTCTCGAACGTCAGGTTGACGTCGACGCCCTGTTCGGACGCGAGTTCCTGTGCGGGGTTCATGACACCGCGCGTCATGGTGTCGGTGCCGCCACCGGCGCCCCACGGGATGATGACGCGAACGTTGCGGTCCGGTCGCCACGAGGAGTCGGTGAAGTCCGGGCCGCCTCCACCGTCGCCGCCGCCGCCGTCGCCACCGTCGCCACCGTCGCCACCGTCGCCACCGTCGCCGTCACTGCCGTCACCGCCACCGCCACCGCCGGAACAACCGGCGACGCCGACGAGTCCGACCGTTCCCGCTGCCTGCAACATCCGCCGTCTGCTGAGTTTCGATCGCATAGACAACCGTTAACAAGCGCTCTGCGATAAATAGTTTGCTATTAAAGTTCATCGGGAACCAACTGATGGTAACGAAAATATATGCAGTAACCGTCGAAGCTCGGGCGGTGTGTGCCCCCACCGACCAATCGCGGTCGGCGGATAACCGTCTGGGACACTGCAACACACGTCCGACCCCGAAACGTCCCCGTGGCGGCGGTGCCGTCCGCTCCCCGTCGTTACCGCTCTTCGGCGCCGCCGTCGGTCGCCGCTCCGTCCGCCTCGGGGATGGCGTACGCCGTATGGAGATAGTCGAGCACGTCGTCGACCGTTTCGGGGTCGTACGTCCAGAATCCGTAGAACGAGCCCGGCAGCCGCTCTTCGGCTAGTAGGGCGCACTTCGTGGCGTCGATACCGCCGCCGTCGTAGGCGACGAACCAGGTGTCGTGAATCTCCGTCTCCGTCGAGCGGTGGAGCGTCGGTCCGGACGGCGGTTCGAACCCTTCGCTCCCCTCGGGGTGGGCGTAGACGTGGACGTCGAGGCTACCGCGTTCGGCGATGTGGTCGTACACTGCGGCCTGTGAGGAGAACCGGGTACAGGTCTGGAAGCCGGCGTGGAGTTCGCCCGCCGCCCCGCGCCACGCGCGGTCCTCGATTTCCTTCGAGGCGGCGACCATCCGCTCGGTGTCGTAGGAGGTGAACATCGTCTCGTCGAGTTCGTCGAGTACGTCCTCGTACGTCTCGCGAGTGAACTCCGGGGCGACGTCGTTCGTGGGCGCGAGAACGTCGCTCACGTCGATAGCGGCCAGAAACTCGTCGTCGCTGCCCAACACGGCGTAGTTACGGGGCCCGGCGTCGCTCTCCGCTTTCTCGATGACGAGGTTGCGGTCCGCGAAATGCTCACGCAGCGCCGTCGCCACGCCCGCCTCGGGATTGAAGACGGTCAGCGTCTTCTCCGCGTCGTCCACCGTGGCGATGATCTCGAACAGCCCCATTCGGCCCGACAAACGGGCGGCCGCTATTTGTGCTTTTATGCCGGCAAGCTAGCGTGGCGTGACGTGTCGCCGCCCGCGATACCGACGCGTCCCTTTTGTACGCCGCCGGCCTACGATCGGCGAGTCGATGCCGGTCACCACGCTCCACCGTCCGGCCCACCGGGACGCGCTCACGCACATCGAGGACGCCTTCAGACGCGGCGACCTACTCACCGTCTTCGGCCGCTGTACCGTCGAATACGACGGCCGCGCGACGAGTAGCCTCGGCCCCGGCGACCGTCTCCTCCTCCTCAAACCCGACGGCTCGGCGCTCGTCCACACCGACGAAGGGCGCACGCCGGTCAACTGGCAACCGCCCGGCTGCGACCACTTCGCCAGCGTCCGGGACGGCCGCCTGCGTGTGCGGAGCGTCCGCCGCTCGCCGGAGGAACTCCTCGACGTGCGCTTCGACCGGGTCCACCACCTCGTCGCCTCCGACGCCACCGATCCCGACGACATCGACCTGCAGGGGAGCGAGGCCGACCTGAAAGAACACGTCCTCGACCACCCCGAGCGGATCGCCCCGGGCTTCGAGCCACGGGCGACCGAGCGCGAGACGGAAGCGGGTCCGATGGACGTCTTCGGCGAGGACGCACAGGGCCGGCCCGTCGTCGTCGAGTTGAAGCGACGCCGCGTCGGGCCGGACGCCGTCGGCCAACTCCGTCGGTACGTCGACGCCCTCGGCCGCGAACTCGGTGACGGCGCCGAGATTCGAGGCGTCCTCGTCGCGCCCTCCGTCACCGACCGCGCGGCGACGCTTCTCGACCGAGAGGGCCTCGAGTTCGTCGCGCTCGACCCGGCGACCGGTCGCCCTCCGGACGACGGATCGACGGTGTAATCCTCCCGAACGAACATTCGGAAATTGGCCGTTTCGAAGCCAACGCTGCGTCATCCCGGCGTTTAATGTTGGTGGTCACGGTAGCTACGATCCATGGACCTCCACCACAGAACGGTCCGACAGGACGTCCGCGAACTCGGGGCGCTCCTCGGCGACGTACTGGCGGAGCAGTCTTCGACCGAGGCGTTCGAAGCGGTCGAGGAACTCCGCACCGCAGCTATCGACTACCGCGACGGGACGCTCCCGTCGCGTGAACCCCTCCGGACGGCGCTCGGCTCGCTCGACTCCGACCTCGAGGGTGCCGCCGCGCGCGCGTTCACCGCCTACTTCGAACTTATCAACATCGCGGAGGAGCGCGAGCGGGTGCGCGCCATCCGCCGCGACGAACAGGAGGGGCGCATCGAGGACGGGCAGACGGAGACGGTGGCCTCGCTGATCGACCGCGACGCCGACGCCGAGACGGTCCAGCGGGTGCTCGACGACGTACTCATCGAGCCGACGTTCACCGCTCATCCGACCGAAGCCCGCCGCAAGACCATCAAGGCGAAGCTCCGGACGATCACCCAACTCATCGAGGCCCTCGACGAGCGGCGGCTGACCGACGCCGAACGCCGGACCTCGTGGGAGCGGCTGGAAGCCGAGGTGACGAGCCTCTGGCAGACCCCTCAGGTCCGCGACCGGGCACCCGACCCCGAAGACGAGGCCCGCAACGTGCAGTGGTATCTGGAGAACACGCTGTTCGACGTGGTGGGGGATGTCTACGCCGACTTGGAGGAGACGCTCGCCGAGTCCTACCCCGAGGTGGACGTGCCCAAACTCTTCGAGTTTCGGTCGTGGGCGGGAAGCGACCGCGACGGCAACCCCGCGGTGACCGTCGACGTGACGAGCGAGACGCTGGAGCGCCAGCGCTCCGTCGTGCTCTCGAAGTACCGCGACGAACTGAAGCGGCTCTCGGGCATCCTGAGCCAGGACGCCGCGTGGATCACCCCCGGCGAGCGTTTCGAGGCGTCGCTCGTCGCCGACCGCGAACGGTTCCCGGACGTGGCGGACGCGGCCCAGGAGCGCTACCCGCACGAGTTCTACCGGCAGAAACTGAAGCTGATGCGCGAACGCCTCGAACGCGTCGACGACGTGCGCCCCGGCGGCTACGCCGACGCCGACGAACTCGTCGACGACCTGGAGGCGATCGGCGAGAGCCTGCGGCTCAACGACGCCGGCTCCATCGCGAACGTCTACGTCGACCCACTGATCCGGAAAGTGGAGACGTTCGGCTTCGCGCTCGCGAGCCTCGACCTGCGCGATCACCAGCAAAACCACACGCGGACCGTCGGCGAACTGCTGGAGGGTCAGGGCGTCGCGTACCGCGACCTCGACGAGGCCGGCCGGATCGAGACCCTCACCGAGGCGATCATGCAGGACGCCGACGTGGTCGACCTCGCCGATCCGGGCGACGTGAGCGACACGGCCGCGCGTGTCTGTGAGCGCTTCGAGGCACTCCACCGCTGGCAGCGCGAATACGGCGCCGACGCGATCGACACCTACTGTATCAGCATGACCGAGGAGCCGAGCCACGTCCTCGAAGTGCTCTTTCTCGCCGATCAGGCGGGCGTCGTCTCCCTGCCGGAGTACAGCGGCCTCGACGTCGTCCCCCTGCTCGAGACCGAACGCGCCCTCGACGGTGCCCGGCGCATCATGGGCACGCTGTTCGAGAACGAGGCGTATTCGGCCACCCTCGACTGCCGGGGCGACACCCAGGAGATCATGCTCGGGTACTCCGACTCCAACAAGGAGAACGGCTTCCTCGCGGCCAACTGGAGCCTCTACCGGAACCAGCGGCGCCTCGCCGACATCACCGACGAGTTCGGCGTCCGCATGCGGCTGTTCCACGGCCGCGGCGGCTCCATCTCCCGGGGTGGCGGCCCGATGCACGAGGCGATGCTCGCGCTCCCCGTCGACACCGTCACCGGCGAGATCAAGTTCACCGAACAGGGTGAGGCCATCGCGGAGAAGTACGGCAACCCCCGGATCGCCGAGCGTAACCTCGAACGGATGCTGGACGCGCAAACCCGCGCCCGCCACCAGGCCCTCGACGGCCCGACCGAGGGGACGCCGGACGCGTGGACCGACGCGATGGCGACGATGGCGCCCACGGCGCGGACGGCCTACACCGACCTCTTGGAGACGGAGGGGTTCATCCCCTACTTCGAGACGGCGACGCCTATCACCGTCATCGAGGACCTCAACCTCGGCTCACGGCCCGCCTCTCGGTCCGGCGAGCGAACTGTCGAGGACCTGCGAGCCATCCCGTGGGTGTTCTCGTGGACCCAGGCCCGGTGTATCATCCCCGGATGGTACGGGCTGGCGACGGGGATCGACGCCTACCTCGACGACGGCGGCTCGATGGAGACGCTCCGGAGCATGTACGAGCGCTGGCCCTTCTTCCGGACCACCCTCGACAACGCCGCGCAGGCGATGGCGAAGACGGACATGGAGATCGCCGAGGAGTACGCGAACCTCGCGCCGGCGGACCTGCGCGAGCGGTTCTTCCCGCGCATCCGCGCGGAACACGAACGCGCGGTCGAACTCGTGCTGGAGATCACGGAGCGCGACGACCCGCTCCGCCGACCGTGGTTCCGCGAGAGCCTCGACCGGCGCAACCCCTACGTCGACCCGCTGAACTACCTGCAGACGCGGCTCCTCGCTCGGGACGAGCGCAGCCCTGCCGAGGAGCGCACCCTCCGTCTGACGGTCAAAGGCATCGCGGCGGGGATGAAGAGCACGGGCTGAGCGGATCGCCGGCAGCCGACAGACGGGGACAGCAGCCCCGCTCGCGCCGCCGTTCGCCATCGAAGGCTTTATTCGCCGCGTCGGCCTCGACTTCGATAAGTAACTATGGCCGACAAACCCGCCTCGATGTACCGGGAGATCACCAAGCCCTCGTACACGCGACGCGAGTACATCACGGGCATCCCGGGCTCCAAGATCGCACAGCACAACATGGGGAACCTGCAGACCGGTCCCGAGGACTACCCGGTCCACATCAGCCTCGAAGTCGAAGAGGAGTGCCAGCTCCGCCACGGCGCCCTCGAAGCCTCGCGACTCTCCGCCAACCGTCGCCTCCTGAAGGAGGTCGGCCAGGAGAACTACAAGATGGTCCTCCGGAAGTTCCCCCACCAGGTCATCCGCGAGAACAAGCAGGCGACGGGTGCGGGCGCGGACCGCGTCTCCGACGGGATGCGACAGGCGTTCGGCAAGCCGGTCGGTACCGCCGCCCGCATCGGGGCCAACGAGACGGTCTTCACCTGCTACTGCAACCCCGAAGACGCCGACACGGTCAAAGACGCCTTCCGCCGCTCCTACAACAAGATTTCGCCGCCGTGCCGCATCGTCGTCGAGAAGGGCGAGAAGCTGCTCGTCGCCTGATCGGCCCGTCGCCTCCGGTCGGCCACCCGACCCGCGAACTTTTGCCGCCACCGTCCCCATCCAGTGTATGCTCCGTCTCGCGGTGACCAGCCGCGCCGAAACGTTCGACCGTCTGCAAGAACCCCTCGCAGACCGGGGCATCGAGGTGGCACACCTCCCCGCCGAGGGGCGGACGGTCGCTCTCGACACCCCGCCGGCCGAGGCGTTCGACGTCGGCTTCGTCTTTCCCACCCGCACGCAGTCCGGCGCCGCGCTGTCGGCGCTCCACTCCCTCCCGTGGGTGAACGGCCGCGACGCCGTGCTCACGTCGCGGAACAAGGGCGGGGTCCTGGCGACTCTCGGCGCCGCTGGTCTCCCCGTCCCGGAGACGACGATGGTCGCCAGTCCCGTCGACGACGCCGCCCTCGCCGACGCGGCCGACCGCCTCGGCTGGCCGGTCGTCGTCAAGCCAAACTCGACGACCCGCGGGACCGGCGTGACGAAGGCGACCGACCTCGACTCCCTACTTGGCATCGTCGACTATCTCGACCTCGTCCACGACTACCGCGCGACCGGCGACAAGACCTTCCTCCTCCAGGAGTACCTGCCCGACGCCCGCGACTACCGGGTGATGGTCGTCGACGGCGCGTACGCGGGCGCGGTGGAGCGGCGGCTCCCCGAGGTCGACCGCGAGACCGGGCGCTGGAAGCACAACGTCCACCGGGGCGCCGAGGCGGTGGGCGTCGACCTTCCCGCCGACCACCGGCGTCTCGCCGAACGCGCGGCGGCGACGCTCGGCGTGTCGTATCTGGGCGTCGACCTCCTCGTCACCGACGACCGGGTCGTCGTCGCGGAGACGAACGCGCGGCCGACGATCGACGCGGCGACGAAGTACGTGCCGGACTTCTACGACCGGCTGGCGACACTGATCGAGGACGCGGCGGCGCCGTAGCTACTCCACGTCGATAGCGGCGGAGTCGCCCACCTTGTCGACGGTGACTTCGAGGATACCGTTGTTGAAACTGGCGGCGGCGGAGTGTTCGTCGACGCGTGCGGGGAGCCGAACCCGCTCGTCGTACTCCCGGTGGGGGGAGGTAGCGCTGATGGTGAGGGTCTTGCCGTCGCACTTCAGCTCGATCGCCTCTTTCTCGACGCCAGGTAAGTCGGCGACGAGTCGCACTTGATCCTCCCCTTCGTAGATGTCGACGTGGGTCTCGGTGGTGAAGCCGGAACCGTCACCGACGGCCCCGGCACCGGTCATCTCGTTCATCATCCGTTCGATCTCGTCGAAAATGTCGCCGAACGGGTCGTCACGGTCGTCGCCTCTCATGGACCATCGTAGGGAGTTTCCGGTCAAAAGCCTTCTGTCCCCGGTAGGGAATGACACGGACGTTCCGGTGGGAATCGCCCGTTTGAAATACTCGTCCCGCCATCGAGGGGACGAAGGCCATGTTCAAGACGCTCGACGACATCGGGTCCGGGAAACGCGTCCTCGTTCGGCTCGATCTCAACTCGCCGGTCGAAGACGGCATCGTCAAGGACAACCGGCGGTTCGCACGCCACGCCCGGACCGTCCGGGAACTCCTCGAGGCCGGCCACCGCGTCGTCGTCATGGCCCACCAGGGCCGGCCGGGCCGGGATTCCTTCATCCCGCTCGACCAGCACGCGGACCTCCTCGCGGAGTACGTCGAGCATCCCATCGCGTTCGTCGACG
>ERZ1034573.477-NODE-477-length-11919-cov-7.650961_pt1 | contig 11919 bp, 10 predicted proteins | sample MGYA00520641_ERZ1034573 | MGnify/ENA primary metagenome ERZ1034573 (study PRJEB33760, sample SAMEA4777724) | hypersaline lake metagenome | biome: hypersaline environment; feature: brines | place: Spain | collected 2014-08 | depth 0 m ...
TGCGCGGGGGGCGTGACCCGCCGCGTTCGCGTCCGACCGCTCCGTGTCCCCCGGGAGTGGGGGTCGGGCGTGCCAGTAGGCAGCCGGCGCCGCGCTGTCGAGTGCCGCCTCGCTGCCGACCCACAGTCGCGTCCGCTCTCCCCGCGGCGTCTCCGCCCCGACGTACAACACGTCCGTCCCCTCGTTGTGACGCGCGACCGCCTCGACAGTCTGGAGCGTCTCCTGCACGTCGTTCTCGGGCTGTGCCCACTGGATCACCTCGCCGGCCGCCTCGTCGGACGCGCTGTTGGCGTAGGCGGCGTTGGCGCCGACGGCACCCACCGCGGCGGCACAGAGAACGATGGCCGCTAGGACGGCGGGACGGGTCCACGTCGCGGGGGTGAGCGAACCGCTGGCGTCGGCGTCGGCGTCGTCGTCGGCGTCGTCGGCCACCCGGACCGTCTCCCTGACGCGCCGGGCGGTGGCGGCGACGCCGACGGCGGCGGGGACGGCGAGCGGGATCACGGCGTGGACCGCCGCCCACGGCGCCCGGATGTCCGTCGCGACGGGGTAGCCGATAATGCTCACCACGCCCCAGTAGGCCGCGAACGCGACGATGTCGCGGTAGCCGTCCTCGCCGTAGCCGTCGGCGACGAAGCCGAGCAGGGCAAACAGGAGGACGAACGGCGCGCCGTACAGCAGGGTTTCGAGGTAGTCGTAGAGGAAGGGCAGGTAGTCGTGGTTCTGGTGGCTCCCCGCGACCCAGAGGCTGTAGAAGGACTCCCAGGAACCGACGGTCGCCGCCTCGACGACGCCGGGGAGGCGGCTCGGCGACGCGAGCGCCGCCCAGAGGTCGGGTCGGGGGGCGTAGAAGAACACGACGACGGCGACGAAGGCGACGAGGGCGCCGACGGTGTGGAGGGCTGCGAGTCCGATCCCGCGGCGGACGGAGCCACCCCACGCTCCGAGGCGGTAGGCGAGGGCCGTCCGCCAGTCGCGGCGGACGAGGCGGACGACGGAACGGTTGGAGCGGGCGGCACCGAAGAGGCGGTGATCGAGGAGGAGCGCCCCCGCGCCGAGATAGCAGAGGACGTAGACGACGGCGTTCTCCTTGGTGGTAAAGGCAAGCCCCATGGCCGCGGCGGCGGGGTAGACGAGACGGGCGTCGCCACGGTCTACGGCGCGGACGAACAGGGCGAGCGCGACGAACGCGAACGCGCCGACGAGGACGTCGTTGCGCATGAACCGCGAGTAGTAGACGAGCAAGGGGTTGATCGCGAGGACGACGGCCAGCGCGACGAGTTCGGCGTCGCGCAGGCGGTCACGGAGCAGCCACGCCGAGAGGGGGAGGAGGCCGCCGACCACGGCGACGATCAGGCGGGCGCTGAAATCGGAGGCGCCGAGGAAGGGAATCGAGAACACCCAGTCGTTGACGACGAAGAGGAACGGCCCGTGGACGATGGGTCGGTACGCGAACTGCCCGGACTCGTGATAGCGGAGTATCCAGTAGCCGACGCGGCCCTCGTCCCAGTGGAAGATGCGGGCGCCGAGGCCGACGAGTCGAACCGCGAGGGCGAGGGCGGTAATGGCGAGGACCGCCTGGAGGGCGCGGCGGCGGGCGTCGAACGGCATCGCTAACCCCTGTCACCTCGGCGGTAACAACTCTTTCCCTTCGGAAGCCGTCGGCCCGAGCGGTGTCGGCACGCGCCGGCCGCCACGGAGGGCAAGGCATTTGCCACCCCGCGACGACCCGCGGATATGGTTCGACTGGGGCTGGTGGTGGCGCAGTTCAACGCGTCGGTCACCGAGCCGATGGCGGAGGAAGCGCGGGCGGCGGCCGCCGAGGCGGACGCCGAAGTCGTCGAAGCCGTCGACGTGCCGGGGGCGTACGACGCGCCGCTGGCGGCGGACCGGCTCGCCCGCCGCGAGGACGTCGACGCGGTGGCGGTGATCGGCGCCATCGTCACCGGCGATACGGCGCACGACCGGGTGATCGGCGACGCGACGGCACGGGCGCTGACACAGGTAAGCCTCGACCGCGACACGCCGGTCACCTTCGGCGTCAGTGGGCCGGGAATGAGCGGGGCGGAAGCGCGGGAGCGCGTCGAGAAAGGAGCGGAAGCGGTAAACGCAGCCGTCGAGATGGTACGTACGTTACCATGACGGACTTCGACTTTGCCGGACGCGTCGGGCGTGTCGAACCGAGTGCGACCCTCGCGATCAGCAACCTCGCCAACGAACTCGAGGCCGACGGCATCGACGTCGTCGACCTCTCGGTCGGCGAACCGGACTTCGACACGCCGGAGAACATCAAGGACGCGGCCGAAGCGTCGCTGGAAGCCGGCAACACGGGCTACACCTCCTCGAACGGCATTCCGGAGCTTCGCGAAGCCATCGCGGACAAACTACGGGCGGACGGCATCGACTGCGAGGCGGGCAACGTGGTCGTCACCCCCGGCGGCAAACAGGCGCTCTACGAGATTTTCCACACCCTGATCGATCAGGGTGACGAAGCGGTCCTCCTCGACCCCGCGTGGGTCTCGTACGAGGCACAGGCGAAGATGGCCGGCGCCGACCTCTCGCGGGTCGACCTCTCGCCGTACGGGTTCCAGCTCGAACCCGCGCTCGACGACCTCGCGGAGACGGTGAGCGACGACACCGAACTCCTCGTGGTCAACTCGCCGTCGAACCCGACGGGCGCCGTCTACTCCGACGCCGCGCTGGAGGGCGTCCGTGACCTCGCCGTCGAACACGACATCACCGTCATCTCCGACGAGATATACGACGAGATCACCTACGGCGTCGACCAGACGAGCCTCGGGAGCATAGAGGGCATGGGCGACCGGACGCTCACGGTCAACGGCTTCTCGAAGGCCTACGCGATGACCGGGTGGCGGCTCGGCTACTTCTGCGCGCCCGAGGCGTTCGTCTCCCAAGCAGGCAAGATCCAGTCCCACTCCGTCTCCTGTGCGGTCAACTTCGTCCAGCACGGGGGCGTCGAGGCCCTCCGCAACACCGACGAGGCGGTCGGCGAGATGCGCGCGGCGTTCCGCGAACGCCGCGACATGCTCGCGGAGCTCCTCGCCGACCACGGCGTCGACGTCTCCGTCGGCGACGGCGCGTTCTACATGATGCTCCCCATCGACGAGGACTGCGAGGCGCTTGCCGCCTCGGACTGGGGGAGCGGCGACGAGCCGCGACCGGTCGATCAGGCGTGGTGTGAGGGTGCCATCCAGGAGGCTCACGTCGCCACCGTCCCCGGCAGCGCGTTCGGGACGCCCGGTTACGCCCGCATCTCGTACGCGGCGAGCCAGGAGCGGCTACAGGAGGGCGTCGAGCGGCTAGCCGAGCACGGCTACATCTAAGGTTTAGGTACGGGCGCGTCGAACGACTACTCGATGCGCGTCCGTGACCTCCCGCTGTCGGCAGACGTTATCGACCACTTCGAGTCGCGGGGGATCGAGGAGCTCTATCCGCCGCAGGCGGCAGCCGTCGAGGCCGGGGTGACCGAGGGCCGCCGCCTCGTCGCCGCCGTTCCCACCGCCAGCGGCAAGACGTTCGTCGCGACGCTTGCGATGTTGACCGCGGACGGGCCGGGACTCTACATCGTCCCGCTCCGGGCGCTCGCCCGCGAAAAGTACGAGACGTTCTCCGACCTGCCGGGCGTGAGCGTCGGCATCTCGACCGGCGACTACGACGAACGCGCCGCCGAGTTGGGCGATCACGACGTCGTGGTCGCCACGAGCGAGAAGGTGGATTCGGCCATCCGCAACGGTGCCGACTGGATTTCCGACCTCGCCTGCGTCGTCGTCGACGAGGTACACCTCGTGGGGAGCGAACGCCGTGGGCCGACCCTGGAGGTGACGCTCGCCACCCTCGAGCGCCGAGCCCCAGGGGTTCAGATCGTCGCGCTGTCGGCCACGGTGGCCAACCCCGACGAGCTGGCCGACTGGCTCGACGCGAGGCTCGTGCAGTCGACGTGGCGGCCGGTCGGCCTTCGAACCGGTGTTTACGCCGCGAGCGGGGTGACGTTCGACGACGGAGCGGAGCGGGACGTGTCGGTTCCGGGCGACCCCGCCGACGCGACGAACGCCACCGACGCCCTCGTCGCCGAGGCGGTCGACGACGGGGGACAGGCGCTCGCGTTCGTCCGGTCACGCCGCGAGGCGGAGACGCTGGCAGAGCGGCTGGCGGCAAACGGTCTCGGCTCGTCCCCGGACGTGGCGAGGGAGGTGCGTGCCCTCGACGGGACCGAGACGGGGCGTCGCCTCGCCGACTGTATCGAGGGCGGCGTCGCCTTCCACCACGCCGGCCTGCGGAGCGCCCATCGGATCGCCGTCGAGCGTGCCTTCCGTGACCGCCGTCTGCGGGCCATCTGTGCGACGCCGACGCTCGCAGCGGGCGTGAACGTGCCCGCACGACGGGTGGTCGTCCGCGACCAGAAGCGGTACACCGGATCGGGGATGGAGTGGCTCCCGACGCTCGAAGTCCACCAGATGTGTGGGCGGGCGGGACGCCCCCACCTCGATCCCTACGGCGAGGCCGTCCTCGTCGGCGACGAGTCGACCCGCGAGGGGCTGTGGGAGCGTTACGTCGAGGCGGGACCGGAGCGCGTCGACTCGAACCTCGCCGATCCGAACGCGCTCCGCACTCACGTCCTCTCGGTCGTGGCCTCGGACTTCGCGGCGTCGCGCGAGGGCGTCCTCGACGTGCTGGACGCGACGTTTTTCGCCCACGGGACGCCGACAACGGAACTGAGCGGCGTCGTCGACACCGCCGTTGCCGACCTCGTGGCGATGGGGATGATCGTCGACGGCGACGGGGTGGCGGCGACGGACCTCGGTTCGCAAGTGTCCCGGCAGTACGTCGCGCCGGAGACGGGCGCCCGAATCGTCGACGGCCTGCGGACGGCCGCGGATATGGGGACGGTGACGGGGCTCACGGCGCTGGAGATCGTCTGTGATACGCCGGACATGCAGGACACGTACCTCGGCAACCGCGAGCGGGCGGACATGTACCGATTCGCGCAGGAGCACGCCGACGAGTTCACCACCCGGATGGGGGAGACGGACGACTTCGAGGGGTGGTTGACGGCGGTGAAGACGGCGCGGGTCCTCCACGAGTGGACCGACGGGGCGAGCGCGGAGGATTTGGTCGATCGATTCCGTATCGGCCCCGGTGACCTGGAGTCACGGATCGAGCGCGCCGAGTGGTTGCTCGGCGCCGCCGCCGCCATCGCGGGCGTCGTCGACGTGACCGCCGCGGTGCCGTTCCGGGAGCGGCGAGACCGGCTCTAGCGGAGTTCGTTCGGCGTCGCCCCGACCGTGACGGGTACGCGGTCGCCGACGAGCGGCGGAGACACGGCTCGACCCCGTGGAGACGGCGGCGGATGCAGGCGGGCATCGCCGGGCGATTTGCGCGTCCAATCGAAGGCGTGGCGACGCGTCCGCCGGCTACGGCGCGTCGGCGGGCGCGTGGTCCTCGATCAGGGCGGCCAGCCGCTCCTTTTCCTGAACGCCGACGATGCGCTCGACGGCCTCGCCGTCGGCGAACAGCACGAGCGTCGGCACGCCGCGGACGCCGTACTGCGAGGCGAGTCCCTGGTGTGCGTCGACGTCGACCTTGGCGACCGTCGCCGGCGTCTCCGCCGCGAGCGACGCCACGATGGGTTCGAGCATCTTACACGGACCACACCAGTCCGCGTAGAAGTCCGCGAGGACGACGTCGTACTCGTCGATCAGGTCGGCGAGATGCGACTCGTCCTCGACGTGGACGGGGTCGTCCGGCGCCGTGGGGGCGCCTCCTTCCTGTCGCTTGAGGCGTTCGCGTTTCCGCTCACGAATCCGATCGATGTCGTCGTTCTCACTCATCGTCACTACGTTAGCGCCGCGTCGGGTTAATAGTTTTGCATAGTAATTACAATATTGTAACGTCGGAGGTTCCCGAGACTCCACTGGAGGGAGCGACGGTGTTACTGACGCCGTTTCAGTTGCGATCGTACGCCCCCGACTTGCGCAGTTCGCCCACTTCGTCGAGCACGGCCGGCGTCCGACAGACGCCCGGGGCACCCGTCACCTGCGGGACGGCACAGTTGTTACAGGAGGCACAGACGGCGCTCGCCTCGGCGTCGGCCAGCAGACGTGCGGGGAGTTCGGGTTCGGCGTAGAAGGGGCGAGCCATCCCCACCATGTCGCAGGCGTCGCCGAGGAGGCGGTCGATGCGCGGGCGTTCGCGAACCCCGCCCTCACAGAGGACGGGCACGTCGACCGTCCGGCGGACGGACCGGCAGAGGTCGGCGTTCCACGCGGGGTCGAAGTCGTACCAGCGGGCCTGGACGCGGTTGGCGAGGGCGACCAATCCGGCACGGAGGCGGCCGCCGAACGCCGCGGCGTACCCCTCCCGGAAACCCGCATCGCGCCACGCCCGATCCGGGAACCTCCCGCGGACGATGCTCATGTCCCAGAAGACGGAGCCGGAGACGGGGACGAGGGCGTCGTAGCCGATCCGGTCGAGGCGGCGACAGATCTCGACGGCATCGGCTCGCGACAGGTGGCGCCGGATCACGGACGGCGCCGCCGTCTCGGCCGGCACCTTGGTCAACAGGGGTACGTCGCCGGCGTGGTCGCGGACGGCGTCGTGGACGGCTTCGAGGAACCGGACGCCATCGCCGAACTCGTCGTCGCGGCGGTTGTAGAAGGGGGAGAGAAACTGGTGGACGAGGCCCATGTTGGCGCCGGCGAGGTGGATCAGGTCGTAGCCGGCGTCGGCGGCGTAGCCCGCGGCGCGGCCGAAGTCGTCGGCCAGGTCGTACACCTCGCCGGTCCCGAGGACGTGCGGATCGTAGCTCAGGAAGCCGAGGCGATCGAGGGCGCGGAGGAGTGCGGGCGGACGCGAGGCGGCGAGTTGTTGGAGGTCGGGGTGTTCGTCGCGGTAGCCGGCGTGCCACGTCTCCATGCTCCGCAGACCGCCGTGTTCGAGTTGCACGGCGACCGTCGTGCCGTGGTCGTGGAGGCGGTCCGTCAGGCGTTCGAGACGGGCGGCGAAGTCCGGGTCGTGGATGCGGGTCATGCCGGGTGCGGCACAGCCACCCTCGCCGCTGACGATGGTGGCGCCCTGACACACCAGCCCGGCGCCCGCAGCCGCCGCGGGTTCGAGGTGGTCGATCAACCGGTCGACGGCGTCGTCGCCGTTACCCGCACACTCTAACAGGGGTGCGCGATAGAGCCGGTTCGGAACGGTCACGTCGCCGATCCGGAGGGGGTCGGAGAGCCGGGCCATAGAGGGGCTATGGACGGCCAGCGCAAAACCCTACTCCCCGTCGCCACCGCCGCCGAGGATGCGATGCCGGAAGCGGTAGAGGAGGCCGCCGGCGACGGCGAATGGGGTGAGGAAGACGAGGAGGTACGGGGCGGCGTAGGCGAAGCCGACGACGGCCGCGCGGAGGACGACGCCGACGCCGTGGACCGAGTCGAGAAAGGCGGCGAGGACGGGCGTGTCGTACCACTGGTCGGGCGCGGGCCGGTCCGGACGGGGTTCACGCATCTCGACGGTGATGGTCGAGTAGGCCACCCGACGCTCGAGGCTCTGGAGACGCGCCTCCGTCCGCTCGATTTCGGTCTGGACCTCGGAGAGGCGGCGCTCCACCGCGAGGACGTCCTCGGTGTCGTTGGCGCGCGCGTACAGTTCACGGAGCCGTTCGCGCTCGGTGCGGAGGTTCTCGAGACGTGCCTGCAGGTCGACTACCTGCTCGGTCACGTCCTGCGTCGAGGTACTCGATTCGACCACGCGACCCTCGCTCTCGACGGCGGTCATCGCCCCGGAGAAGTTCTCGGCGGGGACCCGGAGAACGACCCGGCCGGAGGTCCACGCCTCGTCGCCGCTGTCGTGGACGCGCTGGGTCGAGCCGCTGACGTAGCCGCCGCGGGCCTCGACGGCCGCGGTCAGATTCGCCCGCGCCGCCTCGAAGTTCTCGACGCGGAGCCGTACCTCGCCGGTGCGGATGATCGACCGACCGGCGGCGAGCGAGCCGTCGCTTTGACCGCTCGTGTCGCCGCCCTCGCCCCGGGCGCCCGCATCGCCGCCGTCAGCCGCCCGTTCTGCCTCCGCGCCTGCTTCCGCGACGGTCGCAGCGTCGCCGCCCGCTTGAGCGCCGCCGGCCGAGCCGCCACAGCCGGCGAGCAGGACCAACAGCACGAACACCACGGCGATCGATCGATTTCGGTTCATGCGTCGGTCTACGCCAGTGCGGCCCTAAACCCCACTCAAGACACAAACGGTCGTTTGACTGAGCCGTCGGCTACCTACCTCTCAGTAGCAATCTATATACTACGTTCGTTATTTTTATTTTGACACGACGAGTGGGTGAGGTATGACGATCGATCGCGTGACTTCCGTACCCGCCCCCGGGCTTCGGGGCGACTCCGGGCAGCGAGGCGCCGGCGTGACCGGCTCGACGCCGCCGACCGATCGACGCCGACCCACGAGTAGTGTCCCCGAATGACGGCACGGGTCGACGCGGCGCTCGACGCCGTCGCCGAGGAGCGAGCGACGGTCCGCGACGAGTACCAGGCGCTGGGGGCGTTCGACGGGCGGGTCGCCGGAATCCGGACGGTGACCGTCCCGACCGGCCCGCCGCTCGTCGCCGATCCGCAGCCGTCCGGACAGTCGTTGGAGCGGGTCCGGACGGCCTACGCGGAGACGGTCATGAGCGCCCCGCACTACGAGGCGGAGTACGGCGACACCGTCGCCGAGAGCCTCGCCGCCGAGTTCGGCGACGGCCTCGCGGCGGCGCTTCTCGGCGGGACGGCGTTGACCCCGGAACTGCGCGACGCCGTCCGCGGGGCGACGGACGCGGCGCGGCGCGAACGCGAGGAGTTTTTCGACGTCCTCGACCGCGAAGCCGACTCGCTCACGACGGCGGCCGACGACCTCGCTGCCGTGGAGACGGCGTTCGAACCCCTCGAGAGTGAGCCGGTTCCGGCCCGGCGTTTCGACGACCTGCACGACCGGTGGTCGACGATCCGGGAGTTACAGGGGCAGGTCGACGCGGTCGGACTCCGCCGCCAGGAGACGATCCGTGGTCACCGGACCCATCTACCCGGGGTCCCGACCGACCTGTGTGAGTATCTGTACTACGATCTGGAGGCGTCGTACCCCGTTCTCGCCGACGTCGCCGACTTCGGCGAGCGGCTGAATCGCGCCCGCGACCGGGTCGAGCGCGCGCTCGCGTCGACCGGTTAGGAAACCTTGAGGTGACCGCCGGCCTCACCGTATCGCATGGACCCCGAAGACCTCCGGGCGGCGATTCCGGCCTGTGATCGCGGCGTCTACCTCAACACCGGCGCGTCCGGCCCGGCGCCGCGACACGTCGTCGACGCGACGGCGGACTTTCTCGACCATCACGAGTACGTCGCCCCGGTGGAAGAGGGCGCGTACCCCGCCGCGTTCGAGACGTTCGACGAGACCCGCGAGGTCGTCGCCGACTTCCTCGGCGCCGACCCGCAGGAGATTGCGCTCACCGACAGCACGGCGGACGGCATCGCCCGCGTCGCCGCCGCCATCGACTGGGCGCCCGGCGACACCGTCGTCCGGACCGACCTCGAACACTCCGCGGGCGTGATCCCCTGGTGGAACCTCCGGGACCGGGGCGTCGAGGTGACGGTGCTCGACACCGAGGCCGGCCGGGTCGACCTCGACGCCCTCACCGACGCCGTCTCCGACCCGGACACGCGCCTGCTCTGTTGTAACTCCATCACCTGGAACTACGGCACGCAGCTACCGATCTCGACGATCGTCGACATCGCCCACGAGCACGATACGCTCGTCCTCGTCGACGCCGTCCAGTCGCCGGGGCAGGTCCCCGTCGACGTGAGCGAGTGGGGCGCCGACTTCGTCGCCGCGGCGGGCCACAAGTGGCTCCTCGGCCCGTGGGGGGCCGGGTTCCTGTACGTCGACCGCGAGGTGGCCGACGAGCTGACACCGGGGGTCGTGGGGTACCGGAGCGTCGCGGACACCGGCGCCGACGACTTGGAACTCAAGCCCGGTGCCCCGCGCTTGGAGGTGGGGACCACCTCGCCGGCGCCGTACCACGGCCTGACCGCCGCCATCGACACCGTCGAAGCGCTCGGCTACGACACCGTCACCGGTCGGATCGAGCGCCTGACCGACCGTCTGAAGGAGGGGCTCGGCGACCGGCTGCTGAGTCCCCACAACTACGAGTCGGGACTGGTGGCGTTCACCGCCGACGACCCCGCGGGGCTGGTCGAGCGTCTCGCCGACGAAGGCGTTCACGTCCGCTCGCTGCCGTACCCCGACGCGGTGCGGGCGTCGGTCCACGTCTTCAACACCGCCGGAGACGTAGACGCGTTGCTCGACGCGCTGTGATCCGGCGTCTCGTCCGTCGTCGCGGGTAGCTCGCCGTGCCGTCTCGGTGACCCGTCGGGGCGCGGATCCGGTCGATCACACGGGCCGACACACCGTGCCCGGCACCTATTTGAATCGCCGACCGGAAGCCGTTAGTATGTTCGACCGTCGCGGCGGGGGGAGACCATGAACCGGCTCCACCCACGGGTTCGCGTCGTCTGGGCGGTCCAGGCCGCCATCACGGCCACCGTCCTCGGCCTCGTCGTCTTCGCGGTGGGCCGATTCGCCCTCTCCCTGCCCGCGTGGGTGCCGGTCGCCGTCTTCGCCGTCTTCCTCCTCGTCGGCGTCGGGGCCGCGCTCCTCCGGTATCGGGCCTGGCGATACGAGGTACGGGACGACGCCCTCTATCTCGAACGCGGCGTCTTCACACGCGTGCGGACCGTCGTCCCGTTCGTCCGCATCCAACACGTCGATTCCTCGCGCGGTCCGGCCGAGCGGCTGATCGGCCTCGCGAGCACCGTCGTTTACACCGCCGGCTCCCGCGGCGCGGACGTGACGGTACCGGGGCTGACGCCCGCCGGTGCCGACGACCTGCGGGAACGGCTGAAGCGACTCGCCATCCGCGCCGAGGGCGAGGACGCGGTATGAGACGACCGCTCCGGCGCCGCGGGTCGAGACGACACCGATGACTCGGACGCTCTCGCCGCTCTCGGTCCCGTATCGCGTCGTCGAGCGCGGGGGCAGTATCGTCTTCACTGCCGTCGTCCTCTCCTCGGGGGCGTCGGCGGCGTTTGGGCCGGCGGGCGGCGTCGTCGGCGTCGCCCTCGTCGGCCTCGCACTCCTCGCGCTGATCGCGTACGAGGTGGCCTACTACCGGCGGTTCGAGTACGACTTAGGCGCCGAGACGCTCGACATCCGCTCGGGGGTGATCTCGCGCCGGAATCGCGAGATCCCCATTCGCCGGGTCCAGAACGTCGACATCAGCCGGAACGTCGTCCAGCGGTTTCTCGATATCGCGGCGGTCGACTTCGAGACGGCCGGCGGGAGCGAGACGGAGGCCTCGCTCCGCTTCGTCGACTTCGAGGAGGCCAAACGCCTTCAGCGCGAAATCGGGCGCTTGAAACGCGGCGTCGAGGGGAGCGAAGAGGGTGAGCCCGAACCCCCGGCCGACGAACTGTTCGCGCTCACGTCGCGCGAACTCGCGCTCGTCGGCGCCCTCTCCTTTGACGTGCGGATTCCGGGCCTCCTCTTCGTTCTCGTCTCGGGGAGCGTCCCCGCGGTGTCGTCAGTCGTCCCGTCGGGGTCGGGAATCGCCGTCGTCGCCGTCGGCGTCGTCGCCGTCGCCCTCGCCGTCCTCCTCGTCTCGTGGGGCGCCGGCGCGGCGGCGGCCATCCTCAACTACTACGGGTTCCGGCTGACGCAGGTCGGGGACGAACTCCCGTACGCACGCGGGCTGCTGCGGGGGCACGGCGACCCCACCCCGCTCGATAAGGTCCAGCCGCCGAACGGTGCACTCGACCCGGCTGACGGGATCTTCGGCTTCGACGCGCCCCGCTGAGGAGCCGCGGGAGACGCCAC
>ERZ1034573.480-NODE-480-length-11890-cov-5.165019_pt1 | contig 11890 bp, 11 predicted proteins | sample MGYA00520641_ERZ1034573 | MGnify/ENA primary metagenome ERZ1034573 (study PRJEB33760, sample SAMEA4777724) | hypersaline lake metagenome | biome: hypersaline environment; feature: brines | place: Spain | collected 2014-08 | depth 0 m ...
ACAGTTGTTTTTACTTTAGTTGTTGTATGTTTAAGTATCCGTATATTATATTTCTGTCCAATCGCGGCCCGCTTTTATATCGATATGAGGATTACTCCGAGCGCCATCAGTGCTGATCCCAGGATTCTTTCCGCGAAGCCTTTTTTTTCGTTGAGCAGGTAGTAGCTGAGGATTACTGTTACCGGGATGCTCAGTCTTTTGATTGAGATTACGTAGGATACCAGTGTGAGTTCCAGGGCCATCATCTGTAGCAGTATTGTTAATCCTCCTATGCCTCCGAGCAGGGCTAGCGGTTTCCAGTCTCGAGCTATCTGGGCTTTCCAGTCCGGCGATTTCTTCATCATTACTGGCAGCATTATGATTGAGGACAGCGTGTATACTGTGAGAGGCCACATTACTGGTGAGGTCATGCCTACTCCTATCTTGTCGATGTTTGCGGTTACGGAGTAGATTGCTATAACTGCAAGTATGATTTGTACCCCTCTTTCGTGCCAGAGTTTCTTTAATGGCTCCAGGAGTTTTTTGGAGTTTTTTATCTTCAGTATGTACGCTCCTACAGCGATAAGAACCACGCCTGCGATTCCAAGCGGATCCGGAATCTCTCCAAGCATGATGAAAGAGGTGAAAAGCACCAGTATAGGAGATACTGCGAACATCGGGGTTACTATAGAGGCATCTGAGGCTTTGTAGGCCTTGGCTATCAGTATAGAGGTTCCGGCGATCACTGCGCTCTGAGGTACGGCCAGCAGCAGAAAGTTCGGTGTCAAGTCAGGTACACCGTAGAAAGCTATCGCCAGTAGAAGTACCGGGGCTCCAAAGATACGCGAGCTGAACGCAGTGATAAATTCGTCAGTGTCGAGAGCATTCCTTCTCTGGTAGATGCTCTGAACCCCTTTAAGCAGCGCCATCACTAGCGCGAGCGCTATACCTAACTCCATGAACAAATACTGAGGAGGCCCTAGTTTTTAATCCTCGTCCCTGACCTCTTCGAACCGTTCAATCGCTTCCTTCCTTTTCTCATCGTGATCGACTAAAGGCCTTGGATAATCATCTCCCATCTCAACGCCACAATCTTCCTGCTGAAGTTTGTTCATTTTATGAGGCCTGTGGATATGCTCGTCAGGAACGTCTTCTAGCTCCGGCACCCATTTCCGGATGTATTCTCCCTCTGGATCGTAGTCTTCTCCCTGAGATAGAGGATTAAAGACTCTGAAGTACGGCTGAGCATCTGTTCCTATAGAATAGGCCCATTGAATCCCTCCTATCATCGAGGCGATCTCTGCATCGACAAAATTTTCATTAAAGAACTTATGCAGATCCTTCCAGTCCAACCAGAGATCTTTACACGCAAAGCTTGTAACAACCATTCGAAGCCTGTTATGCATCCAACCAGTCTCCTTCAGCTGGCGCATACCGGCATCGACAAACGGATAACCTGTCTTTCCGTTGATGAAGGCCTCCCAGTCTTCTTCCGCTTCTTCCTTAGATCTCCATTCGATTTCCTCGTACTGTTCGAGGAAAGGCCTCTCCGCCGTTTCCGGCCAGTTCCAGAGGACCTGCATGTAGAAATCCCGCCACGCTAATTCTTCCTGCCAGGTCTTGATCCCAGAAGTATCCTCGTTCGGATTTCTCGCCTTCATCCGCTCGGCCTCCCAGAAAACCTCTCTTATAGAAACTGTGCCAAACTTCAGATGTGGGGAAAGCTTAGACGTTGAGTCTTTCCATGCATAATCCCTGTCTTCCTCATAATTAAAGATCTCGTCCTTGAAGGCCTCGATACGGTCCTTTGCTCCTTCTCTGGAGGGATTCCACTGCCAGTTAAAGTTTTCAGGCGTTTCAAATCCTAGTTCCTCCAGTGTAGGAATCTCATCACTCTCAACCTCGGGAACCTCATATTCTTCTACTCCCTGAGGCCTTCTATGCTCTTTGTCGAACCATTTCTTGCTGTAATAAGTGAAGACCTTGTATGGTGTTCCGGAATTCGTCAGGATCTCCTCTTTCTCGAACATTACCCTGTCCTTGAGACTTTTTACCGGAACTTCGAGGCCCTCCTCGATTTTCTGATTTCTCTCCCGAGAGTATGGAGTATAGTCTCTGTTAAGGTAGACTGCATCGGCATCAACTTCTTCTACTATTTTATCCAGTTCTTCAAGCGGCTTTCCTTCCCTCACTACAAGGTCTTTGCCTTCTTTCCCTTCCAGATTTTGTTTAAGGTTTTCCAGTGCATCATGCCAGAACTTTACACGCGGATAACCTAAAGGAGTCTCTGAGAAGTATCTTCTGTCTATTATATAGATTGGGATAACTTCATCGTGTTTTTTAGAGGCCTCTACAATGGCTGTATTGTCATGTTCCCTGAGGCTTCTCCAGATCCAGACGATAGCAGTCATGTTTCAGTGTTTAGTCGGGAGTATTAAATTAATATTAGAGGATGCTGGAGATCTACGAATATTTCCTGATAGAATTTTTCCCTCGGTCAGGAATTGTGCCCCGGCCTCCATCCACGTCAGGCTCCGATTTCTCCGTCTTCCTGAAGTCATCTAGTATTGTAGGTAGCTTCCTCTTCTATGCATTATATCTTCCTAGAAGGCATCTGAGAGCTAACTTAGACCATAGTGTTGAGAATTGATCTCTCATAGCCGTGCTTCATTGATCCTGGAAGAACTTATCTAGTTTTTCTTTTTTGTCTTCAGGGCCTATCAGCACTATCCTGTCATCTTCCTCCAGTTCGATATCGTTTTTGGCTTTGAGAACTTCTTCCGGTTTGATTACGGAGGTAACCTTGAACTCTCCGGAAAAATGCTTCATCGCTTTCATCTCTCCCACAGTCAGGTCTTCCAGACGGGAGTTGTCCCTGATAGAGGCCTTCAGTATCTCCCTGCCATTTGACAGGTTGGCGAGTTTGACGAGATAGGGATGCTCTACAGAGGAGATGAACTCGGAGAGAAGAATATCGGTATCTCCTATCGTTTCAGCACCAATTATCTGGAAGGCCTCAAAGTATTCTTCATCTTCCAGCTTCGAGACTACTTTTGGCACGCCGTACTTCTTCCCCAGCGAGCATACAACCATATTCTGGTTGTCATCTTTCAAGGCAGATATCAGTACATCGGCCTGTGTAATACCTGCGTCTTCAAGCGCGGATAACGTGGTAGGGGCCTTATTTATCACTGTTGCGCCGGAGGAAGAGTACAGTCTTTCGCATTTATCCTCATCCTCGTCTATAGCTACTATATCGTGTCTACCTTCCAGTCTGTCGATAAGTCTTTTCGACAGAGTGTTTATCCCTGCGATTACGACGTACATCTATTACTTGTTTTTGAGGATTCTCTTATTAAATAATGCAAGCAACGGCAGCATCTCAAGTCTGCCGGCCAGCATAACCACTGTCCAGACGCTTTTCGTTACAGGCGACAACGCAACCATATTCTCCCCCGACATGTACACCGGGCCCATGTTACCAGCTGCAGATACAGTGCCTGACAGTGCAGCGATAAAGCTGACGTCCTCAACTATGAGTACGACAAGAGTAGCTGCAAATATTACCGAAACCCATACAAAGAACAGCACCGAGATAGTCCTGACCACAGAACCAGAAAGTATTTCTCCATCAACCTTGGCCCGGTTTACAGCAGTTTCCGGCAGAGAATAAGCTCTTAAACGAGTCCTGACCAGTTCTATCATAGCCTTCAAACGGAAGACCTTTAGGCCGCCTGCAGTCGAACCTACTGACCCTCCTATAAACATAACTCCAAGGAAGAGGGCCTGCAAAGCAACTGAAAGCGAGGTAATGCTCATGGTGGAGTAACCTGTCGACGAAAGCACAGATGCAGAGGTGAAGGCAGAGTTAAGTGCTGCCGAGTCCGGACTAAGTCCTTTTCCAAGCAGTTCGATGCTCATAAAGCCTGCAACAGCCAGAAATATAAGTGTATAGAGTTTGAACTCAGAGTTCTTCCATAGAGGCCTTACGTCAGCTCTGAGGAATCGGTACAGAAGTACAAAGTTGACTCCTCCTATGAACATGAAAGCGACGGTTGCGGCCTGTATCTGAGGTGTGAAAGCTGATAGACTGGCGCCGACAGTTGAGAAACCTCCTGTAGATATTGCGCTGAAAGCATGGGCGAAAGAGTTGAATACTGTCATTCCAAGACCTATATACACTCCTATTATCAACATAGTAAGGAAGCCGTATACTCTCCAAAGTTCGATAATAGATTTTTTTAGGGAAGGCCTTATGCTGCCAGGATCTGTTTTATGAGACTCAGCGGAGAAAAGCCTTCTAGATACTCCTCCTGACTCCCTGATGACCGCGATGAAGAACGTAAGGATTCCAAGACCTCCAATCCACTGCATGAAGGCCCGCCAGAAAAGTATAGAGTTCGGAAGTGCTTCCGGCGTGAGAAACATAGAGATTCCGGTCGTGGTGAGGCCTGCGGTCGATTCGAATACTGCATCTATTGCTGTCAAATAATCGAGCAGAGGGATTGCTCCGATAAATATTGCTATGACCCATCCTGTGACCGTAGCGTATAGAGCTTCTGAAGTTGTAGGCTCATTATTATCGCTGAAGTATGTCAGGAAAAGACCTGCAAACATTGCAGCACCAGAGGCAAAAAGAAACGGCTGTACAGTGGTCTCTCCATAGTATATAGCTACTAGGACAGGCACTGCGACAACTACCGCAAATACCTGAAGAAACCTTCCTATTATATGTGATACCGGTGAGGCCCTCATACTACGGTTTGTCGTTTTAATGGAATAAAAATTGGGTGCCTGCGATTTTGGATTCAAAAAGGTTTCTGCCCAATAACTTTTTGCTCGGAAACTATCGTCCTTCCCTTCGGAAGCGGCGTTACAAGCAACGGCCCTTGTGCCGGCGTGGATGACTGAGCAGGTGAAACAATCAATGAAAGTTACAATTGGTACTGAAGACGGCGAAACATTTCAAACCGAAGTAGAAGATAATTCTCAGCTAATCGGAAAAGAGGTTGGCGAAGAGATTGATGGAGGCCTTGTAGGCGTTCCCGGTTATACTCTGAAGATCACTGGAGGATCGGACAGAGCCGGATTCCCGATGAGAAAAGGGATTGAAGGTTCCGAGAGACAGAAAGTCCTGATCGAAGACGGTTCCGGAATCCAGGCAGAGGAAGAAGGAATCAGGAGAAGGAAGTCTGTAAGAGGTCGAACAGTTTCCGGTCAGATCGAACAGTTGAACACAACGGTAGTCGAATCAGGCAGCAAGTCTGTCGAAGAGATTCTGGAAGGAGACGAAGAAGAGGAGTAAAACCCGGCTACAGGCCTTTCTCCCGTCAGGCCTTCGAACGGTTAATCGGCGGGAGAACTATAACTGTTTCCGAGGATGATATGTTATGAGCGATCAAATACCTGAAGCCAACATCGGTCTTGTAGGTCACGTAGACCACGGAAAAACAACCTTGACTAGAGCTCTTTCCGGTAAATGGACTGATGAGCACTCAGAAGAATTAAAGAAAGGGATCACGATCAAGATCGGTTACGCAGATATCACATACTACAGAGACGAAGACGGCAACCTGAACGTAAGGGAAGACGGGGAAGAGGCCCGAACAGTCTCCCTTGTAGATGCCCCAGGCCACGAAACACTGATGGCCAACGTCCTATCCGGAGCAGCGATCATGGACGGAGCAATCCTTGTAATTGCAGCAAACGAGAGATGCCCTCAGCCACAGACAAGAGAACACCTTGCAGCGCTCGACATCATCGGCGTTGAAAATATTGTGATTGTACAGAACAAGATCGACCTTGTCAGCGAGGAAGAGGCCCGGGAGAACTACGAACAAATCCAGGAGTTCGTAGAAGGCTCCGTTGCAGAGGATGCACCGGTAATCCCTATCTCGGCCCAGCAGGAGATCAATATTAATGCACTTCTTGAAGCAGTAGATACTGAAATCCCGACACCTGAAAGAGATCTTGAGGCCGACGGCAAGATGCTTGTCGCCAGAAGTTTTGATATCAACAAGCCAGGAACCAGTCCTGAAGGCCTTCACGGTGGAGTAGTCGGGGGTTCTCTGATTGAGGGCGAACTTGAGGTCGGGGATGAAGTCGAGTTGAGCCCTGGAATCAATCAGGACGAGGAGTGGAAAACAGTTACTACAGAGATTAAGAGTATTATGCATGGAGGCCAGCCGGTGGAGAAAGGAGCTCCAGGAGGCCTTCTGGCAGTTGAGACAGATCTTGATCCTTCGATGGCGAAGTCCGATGGCCTTTCCGGCAATATTCTTGGAGGAGAAGGTACTCTTCCTGAGACCACGGAGAGTATCACTGTTGAGGTCAGTTTGATGGATCGTGCTGTTGGTTCGGAGCAGGAGAAGGAGATCGAGAATATCAAGGAGAACGAGCCATTGATGCTTAACGCCGGTACTTCAAAGTCTGCGGGCATTGTAACTCAGGCAGGGAAGAAGGTTAAACTTGATCTGAAAGTTCCTATCTGCGCTGAAGAAGACGACAGAATCGCTATTTCCCGTCAAATAGGCTCAAGATGGCGACTTATCGGTTATGGAAAAATCATCGATAAGGAGTGAAACACAGAGTTTATATAATAGCTTCGGGGAGTAGAATGTTATGGCCGGGATTCTAGGTTCTGCAGCAGCTTTTGTAACTTCAAGCAACACCAGTATCAGGATAGCGGTTACAGTACTAATTCTGGTTCTCGGGCATCTTACTGTAAAAAGTTTCAACATGCTGTACAACCGGCTATGGATCCTCAGAAATCAGGAATCCACAAAGAAAGACCTGGAGAAGAAACGTGAGAGACTGCAGTATATCTCATATCTTCTCGACGGCGCGGTAATCACAGCAGCACTGTTCTACCTGAACTCGCCGATAACAGACCAGATAATCACACAGGCCATAACATACACGCCGGAAATCCTCACAGGAATACTTGTAGCTATTCTCGGAGTAATCGCCATAAACATATTCACAAATTTCATAGAAAACTTCCTCAAGACTTTAGGCATAACAGGATACTTTAGAGAGGCCGGAATATCTGAAAACGCCTTCAATGCAGTATCAACGATAATAAAAGGATTCCTTTACCTCGTCCTAATTCAGATAGTACTGGGTCAGCTAGGGATAGCTCAAAGCACTATTAACGAACTTGTAACAGCCTCCTCGTGGGCCGTAGCGTTTCTAGTCGCAGGGCTTCTATTCTACGGATTCAAAGACCTGTTCGAGAACTTCGCGGCAGGAGTATACCTGAAGAACTCGCGTCTTGTAAGGCCTGGAGAAGAAGTAAAGATAGATGATGAGTCGGGAGAGATTAAAGGAGTATCGCTGTTCAGCACTACCGTCGACACAAACTCGGGATTCACCGTGCTTACTCCTAACAGTCAGATAATGGATTCTAACCTGAAATTCAAGCGGACACGCAGCGATCTTGACACACTGGAGGATATAACAAGCTACTTTGTAGCACAGGACCCATCTTTCTGTGGCCCGGCATCAATGGAGATGGCTCTAGAGATCTTCGGCTACAAACACGATCAGAAACAGATAGGGAAGAAAGCTAATGTGGAAGAAGGAAGTGGAGCAGATGAAAACGAATTAAATCAGGCAGTAGAAGACCTTACAAACAATGAAGTGAAAACAGCCTGGATAGGCTACGATAAAATTACAGATCTGGATGAGGAATTCAAGGCCTGGTTCAACGATGGAGCTCTCATCGTTCCGAACTTCTTCAAGCCGGAGATATTCCCTGATGCTACTGCAGGACATTTCGTACTGTCTGTAGGAGTTGAAGGAGATGAAATCCTGATCCTGGATCCAAGCGGGACGAACGGCGGAGTATACTATGTCAACAAAGATCAGATGAAGGAGGCTATGGGAGACTTCGGCCACAAGAGAGGATACACTGTTGTAGCACCTAAAGGCACTACCGCGCACTGGAGAATCAAGAACGACTTGATCTACGCAGACAAGAGTTACTATGACGAACTTTCAAAGACTCTTGAGGCCCGGCTCAGAAAGATTCTCAGACAGGGCCGTATCTTGAAGAACTCCACTCCAAGCTCTATGGAGGATTATATGGAGAAGTGGGGTTCAAGTGAGAAGTTGACACGTATCTGGATGCCGGAACAATCAAAACAGGGGGAGGACAGAGATGAAACTGCTGAAGATAACTGACGAAGACGATAAAGACAGTGATGAGGAGCTTGATCAGCACTTTGACACAGTTAAAACCGCCAGTATCGAGGAGATTGCTCCAGAGGTAAGAGATAATAGATCTGATTTGAAGATCAGAGGCAAGCCTGTCGAGGATTTTGACGCAGTCTATGCGGAGATACCTGAGAATAATGCGGTATTTGGAAGAGTTCTACTTGAGGTTATCGAGGAAAAAGGCATTCGCCTGAACTACTCCTCGACCTCTTTCTTCGCAATGTCGAAGAAAAACTATCTATACAGTGTTTTGCACGAAAAAAGAGTTTCAGCACCTAAAACAGCGGTAGTGGCGGACGAAAAATCAGCCAGGAACCTTGAAAACTACCTGAAAGGACCTCTGGTAGCAAGAAAGTTTGAGCAGTTTGAGGAATCGGAGAGAAAGAAGATAGACACAGTTGAAGATATCAGCGGGTTCACGGAAGGCATAGAGTATGGCGAGAACTTCATACTTTTTCAGGAATACTCTGGAGGAGGCAAATACCGGTGTCTGATCGCAGGAGAAGAAGTGATATCTCTGGAAGATACCTCAGAGGAATGGGCTATAGGGAAAGATAACCTGCGGTACTCCAACATTCCAAGCGATATAGAGGCTCTCGTGCTTGATGCGAAAAGTTCGCTTGGATTCCATACAGCAGAAGTGCTTGTCAGAGATGAAGAGGTAGTTGATGTTAACCCTAACCCCGATCTAGGCCTTTACGCCGAAATATCCGGAAAAGACGTGTATAAAACCGTATCAGAGGTCATGAAGGAAGGAACAGGAGAGGAGTAAAAAATGAAACTTGCAATTATCTATGGAGACGTATCTACCACTCATCAGCTGATAATCGAAGAGGCCGAGGAGATTTTTGACTCTGTACTGGCTGCTCCTGTAGATGGTCTTAAGATTATACATACAGAAGAAGGATCCAAGGTACTGTACAAGGATACTGACCTTACAGAGTTCGATGCAGCTTATGTGAGAACTAACGATCAGGACGCGCTTTTCTCAGAGCACCTGGTTGAGGTACTGAACAAGGCCGGAGTTGTGACGCAGGCAGAAGACGAATCCTTCTCTTACTCGAACAACAAGTTCTACAGCATGAAGATTCTGGCAGAGAACAATGTAAATGTACCGGACAGTTTCTACACTCTTTCTCCAGAGACTGCTGTTGATGCAGCACAGGAACTGGGCTACCCTATCATCATGAAAACTATTGAAGGGGCCGGAGGTCAGGGAGTTATGAGAGCTGGATCTGAGAACGAATTGAAACCGGTCATGGATACAATGAAGTCCTTCGAACAGGATATCTGCTTGCAGGAGTATCAGGAGCATGGAGGAACAGATACTAGAGTCATCGTTATAGGCGATGAAGTATACGCATACCGAAGATCTAGTAACGGCGATGAATGGAGGTCAAATCTGGCAGCAGGAGGAGAAAGAGAAGAGGCAGATATAAATCCAGAGATGCGGCAAGCAGCTTTGACAGCAGTCAGGGCCTCAGGATTTGACATAGCTGGAGTCGACGTGATCGAGACCGAGGACGGCGTCTACGTACTGGAATTGAACAGTGCCTTCGGCCTCTACAAAGCGATAAATGAAACAGTCGGCGACAACGTCATTCTGCGGCTGGTCGAAAGGATGCATGAAAGAGCTATGGAGGCGAACCAGAATTGAGGGCAGGCCTCGAACTTGAGTTCTGGATCATCGATGAGGAAGGAGAACTTGACTACGCCAAGCCCGTAGCTGAAAGAGTATACTTTGCATCGCAGGAGTTCTCGCGGTCGATGATCGAAATCCAGACAGAACCTCATGAAGATGTTGATGAACTGCTGAAAGAGGCCATTTCGAAAGTGGAGATACTTGCAGAACTAGCCAAGAAGGACGGCAAAAGAATAGTACCTCTCGGAACACCATTAAACTCGGGAAAGGTAGAGGTATACGAATCCGAAAGATTTCAGATAGAACAGGAAGTCATAGGGCCTGAAGTAAAACACGCAGGAAGAACCGCAGGCCTGCACATACACTTCGAGAAAGAGGACTCTCTACGCCAACTCAACACTTTAACCGCCCTCGACCCGTTATCAGCACTTACCAACTCCTCACCGATTTACCAGGGAGATAAACTGGCAGAAGGATGCAGAAACGAAATCTACAGGCACAAGGCCTGTGGAGCTTTCCCAGAACAGAGAGAACTCTGGCCCTACATGGATTCGATCACGGAATGGCGTGAAAAGAGAGAAAAACTGTTCAAAAAGTTTGAGAAAGAGGCCAGACAGGAAGGCATCGAGCCGGAGAGATTTGAAAGATTCTTTCAGCCGGAAAACGCTGTCTGGACTCCTGTAAAGCTGAGAGAGGACTACCCAACGGTGGAATGGCGGGCCCCTGATACCACGTTACTTACAGAAGTAATCAAACTTGTTAGAGCTATTAAACCGATAGTCCAGAAAAAGAAGAGATCGGAACTGCCGAATTTCGATACTGTAAAGAGCGCGTCAGAAAAAGCTATAGAGAAAGGCCTTGAATCCGAAGAAGTCAGAGAATACATCAAGGAAATCGGAGTTGAACCTTCGGAGTTCTCCCCACTTTCACAGCAACTTGACCTGCCTGAAGAAGCCAGCAATAAGGAAGCAAGAGAGATAAGACGGGAGATAGCGGAAAGACTGACAGAAAACATCGAACAAGCAAAGAAAATGATAGATTAAAGCTGTTTGAAGGCCTCTGCCAGCGAATCCATCACAGGCACCAGCTGTTCCCTCATCTCTTCATCCCCGTAGAAACCTATCCCTGGCTTCGAATTCAACTCCACTATCCACGGCTCCCCCTCCTCATCGAAGAAAAGATCCACTGAGAAAAGGCAAGGCCTATACCCAAGCTCATTATTAACTGTTTTGATCATATCCAGGGCCTTTTCCGGAAACTCTTCGGGACTGACTGAGTGCTGGGAGCCTCCCTGTGAAACATTGCTTATCTCTCCATCGCTGTATCTGACATATCCAGCCTTTAATTCTCCGTTCACGACGATACCTCTCAGATCGTGCGTGCCTTCAACTATGCCTTCGATTCCTCCACTACTATCAACAAATCTCTGGACGATATACTCTCCTTCTATATCCGGTATATCTCCTTCTTTGTCGACTATATGTATCCCTTTACCGCCGAAAGCATAGCAAGGCTTCAGCACAATCTTTCCATATTCCTCCAACATATCTCGGGCGTTCTCCTCCGAAAAACTTCTTGTCTCCGGCATCATCTCCGGAAAACGTTCATAGGTCAACAGCTTATCTTTACAGAGTTCCTCAAGTCCAGGATCGTTCAGTATACCAACACTCTCGCTGATCTCCTGCTTGAAGGCCTTCGTCTCCTCATCAAAATGAAACTTGTCGAAAACACCGTCAAGCTCTACGTCCTCGACTTTGCTCCAGGAACCACCGTCATACACCCATCCTCTGGAAAGAACCCCATCACTATACCAGTTATACTGGGCCTGGACAAGCCTTACATCCTGTTCACCGGCTATCTCCGAGAAGTAGCCGTATGACTCATTTGATGCACCATCGAAAGGTTTTTCTCCATCCCAGGTAACTTCCTCATCCCAGAGCACTCCTATAGTCTTCATATACTCAGCTAACTCAGGCCACAGTTTTAGAGTTCACGCAAGACAGGATATCATATGACAGATAAAATCCTGCTGTCCACCAACTTCCTGGTCGC
>ERZ1034573.483-NODE-483-length-11883-cov-14.859063_pt1 | contig 11883 bp, 5 predicted proteins | sample MGYA00520641_ERZ1034573 | MGnify/ENA primary metagenome ERZ1034573 (study PRJEB33760, sample SAMEA4777724) | hypersaline lake metagenome | biome: hypersaline environment; feature: brines | place: Spain | collected 2014-08 | depth 0 m ...
TCGTCGAATGCAGGCGGTTCCAGGCCCATGTGTTCGGCGGCCTGCGTGTAGAGGGCGCGGCGCGTGGGGTGCTGGTCGGCACAGGCGTTGAAGACTTCCCCCTGCACGTCCTCCTGTTTCAACACGGTTTGGAAAAGGGCGACACAGTCGTCACGGTGGATGAGGTTGACGGGGGCGTGCGGACGTCCGACGTCCGTACGGCCTGCAAGGAAGCGTCCGGGGTGGCGGTCGCCGCCGTAAAGCCCGCCGAGCCGCACGACAGTGGTGGCAAAGCGGGAATCATTCAGGAGGCGCGCCTCCACGTCGAGCAGGGCGCGGCCCGTTGCGCGACGGGTCCCCGGCAGCGCGTCTGGCGCGCCCGGGGGCTGGTCGGCCTCCGTCACGGTTCGTTCCACGTTCGGGTACACGCCGGTGGAGCTGGCAAACAGGATTCGCTCGATCCCTCCCTCTGCCGCTGCGGTGCGTACGGCGTCGATCTGGCGGCCATGGCGCGCCTGCACGTCGTTTGCCCCACGCGGCGGCGGAACGTTGAGCACGAGGCAGTCGGACGCAAAAAAGTCGCCCGTGTCGTCGGGGAGATCGGGCGTGAGGGCGAGCCGGTACGGCTCGATGCCATCGTCGCGCAGGCGGTCCAGCTTATCGGGCGTGGTGGTGGAGCCGCGGACGCGTACCCCATCGTCCACGAGTTGTTGCCCGAGCGGGCGCCCCAGCCACCCACAGCCCAGGATGCTCACGTCGGCAGAAATCATTCTGGCGGGTGCGTGTCTGATGCGGAAGAAAAAGACACCACACGTACTGCCATCGCGTGTCGCCGTTCGCCCGTGCCCCAGCCCCGCAGGGCTACGAGGCTCTCCGTTGCGCGCGGGTCCGTTGTGCACGGGCGCGTGAGCCGCGAGAAGCCACTCCACAAACCAACTACGAGAAGTCGATTACTCGGCGTGCCAGGTCTTTGTCAAAGGGATCTTCCAGGTCCGGAAGGACGCCGCCCGCGTTGTCGTCGGAATCGGGCGGAGACGCCACCTCGTCCGCTGCTTCCAGGTCCGCCTCCTCCACGTCCGAGAGACTCGCCGCCCCTTGGCCCCGCGTCTCCGAGGACGCCCCCGCGGCCTTCTCCCCGAGGGACGTCGTGCCTGGGGAGCCATCCCCAACCGGGGCTGTGCCCTGATCTCCTACCCGTCGGGACGCACCGTCAGCCCGCCCCCCCGCCAGTTCTTTCAGCACGCCCCGCACCACAGGCCGGAAGCGTGCCACCACGTGGTCGGTGACCTCCGCGTCGTAGACCTGCGTCGCCAGAAAGCGCACGAGGCGGTCGTCGGGCGACTGCCGCTGCAGCGCAAAATAGCTGCGAAGCATTCGGCTGCACGTACGGACGTACGCGTCGGACAGCACCGATTCGGCGTCGAAAACTGGGCGGGCCAGGGCGCGGAGCTGTTCGACCTGATCGGGGGCCTCTTCCATCAGGTCGAAAGTGAGAAACGGCCGCTCGTCGACGCTGATGTTGGGGCCGAGGTGTGCGTAAAACCGGTAGTGCAGCCCGTTCGTAAATGCCACCACGTCCACCGGAAGCTGCTCGAAGTGCCGGAACAGAAAGCTGCCCTCGAAGGCGTCCAGATCGGTACCGGCGTCCTCACACTGAACGAAGAGGAGTGGACGGTTTTCTCTTTTGAGAGCGTAGTCGACCGCCTCCATGCCCTGGCCCGACAGCCCGATTTCGTAGTTGGGCTCCACGTGCCGAACGTCGAACGGGTCGTAGCCGAGGGCCTGGAACAGAGGCAGAACGAGGGCGTGCTCCGTTCGTTTTTGGCCGTTGAGCATAGAACGCTGCTCTTCGGCACTGGCCCGGAGGGCGTCGAGCTGAGCGGAGAGGTCCATGGTGGAGGATGGGTCGACGTGAGCGGTGGATGAGCGGGACTTGCAAAGGCACAAAGACAGTGCCAAACAGCATGCGCACGCGCTTTTCACGCCGTGGTTCGCGGAATGCGCCGGCGGGCCCGCTCGCCCCGTCCCTTCGCGCCTTTCCCCGACACGGCAGTCGCATCAACGACGAAACGTCCTCCCCCGTCGCTCTGAGCTTAACGCAGGGCCTGGAGCGACGAAAGGAGATGCCTTTTGCCCCAAATGCCCGAAAACAGGGGATCTGAGGGCCCTTCAAGCCACGCAGACGGTTTGGGGCGAGTGCCCTGGTCTCCCCGAACCGTGCTTGACAGTTGTTCTTTTTTCGCCGTATACTTTTTGTGGATTGCTTTTCCACTTTTGGGAGCTGCCACGCCGGCCGGTCTATCAGGGAATCTTTTTCCACATTCCTCGTTTCTTTCCCGTCCGCAATCTGGCCGTGATTCTCCGCTAGCAGCGCGACTGGCCAACGGCTCAGCGGGCTTGGGGCTCGTCCGCCCTTCGCGGTGTGCGGAGGACCTGCGGCGGTCTGCCGGCACGCAACTGCCGACACGCGAGAGGAGCAGCCCCTTCAGTCGGCACCACGGGCCCGCGAACAGTTCATCGGCGCCTTCTCCTCGGCGCCTTCGCTGCCGCATCCGGCCATGCCACACGCCTTCAGCTTCTACCGCCTCTCCCCCGTCGTCCTGTTGCTGGTGGGGGCGGCTTGTCTGGGCGCTCAGCGCGCCCCCGCACAGCCCACACAGGACCGCCCCACACAGGACCGAACCGTTCGTGCCTCCGCCATGGACGCGCCGGACGCGCTCCAACGTGTGGAGGGGCGCCCCCACGCTGTTCCGGCGGGCCCGGAGGGCACCACCGTGCTCCGATTCGACAACCGGTTCCGGGGCCACATCGATCTGGGCGCGAGGGACATTGCCCCCAGGCAATACGACCTCATCAAGATGCAGGTGAAGGCAGACCGCGGGGCCCAGCTTCAGGTGACGCTTGCGGGCCACCCGGGGCCCGACCGCATTGCGCACTGGTGGGTCCTCGACGGGCTGCGGGGACCGCTGGGCTGGCGCACAATCTGGATCGACCTGCGCATGGTGGAGACGCTGGAAGACGCGCCGCCCCCACGGACGGATGCGGACACCACGGGCGGCCCCACACTCACGGTAGAGGGATTCGTAAAAGACCTGGGCCGGAGGGCCGCGGCCGGAGCCTCGTCCATCTGGATTGGGGAGATCCGGTTCGTGCGGCGGGCCGTGCACTTGGACTGGGACCAAACTCGCGTGTCGCACTCGGGCGGAAGCGGAACACCGCTCACGTACACCTATCCGCTGCGGCTAACGAACGAGCGCGACCGCCCCACCACCGCAACGGTGACCCTCCGCCCTGTGGACGTGGAGCATGCACGAGCCAAGGGGCCCTTTTCGGTGTCCCTCGCCCCCGGCGAAACCGCGACCGTGGAGGCGACCGTCACCCTGCCCGCCGACGTAGCCGCCCGGAAGCCTCCGCTCTACACCGAGCGCTTTCGCGCAGTGGCGCGGGCCGACGGCGTTCCGGACAGCGAGGTAACGATTTTGCGCTCCAGCGATCCCGTCCACCTCGTGGCCACCGTACCAATTCCTGAGCGTCGGCTCCGGTGGCCCCTCTTTCCGCCCCCGGACCGCCTTCCAGGCTCGATTCTGTACTTCGATGCCACGGCGGCCCGCTCCGTTGTGGCTCGCCACGCCCCGCAGCGCCTGATCGAGCACGCCCTGGAGGCGGGGCTCTACAACTACAGCGAGGGCCAAGACCCGGCCGCCTTCCGAAAAACGTTGATTTCTGCGGCCTACCTCTATGTCCTCACCGATGCCCCCGAGCACCTGCACATTGCCGAGACGCTGCTCGCCGCCCTGCCACGCATCTGGGACGCCCACTACGCCGAGTGGCAGCGGCGGCCCGTGCGCCAGATCGCGGCCGGCATCGTGGCGCGATGGGACGACGGGTTTCATTACACCCTGGGCCTGGGCTGGCGCGTGGCGGGGACGCAGCGATCCCCCTACCAGTACAGCCGCGATCACAACAGCGCCCACGGAAGCATGAGCGCCCTCATGTATGCCTTCGACATGCTCGCCCCTCACCTCTCCCCGTCCACCCGGCAGTCGGTCGTCAATGGCTTCCTTGTGCCGGCCGCCCTGCAGTCCCGCAACCACTATATTGGCGACGGCAACCAGCAGGCTACCGTAAATGCCGTGACGCTTTACGCCGGCCTCGCAGCGCGCAACTGGCCGCTGGTGGCCTTTGCCCACAACGCGCAACACGGGGTGCACGGGATTCTCAAGTGGACGTTTACCGACGAAGGGATGCACATCCGGGACGGATACCAGACCTACGCCCTCCGGCCTCTTTTCTGGATCGGCGAGTTGCTGCACGGGGTGGGGGTGCCGTTCTACGAGCGCCACGCCTCGCGTCTCCGGGAGGTGGTGGGGGGCGGATTCAGCGACGAACGGTTCTGGCAATTCGTCCGGCGCCAGCGGCTGCCCGCAAAATAACTCGCCGGCTTCCCAGACGCTGGTCTTCCGCGCAGCACGCCTCATCACGAGCCGTCATGAAACGTGCCGAATACGAATTGGCGTAGCGGCCCTACAGGATTGACAATCGGACAGGTTCCTCCCACTCTGGTGTGCACTGGCTTCTGCCTTGTTGGCTGCCATGGTGGCCGGTTCGGACGCCCGATTGTTTTTGCAAGCCGTCGCCCCGGCGAAAATGCCGCGGACGCCAGCGCCATTGATCGGGCCCTGCTGATCGGGCTTTTCGCACTGCCGGCCCCCAGTGCTTGGCGTTCCGCCCTCCCGTTTCACTTCCCTGCGTTTCTTTCGCCTCGACAATGCGCATTGGCCTTGTTGTGTACGGCGACCTAGACCAAGTCTCCGGCGGATACCTGTACGACCGCAAGCTCGCGGAGCACCTGGAGGCGCGGGGAGATACAGTGAGGGTCTTTCGGCAGCCGGAGCGCCCCTATCCGGGGGGACTGGTTGACAACCTGAATTTCGCTTTCTGGCGCCGGCTGGCATCGGCCAACCTCGACGTGCTCCTGCAGGACGAACTGAACCATGCCTCACTGGCGCTCGGCAACCGGTGGCTTCGGGGCCAACTCGACGCGCCCATCGTCGCCATCGTGCATCACCTGCGCGCCCGCGAGCAGCAGTCCCGCCCCGCTCGTGCCCTGTGCCGACTCTTGGAACGGCTGTATCTGCGCACCACCGACGCCCACATCTTTAACAGCCATCCCACAAAGCAGTCGGTTGAAGCCTTGGCCGGCCGACGGCCGTCTGTGGTGGCGCCCCCGAGCGGACGCCGGTTCGGCCCTCCCGTTTCGCACGCGACCGTCGACGAGCGCGCGCAGGCCGACGGCCCCCTGCGCCTCCTCTTTGTGGGGAACCTGATCCCCCGCAAGCGGCTGCACCTGCTTCTCGACGGCCTGGCGGAGGTGCCGCCCCACCAGTGGCGGCTCGACGTGGTGGGCAATCCGACCGCGGCCCCCGGCTACACGGCCGCCCTCTGGCGTCGCATTCAGCGCCTCGATGCGCCCTCCCGGGTTGCCCTGCGCGGCCAGTTGCCGGACGACGCCCTGCAGCGCCTGCTCCGCCGCTCACACGCGCTCGCGGTCCCGTCTTCCCACGAGGGGTACGGCATCGTGTACGTCGAGGCCATGGGCCACGGGCTGCCAGTGCTCGCCAGCCCTCACGGAGGCGTGCGCGACCTCGTGACCGACGGCGAGACGGGGCGGTTCGTGGATGCCCCGGCCGAGATTGCCCGGGCGGTGCGGCGATGGCACCGCGACCGAGATCGGCTCGCAGTGCTGGGACGGGCGGCCACCGAGGCCTACTGCGCCACGCCCACCTGGAGCGAGACCGGAGCCCGAATTGCTTCGTTTCTGGACCGCCTCGCTGCCCCATCCAGCGCCGCGCTCCGTAGGTAGCACGCGCCACGCACGCCTCGGGGCGTCCTGCACGCTCAACAGCCCCCGCCCAGACAACTCTGAACGGGGGTACAACAGGCGAGGGTGCCCGAGGAGGGACTCGAACCCACACGGCCGTAAAGGCCACGTGACCCTGAATCACGCGCGTCTACCAATTCCGCCACTCGGGCATTAGAATGTCAGGTGCACTCAACGCCCATGGCCCACCCGGGTGTTCCTTGAAATTGCGACGCACTTCCGGCACAGTCCGTCGCCCCAACGGCGGGATGCGCCGGTGCCCTTCGCGCCCGACAGTCCCTGTACTTCGCACTGGGCGTGAGGGGGCAGCTCGCACTCGCGCCAGGCAGTTTTTAGGTTGCACTGTGTCGCTTCCTGCCCCACACCCGCTCCTGCTGTGTCATGCGCGCGCCCCGCTCCCTCGCCCTGCTCGTCCTCGGGCTCCTGCTAAGCCTGCTGGGCACCGCCCCGGCCCAGGCGCAGTACGCCCAGGACTCCCTCGCCTTCGACCTCGACCACGTGTTCGATCTCGAATACGCCGCCGACCCCCAAATCTCCCCGAGCGGCGACCGCGTGGTCTACGCCCGCACCTCCATGGACACGATGGAGGACCGCCGGACCTCGCGGCTCTGGACCGTTAACGCGGACGGGTCGGGCCACCGACCAATCACAGCTCCAGAAACGCGCGCCTCCCAACCTCGCTGGTCGCCGAGCGGGGATCGGGTGGCATACGTGGCCTCCACGGAGGACGGGGCTGAGATTTACGTTCGCTGGATGGACACCGGGCAGACGGCGCGCCTCACCCAGCTTGCGAACACGCCGAGCGGACTCTCCTGGGGCCCGTACGGCGAACGAATCGCCTTTACGATGTTCGTCGAGGCCTCCGCGGCGCCCTTCGCCGAACTCCCGAGCCCCCCAGACGGGGCCGACTGGGCGGACCGGCCCGACGTCACCACGCAGACGATCTACCGCCGCGACGGGAGCGGCTACACGGAGCCGGGCCACACCCAGGTGTTTACGGTCTCGGCCACGGGCGGCACGCCTCGGCAGCTCACAACGGCCCCGTACGACCACGGCGGCACGCCCGTCTGGACGCCCGACGGCGAGACGCTCCTCCTCAGCGCCAACCGGCACGAGGACGCCGCCCTCGATCCCCTAAACACCGAGATCTACGCCGTAGACGTATCGAGCGGATCGGTGTCGGCCCTTACCACCCGAGAAGGACCAGACGGCGACGTGGCGGTGTCTCCGGACGGTTCCACGCTCGCCTACACCGGCTTCGACGACCGGGAGCAGGGCTATCAGGTGACGAAGCTCTACCTGATGGACCGCGACGGCACCAACGCCCGCGTGCTCACGGAGGGCTTTGGGCACGACGTGCAAAATCCCACCTTTACTGCCAGCGGCGAGCGCATCGTCTTCCGGTACGTGGACGAAGGGTCGACCAAGATCGGCAGCATCACGCTGGATGGCAGCCGGCAGGTGGTGGCCGAACAGGTGGGCGGCACCTCCATCGGTCGGCCCTACACGAGCGGGTCGTTTAGCCTCGCGGCGGACGGGCGCGTGGCCTACACGCACGCCACCGCGCAACGACCGGCCGACGTGGCCGTGGCCCGGGCGGGGCAGGATCCCCGCGTCGTCACGTCTCTCAACGACGACCTCTTCGATCAGGTACAGCTGGGGAGCGTGGAGGAGTTCACCTACCCGTCCTCACACGACGGCAAAACCATTGAGGGTTGGATCGTAACGCCGCCCAATTTCGATGCGTCGAAGGAATACCCGCTCGTTCTGGAAATTCACGGCGGGCCGTTTGCGTCGTACGGCCCCTACTTCTCCGCGGAGGTGCAGCTCTACGCCGCGGCCGGCTACGTGGTGCTCTACACCAACCCCCGCGGCTCCACCAGCTACGGGCAGGCCTTCGGCAACGCCATCCACCACGACTACCCGGGGCACGACGTCGACGATCTGCTGTCGGGCGTGGACGCGGTCCTGGAGCGCGGATACGTCGACGAGGACCGGCTTTTCGTGACGGGCGGCAGCGGGGGCGGCGTCCTCACGGCCTGGATCGTGGGGCACACCGATCGGTTTCGGGCCGCGGTGGCGGCCAAGCCGGTGGTCAACTGGTACAGCTGGGCCCTCACGGCCGACATGTACCCGTACGGCGTGAAGTACTGGTTTCCGGGGATGCCGTGGAACCACCGCGATCACTACATGGACCGCTCGCCCATCGCGCACGTCGACCACGTGACCACGCCCACGATGCTGCTGACGGGCACGGAGGACTACCGCACGCCCATGTCGGAGGCGGAGCAGTTTTACCAGGCGCTGAAGCTGCGGGAGGTGGAGGCGGCCCTTGTGCGCGTCCCCGGCGCCGCCCACGGCATCGCCGCCCGGCCCAGCCAGCTCGCCGCGAAGGCCGCCCACGTGCTGGAGTGGTTCCAGCGACACGGCGGCCCTGCGTCCGGCAAGTAGGCCCTGTTCGGTTCATGGATCTCCCCGTTTCCGCAGCGGTATCTACCAGTCGCAGCATCCTCCGCAACCCGACTCTCTGCTATGCGTCGCAGCGTCCTTCTCGCCTCCCTCCTGCTTCTCGCCTCAATGGGTCCGGCAGCCGCCCAGCCCGCCGCCTCGTCCGACACGACGATGCAGCGGCAGCGCCCGCATCCGAACCCCGTCACGCCGAGCGAGAAGTTTCAGGCGGCGATTGAGGCCGGCACGCGCACCCGGTCCGGGGCCCCGGGGCCCAACTACTGGACGAACACAGCCCACTACACCCTGGACGCCACGGTCCATCCGTCGAGCAACATGCTGCGGGGCCGCGGGACCATCCGCTACCACAACAACTCGCCGGACACGCTGCGCCGGGTGGTGCTCCACCTGCGCCAAAACATTCACAAGGAGGGCGCGCCGCGCAACCGCCCCGCCGAGGTGACGGGCGGCATGACCCTCGACAGCCTGCGCATCCGGGGGCGGGCGCCCCTGCAGGAAATCCAGTCGCGCCGCCAGCTGCAGCGCCTGGGGCAGGGCTATCAGGTAAGCGACACGCGGCTGGTCGTGGCCCTCCCGGCGCCCCTCCCGCCCACCGACAGCACCACCCTGGAGGTGGGGTGGCACTTCCGCATTCCCGGGGCGGACAACTTTCGGATGGGGCAGGACGGGGAAGTGTACTACCTCGGCTACTGGTACCCGCAGATGGCCGTCTACGACGACGTGCACGGCTGGCGGGCGCAGCCCTACCTGGGCGACGGCGAGTTTTACATGGGCTACGCCGACTACGACGTGTCGGTGACCGTGCCGGAGGGCTGGCTGGTGGGGGCCACCGGACGGCTCCAGAATCCGGGGGCGGTCCTTGCCGACTCCGCCCACACCCGCCTGCGCCGCGCCCGCGAGTCGGAGAACGCGATCGTCTCCGTCGTGGACAGCACAGAGCGGGGCGTCGGGGCGGCCACCGTCGCGGCCCCCGCGGGCGACAGCACGCTCACCTGGCGCTTCGCCGCAGAACGCGTGCGGGACTTTGCGTTCGGAACGTCGGACGACTTTGTGTGGGACGCGACCGCCGCCGAAACCGGAGAGGGCACCGCCGCCATCCATGCCTTCTACCGCCCCGCAGAACGATTGTGGGCACGCTCGGCCGAGTTTGCGCGGTTCTCCGTCGAGCACCTGTCGGACATGCTCGTGCCGTACCCCTACCCGCACATGACGACCGTCGAGGGGCCGATCGGCGGCGGCATGGAGTACCCCATGATTACGCTCATCGGGCAGTACGACGCCCCCGAGGGGCTCTTCGGCGTCACCTACCATGAGATCAGCCACATGTGGCTTCCGATGCTCGTGGGGACCGACGAGAAGACGTACGCCTGGTTCGACGAGGGCACCACCACGTTCAACGAAACGGAGGGCCGCGCCGACTTCTTCCCCGACAACACGCCGTGGGCGCCGTCGGAGCACTACTACTACCGCCTGGCCCGCACCACCGAGACGCCCTCCATGCGCCACGCCGACCGCTACCCCGTGGACGCCCCCGACCGCTACGTCGCGTCGTACGACAAGCCGGGCGTGATGCTGTACGCCCTGGAGGCGATTCTCGGAGAGGAGACCTTCTTCGAGGCCTACCAAACGTTTGCCGAGCGCTGGGCCTACAAGCACCCCACGCCCCACGATTTCTTCAACACCTTCGAAGAGGTGGCGGGGCGCGAGCTGGACTGGTTCTGGCGCGGCGCGCTGTACAAGACGTGGACCCTGGACCAGGCGGTGGCCTCCGTGCGCTCAACGAGCGACGGCGTCACTGTGACCGTCGACGACGAGGGCCGCCTGCCGATGCCGGTGCTCCTGACCGCCACCTACGACGACGGGCGGACGGTGGAGCGTCGCGTGGGGGTGGAGCCCTGGCTCAACGGCTCCCGGTCGGTCACAATCACGCTCCCGGCCGGCCCCGTCACTCGCGTTCGGATCGACCCGGAAAAGCGGCTCCCGGACCTCGACCGCACGGACAACACCTGGACGGCAGAGGACTAGCCCCCAGTGAAAAGAAAATCAATCCCTTGACAGGCGCGGGACTGACTAGTACCGTGGGGGTGCTCCTACGGGAGTGCTCGGAACTCCAGCTAATGCCGTGCCGTTTTCTGGCATTGTAACCTGGAATGGAGGGATTTCTTCCATACATTTTGATTCCTCGGTAGCTCAACGGTAGAGCATGCGGCTGTTAACCGCAGGGCTGCTGGTTCGAATCCAGCCCGGGGAGCACAGCGGGCCCGACTGAGAAATCGGTCGGGCTTTTTGTCTTTGGGTCGAAGCCTTTTTGGGTCGATGGGCCATGGGACACTTCGTGTACATCCTCCGGTCTGAAGAAAACAATCGGCACTACGTGGGACGGTCACAAAATCCCGAACGCCGACTGGAGCCCCCCAATACCACATCCACCAGCTTCACCTCGCGGCACTGGTCTTTGGCCTTGGCCTTCACCCAGGAGCTTCCGGCGAAGGGCGAGGCCATGGCCGCCAAACGGGTGCTCAAGGAGGGAAAGAGCCGGAACAGGACCCGCCACGTGCAGGACCCGCCACGTGCAGGACCCGCCACGTGCAGAACCCGCCACGTGCAGAACCCGCCACGTGATCGAGGGCAAGATTTGGCTTCTCCCCCTGCTGCTCGAAGAGTCCCCCTCCGGGGCACAGGCGTTATCGAATGACGGAGCGGTGGATTGCACAGAGGGCGACGAGTCGTGTGACGTCGGCCTTCGGTCAATAGGCGCCGCGTCTCTCCAGCGAGGGACAGGGCCGTAACGATTCGCGAATATGCATCGCGTCGCATGAACCACGCGCGAGTTGGCGAATTGAGGACTGCGCGCGTATTCTTTTCCCATCCACCCTGCTCCCCTATGGCCTCTTCCCACAACGCACCGGTTTACGTCCTTCTCGGCGCCACCGGCGGCATCGGGACCGCCGTGGCCCACCGCCTCGCGGATGACGGCGCGACGCTCATCCTCGGCGCCCGCACTGAACGCGAGGTCGACGCTCTGGCCGCCGACACGGGCGGCGACGCGATGCCGCTCGATGCGACCGACTACAGCCAGGTGCAGGACGCAGTCTCCCACGCCACCGACACCTACGGCCGCCTCGACGGAGTGGTAAACTTCGTGGGCTCCATCCTCCTGAAGCCCGCGCACCTGACCAGCGTCGACGAGTACCGGGAACAGGTCAAAAAGAACCTCGACACGGCCTTCAACACCGTGAAGGCGGGCGCGCGGCCCATGATGCGGGAGGGCGGCTCCATCGTGCTCATGACATCCGCCGTCTCGCGCACCGGCCTCAAAAACCACGAGGCCATTGCCGCGGCCAAGGGCGGGGTGACGGGCCTCATGCGAGCCGCGGCGGCCACGTACGCCGGGCGGGGCGTACGTGTGAATGCCGTGGCGCCGGGCCTCGTAGGGGGCGAGGGCGAGGCGAAGAGCAAGATGTCGGCCCAAATCCTGAGCTCCGAGGCGGGCCGCAAGCAGTCTGAACAGATGCACGCCCTGGGGCGCGTGGGCACGCCGGAGGACGTGGCAC
>ERZ1034573.484-NODE-484-length-11880-cov-5.049894_pt1 | contig 11880 bp, 24 predicted proteins | sample MGYA00520641_ERZ1034573 | MGnify/ENA primary metagenome ERZ1034573 (study PRJEB33760, sample SAMEA4777724) | hypersaline lake metagenome | biome: hypersaline environment; feature: brines | place: Spain | collected 2014-08 | depth 0 m ...
GGACAATACACAGCCCAGCCTACACAGGTCAACCTACTTGTCCTGATAGCACTTGGCATCCTGGTCTACGCAGGTAAGAAATGGAGAGACAAGAAACGGTTTGTCGAATACAAGAAGGCACTTGAAAATGGAGAATTGAGCGGAGAGAAAAGAACAGAGGCTAAGAAGTTCCTCGACAAGAAGGCTAAGGTCAGTTAGCCTGTCAGAACTTGCTCAAGTGTGTCGTTCACTTTCTGTTTTTCTACTCCTCGGACATTATGTTTCGGGTTGTCGAGATGTTCGCTTAGTTCTTCTTCTATCCAGTCGCCGAGAGGGTTGCCTACTTCTTCGCTTCCCTTCCCGTCTTTCTTCATTTGAGTCCAGACTTTCAGTCTTCTGATTACTTCTTTTGGAACTGCGTCTTTCTCGACAAGTTTCTGTGCCTCTTCATCAAGGAACTTCGGGAAGTCCAGAGGCGGGACTTGGTGTGTCTCTGCGACATACCTGGCATAGGTCAAAGCTCTTACAGCATAAAGGTGTCGCTTCACAGACCTGTCCATCGTTGTCCTGTGCCAAGCATCCGAGTTTCCCTGTATTGCGGAGTGGTTGACCGCAAGTTTTGACTGCCGACCGAAAACATCTTCGGCATCAGACACATCTATTATGACTTCTTCTTCCCTTTCTTCCAGTATAGGGAAGCTCTCATTCAATTTATCGTTCACCAGTCTCTTCTGAATATATTTCCTGTAGTTATTCTTCGCCATACTACGGTAGTGGTAGAACATTCCGATAGGCTTGAACTCCTTGTTGACGTGCTGTTTCAAGTCTTTCCAAGCCTCGAAGTTCTTACTGGTTAAAGGGCTTCGATAGGTGATAGGGCTGTTCAGGAACTCTATGGCTGAAGGATTTGATTCGTGTGCCATTTCCATAAACCGTTTCAAGTTCCATCCCTGAAAGGTATGGCTCTTACCATTAAACTCGATGTGCCGAGAGATATTCTCTTTGTAGCCCTGAATTTTCACATATTCGATAGGTTTCTGCCTGAATATGAATCCGACATCCTTGTCGCTTTCCTCGCTGTCTAAGTTCCAGGCGTTGCTACCGAAGTCAGCAGCCATCATTATTTCTACATCGTATTCTTCTTCGATTTCATCCAGTTTCTCGTTTATAGTAGGGTATTCGTTCTTGTTATGATATTCCATAAGTCTTTAGCCTCCGAAAATAAATCCGTCTTCCTCTTCTTCACCGTCCTCAGAGTCTGACTCGTTGTTGTCGTCTGAGCTTACAACATCCTGTTGTTCTTCACTACTATCTGTTGTGTCTTGTTGCGGACTACTACTGGTCGTTGTTTCTTTCTCGACAACAGCCTGTTGTGTCTCCTCCGAGCCATCAGGGTTGTAGTCCGAGATTTCTCCGAGGTCTCGGAATGCTCCTATCAGTTTCGGGTTTATGCAGCCTGGACAAAAGATGAATCCGTCTTCATCTTCGTCGTCGTATTCTAATTTCTTTATTTGTGTTCCACAGCCGCATCTCATTATTCGTTTTGCTCCAGTTTATGCTCTATCTTGTAGGTATTTTGGCACTGCGGATAACCCTGGCAACCCCAGAAGCTTCCTTTTCTACTTCTTTTTATCGCCATAGGTAGCCCGCAGTCATCGCAGGTTACATCTTTGGGTTCTCGGTCTCTGTGTCTTCGGCATACTGGTTGCTCTTCTTCGTTGTGTTGCGTGGCGGTTTCTCCGCAGAATACGCATTTGCCTGACCGAGTTTTCATCTTGTAGAAATGGTTGGGTTGGAAACCAATATAATGTTTGTGTGTCGGGGCAGACAGAGGTTACTGTTTTTCTTGGACTATTCCTTCAGGAAGTTGCCACTCTCCTCCTTCTCTCTCGACTTCCACAGCATTCTCCTTGAACCATTCTCTTCCGAATCCTGACCGAGCATCATCTTTGTCGTTATCCCAATCTTGGAAATGGTCGAAGACCGTATCCCAGTCAACCATATACATCTCTTTTCCAGTCCCTCTTCCTCTCCTGACTTCAACTGCCAGATAGGTTTCAAGACCAGACTTCAGTTCGAAGTCCCTGATTCTTCTTATCTGATGTCCTCCCTGTAATTCATCTTCTTTAGTATCTGTTGAGAAGTGCTGACTGAAGTAAAGTTTTTTGGATGAGCTTGTCTTGAAGCTTTTGTGTTCTATTGCTAAGTCCTGTGCGTCTGCTGATAATACGAGGATGTCAAGGTGTTGTGACGAAAATCTGTGTTGCTTTTTCCGAATAGAGATGCCGTTCATACAGTTCTCTTTGAAATATCGGTTGAATGCGTTTACCAATCCTCTCTCATCGTTATCTGCCATAAATAATGTATGTTTTCACCTACAATATTAATCTATGGTAGAATGCAAAATCTGCGGTAACGAGTATGTTCGTTTATCAGGGCATATTCAAGTCCACGATATGGATATAGAGGATTACAAAGAGAAATTTCCTGCCGCCTCAACAAATGACGAGGAGGCGGTCGAGAAAATAAGAGAATCTACGGAAAGAAGACACCGTGAAAATCCTGAGTATACAGAGTATTCTACAAGTAGGATGGTCGAGGAGCGTAACCAAGAAAAGATAAACAAGCTGAACTCCGAGCGTATGAAGCGAAATAACCCTATGAAGCGAGATAAGGTTGTTCAGAAGATGATGGAAAGCATAGACATAGAGGAAAAAACTCGTGTAATCAAAGAGTGGCGTGAAAACAATCCGAATCCTGTGAAAGGTAGGGAAAGGTCGGAGGAGTGGAAACAAATGATGAGTGAAAAAATGAGAGGGAGGTCGTTATCGAAAAAAACACGGCGGAAGATAGCAGAAACTAAACGAGAAAAAGGCGACTACGAAGAAGCCAGAGAGCGTATGAAGGAAAAGAACCCGATGTCTAATCCAGAAATTTCAGAGAAGATTTCAGGAGAGAATCATTACAGGTGGAAGGGTGGAGCTTCTAAAAACAAGTATGGTTCAGGGTGGACACCGCAAAAAAGAGAAGAAGTAAGAGAACGAGATAATAAATCTTGCGTCTTTTGTGGAATGCCTAACGCCGCTCACCAGCTATTACATAAAAGCTCTGGCAGTTTACCCGTTCATCACCTTGATGGAAACAAAGAAAACAATTCTAAAGGTAATTTGATTGCTGTTTGCTATATCTGCCACTCCAGGCTGCATAACTCAAAACATCTCAGACCTGAGTGTTTGTCGTAACATACATAAGTTTGAGAAGTAATCTATTTTTGTGAGGGAAGAACCCTGGGAGTTGGAGGTTCGCCATAGAGGGACAAAGTCCCGTATTCAACTCCCATCTTCCATCCCTCCATTTTCCCAATCAGAGGTAGAACACTTAGCTATGTTCACACACAAAGGAACTACTAAAACGATTCTCGACACGGTGACAGTATGACCCAGATAGGATGGATAACAGATAACAGATGGGCTGTCATATGTTCTGTCCAATCAGCCGATGAAGGAATGAAAGTAATGGACATAAGCAGAGAATCAGAAGTCGACCCAGGAAACGTCTCAAAGATACTCGACAGATTCAGAAATATGGAACTGATTAGAAAAGATATTCACGGGGAACACTACCTCACAGAAGAAGGCAAAGAAGTGATGAAACACCTCAAAAAAGCAAATAAAGCGATGCCGAACACAGAGGGAGAACCAGCTTGAGCCTTCGCAGCGAGATGGATGCTTTCGAGGAGTGGATGTTTTCCACCTTCGCATATTTCGTAATCATCGTCTACACATCCATCTTCGTGTTCAGCCCTGAAGCACCGACACCGATGAAATACTTCGGCTACTTCACAGCAGTGATTGCAGCTATTTTCGCACCAGTATACATTTCCACCACTAAAAAAATGTTAGATAGCCTTGACTCGGAGGACGACCAAGAATGACAGACCGCAAAGAAGAACTACTTTACGACATCGAACAACTTGAGAAAGAAGCACTTCACACTTCTGACAGAGCCGACGACGCAGTAATTGCTGCGGAAGAAGCCCAACATAAATCAGATGAAATAGCAAGAAAACTCGAAGCCATCAAAGAATCAGTCCAGATGCTGGATGACAGAGAAGTGCCTGACGAAGTCATAGGATTGCTTCAAGATGTCAAATCAGCTATGAGCCTGGTATCAGATGAAATCCAGGCAAGAGAAGGAGAAGAAATAGATGAAACAGTAATTGAGTTCACAGAATCTCTGGAAAACAGCGAAGAAAGAATCGAAGAATGGCTGGAGGACAACTACTATGAGTGAAGAAAAACTGGCGGAGGAGCAAACTGTAAAACTCACTCAGGAAGAAATAGATGTTCTCAATTTACATCTTGAACATCAAGAGATAAGTGACACAGTTCTATTCAAGGTATTAGAAAAACTGCCTGACAGCGAATATGGCGAAGGGAGAATCAATCCAAACTTCGGATGCTACTGCGTATTGTGTGAGGAAAAAATTGAACGCAGAGATGAAGTAGGAGAGAGATACGGTAAGTTTGTTCACATAAGCTGTGCGAAAGAACAAGACTCTGATGTAGAAGTCAAAGAAGGTGAACTATGATGAGAAGATACTTCGCCAAAGTCGTAGACCCTAACGGACATCCAAGCCTGAAAGAAGAACACGTCCAGATACAGGACAAGCCCTTCGCCTCCCTGGAAGTCGGAGAAGAAGGAATCGTCCAACTCAGGAACAGGAAGACACAGGAACTCTACAAAGTCACGATGATAGGACTCGGATACCACGACTTCGAGGACAAGGAAGACTACGAAGAAAACGTCGGAGATGTAGTAGAAGAAAAACTGGACGAACACGGAATCGAACACAGCATAGGTGAAGAAGACTAAATGGAGCTTACACGCCTACATAAACAACTCGTCGAAGGCGTAAAAGACTACATAGATGCTGTCAAACCCACTATCAAGAACAGCAACATCGGATACCTCATAACCCATAACGACAAGACCTGGGTCTACAACCTTCAGGTCGCAGAAGTAGACAGCTTCCCAGTCTGGAAATGCGTAGGCGGAAACACTCCGCCAAAAGCAGGATGCGGATACCTACTCAGCCAGAATATGCTTATCAAAGGCTACGACAGGGAAAACAACGAATTCAAGTATAGAGACGAACCTTTCCGCTGCCCATTCTGCGATGGCACAGAGTTCCAAGAATACGAATCCGTAGAAGAATGGAGGGAAAACTATGGCTAAACAACACGTCCTGATAAACAAGGTAAAGAAACACGAATACCTCTTGGAAGTAGACCGTGGACTCTCCACAGAATACTATTATTACGATGATGGGAATTTTTACTCAGTCGTAGAAAATAGTGAAGGAGTTATCAGCGACTATGGAGAATCACCTGCCAGCGGATTCCGCTCAACCTGTCAAGAATGTGCTGATGGAGAAAAGGACTACGAAGTAATCGCCCCGATAGAGTTCTTCAGAGAATTAGGTGAGAGGCTGATGAAAGGAGACACAGATTTCGGACACAAATTCGGAGGTATCTAAAAATTATGAGAGAATTTATACGAAAAACTGCCAAGAACTTCAAGGACAGAGTCAGACCTAACCCTTCACACCCAAGCCAGACCACGAAGAACAGCCTCAAGCTTTTCTTCTACGCAACTCTGTGCTTCGCAGGAACAATCATCATCAACTTCTCGATACTGGAAACTTTGAGCAACGAATTTCTGGCTTATGGAACTGCTTTTGTTTACTTCCTTGCCTCATTCTACCTGTTCGAGAAGAAATCGAAAGAAGTAGACAACCCGCACGAATGTGACTACTGCTACAGAGAAGAAGGACGGAAGAACCTTACCAGAACGATAATGGAGATAAGCAACGAGTTCAAGGTAGTCTACCTCTGCGATGACTGTTACAAGAAGAACGCAGAGCAGGGAAGTGTATATACGAGAGATGACATCAAGTTGAAACCCTTAACTTGGAGCTTTGAATCGAAAGTGGATTAACGAATGAACATTACAATAGAACTTGACATAGATGTAGACGCTGAAAACCCTGAAGAAGCAGAACAGAAAGCCAACGAGATTATCACGATGATGGGACATCCTATCAACTCCAAAGAAATCGAGGTGAACGAATAATGGACTTCAACGAATATCAGGATAAGACGGAGGAGACAGCTATCTACCCTGAAGATGAAGCAATCCATTACCTCGCCCTCGGACTGAACGGAGAGGCAGGAGAGGTAGCTGAGAAAGTGAAGAAAGCCATTCGTGACGATAAAGAACTCGACCTCGAAAAGGAACTGGGTGATGTCCTCTGGTATCTCAGCAGGCTCGCAGATGAACTTGGAATCGAGATGGATGATGTAGCTGAGACAAATCTTGATAAACTGTTCGACCGTCAGGAGCGTGACAAACTACACGGAGATGGCGATGATAGATAAATACGAACAACTTATCTGTCAGAACGACGACTGTGTGAACGACCATCCGAAAAGATACAGAGAGCAGTGTGCAGGATGTGGCGAAGACCTGGCGTGGACAGACCAAGACTGTGATAAGTGCGGTGACGCAATCAAGCCCGCAGCCCCTGCCTACGTCTTCACACTTGAACACTACGATATGCCAGACGAAGAAGTAGTCTACTGCCTGGAATGTAGCATCGAGCATATCAAGGAAACAGAACCAGAAGTCGAAAACCAAGAAGACGCATTAGGTGTCCTGAATGCAATTAGCTAAAGCCTGCTTCCACCTTTACAGAAAACTCAGGCACGGAAAAGGACAAGTCCTGAACGACGGAACTATCATCGTCGGAAATATGCGTTGCCACAGACCACGACTCAGCAACTTGAAGTGTAAGAACTGCGGAGAGGTAATCGGAGAAGAAGACGAATACTGGATGAGCAAACACACATCCTACTGGAAAGGAGGCATCAACCAGGCAGTTGCCCAGGGTTATTGCCGTGGATGTGCCGCTGAAAAAGCCGATATACTGATTCGAAAACCATTAATGCTACATCTACACGATTCAACAGAGGAGAAAGCAGTATGAACCGAGACTTCGACAGAACACAACACCTGACGCATCCAGACCTTGAAGACGACCATATTTGGGTAACATCTATGGGCAGAATCACAAAATCAGACAAGAAGTATGGCGAAGTATTCAGTATGCCACACGACCAACCAGTAATGACAATAGACGAGTTCGAGAAAGGAATCAAGCTCGAAGACTTTGAAGAAAAAGTAGAAGAAGCTAAGGAGGCAAGAAAATGAAAACAATAATCGCAGGTAGCCGAAGCATAGACGACCCTCAATATCTTATCAACGCAGTAAACCAGATTGACTGGGAGATTACCGAAGTGGTTTCGGGGACAGCCGAAGGAGTCGACCAGATGGGAGAGGAATTCGCAGAAGAAAATGACATCCCTGTCAAGAAATTCCCAGCAGACTGGGATAGACACGGAAAAAGTGCTGGAGCAATCAGAAACCAAGAGATGGCAGAATATTCTGACGCAGCGGTAATCCTATGGGACGGAGAAAGTAATGGAACTGCCATAATGATTCAGAAAGCAGCGGAGGAAGACCTTGAAACATTTATCTGCGAAGTCCCCGACCAAAATCAGGAAACCCTTGAAGGAGTGGCTGAACAAGCCGAATGGTGTAAATAAAATGGAGCAAGAACAAGCAGTTGTCGGAAAACTGATATTCTTCGTAGGACTGGCAGGATTCAGTCTTGGTATAGGCGGTTACGCTGTATTCCAGTTATACGCTGAGTCAGGACTATCCACAGCAGAAACAGGTATTCTGCTTGGAGTTACTTCAGTCCTTGCGACAGCATCAGCTTTCCTCGGCAAAAACACTCAAGACCAACTTATGGAACACTTGGAAGAATAATGTCAGAATGCGAGCTTTGTGGGAACGAAGTTGATGGTGAGCATAGACGATGCTATACCTGTGAGGTAGCAGACTTCGAGCATATCATCGGAGAGATAGCTTCTATACTGGACAAGGACAAGCTCAGTAAGCGTCAACAAGCCATTATTCTCCGTGAAGTCCCAGTAGTTCTTGACCAAATGGAGTAAACCAATAACTCTTTAATGTTGGTCTTCACATACAGATAATATGGCGGACATCGAAGAAATTCTCCAAGAATTTGAAGGAGAAGACACTATTGAAAAGTTCGAAGAAATGATGCACCAAGTCAGTAAATGGGTAATAGACGAGCGAGAAGGAAGCAACCTTGACGAAATGATAATGGACTTCGGGGACGATGGAGGACTATTCTTCTTCCATACACAGAATCCGAAGGAACTGGACAGTCAGACCACCGACCTTGTCCGTGCGTTTATGCAGACAACACAGCCCGTCCACCTTACCAGAGACATCGTAGAAGACAACTACCAAGAGTTCACTAAAGCAAATGTCAGGAACGAACTCGAAACACAGTTCAACGAATTTCTCGGCATCAGCTTCTCCGATATGATAGTATCGAACTTCGAAGAAAATCTTGACTTCGATACTGGAGAAAGAAAACCTGGAGAAAAAACACAGCCCAGCAACCAGACAACACTATGAAACAGAAAGAACTTGGCGAAGGCGATAATGTAGAACAATACACGCTGGACAGCTTCCAGTATGCAGATATTGAGCAAGAAGTCTGGGACGAGATACAGAAAGTCCAGTTAAGAGTTCTTGGAATCATCGAGGAAAGCGAAGAAGCAAGGAACAGTTACGCAGTATTGGTTCAGAAATACTGGGAGAAAGAATTGAAGCACAAAGAAATTGACAGAACACCATTTATGTTGTCCGATACTGAGAAAATGAATTACCTGAAAAGCCCAGAGTCGATTACCCGTGCCTACAGAAAACTCCAAGAGCTTGATGGAATCCAGTTCGCAGATGATGAAACACAGGAAGAACGAGATAGGAGAGAGGAAGGTTTCGAGAAGTCGATGGCAAAACGGGAAGGACTTGATGATGATACAATATGGAAAGGGTGATAGAACTGGAGGATAAAGAGCATGGAATCTCCAAGCTCCCGCAACAGTCTAACCCTGATGTAGAGGAATGGGTAAGTGATGCAGAGCCTGAAGACCTTTGTGATGTTGCCGAGATGTGGCAGAGACAAGGTTTGGGTGTCCGTGAGCCTCGGAATAGCTTGGAAGGTGCTTTACTTGACGAGCTTGAAATCATCCATTATATGATTGAGAACAGGATTCAGGAACTGGAGGATAATATTCAGGCGTGGAGAGAGCAACAGAGTTATTCTGGGATGAGTAAAAGCCAGAATGATTTGACGGACAAGATAGATAAGGCTCGGTCACGGATTGATGAATTACAGCGAATGCTTGTTTACGCAGACAACGGTGATGGCGAATGAGCCAGATAATCTTTTTTTCGGAGAGTAGAAACCAGACATATTCGATGGGAAGAAACCGTGAGCCATCGAGCAAAACCGCATATACCAATTTCAAGGAGGTGAATTAATTTATGACAGAACAAGAACAGCAAGACAGTTTTCTCTCACGCATTAGCGGGAAACAGGCACTTGTAGGAGTAGCAGCACTCGTCCTAATTGGAGGAGGAAGTGCAGCAGTAATCGACTACTTCGCAACTACTTCAGGGACAGCAACAGTAAATAATCCCGCAGTAGATGCGGACTCAGACTCGATTGAGCTTTCAGGCGATGCAGCACCAGAGACATTCTACAACACTCTGTCAGCAACCAACAACAACGATGACAGATTCGTAGATGTCAGTCCTGTAACCTTTGGAAACGACAACCTGACTGGTGTAGAAAACGCCAACCGAAGCGTCTACAAGGTTCAAACTGTCAACTTGACAAGCGACCAGTCTGAAACGGATGATAGTGATGTAGCTGAATACACTGTTCGGGTAACGCCGAATGTAGACGAGGTCAGATACCGAGTCTATGTAGAAGATAGCTGGTTTGATAGAAGTCAAGCGAATGCTGATGTAGAGGTATCTATGACAGGTGACGATAGTGAAGAAAACTTCCACATCAAGTATTCAACTGACCAGCATTCAGGCAGTGGTGTAGGCATTCAGTCAAGTGACAACTGGGCTTTCTTCAAGCCTTCAATCTCCAAAGATACTGTTGTAGTAGGAAAACAACAGGTTCTCAACAGGAGAGAAGTCAGGAATATCTCTGCTTCTCCAGGTGAAGATTACTTCACGATTTCAGTAAGGAGAAAGATTGGAGAATCTCAGACCTTTGGTGCAGGTGTCTATCAGGCACACGAATATAGTTCAGGAAGCTGGAATAGTGCCACAACAGATGGTTTCCAGTATAATGACACCAGCACGAAGAACCAGACCGAGGTTGACACCACCAACTACCTTGGAAGCACTGTAGAACTTGAACCTGGAGCTACACAGGACTTCAACGCTGGAGTCTTCCTGGATTCAAGCACCGCAGGAGGAAGCGTCTACAATATGAGTGTAGGAATTGAACCAGTAACAGCGGGCAATTAAAGTAACAGCCCCACATTTTCCTACCTCATTTTCAGGGTTTGTAGCTCAGTGTGTTTAGAGCGTCTCCTGTATGGTTGGGAGCGTGAAGGGTAGGATACCTCGCAAAATACAAGCGAACTGCCTTTGAAGGGCTGGGCGACAGTCTGCTTGACCGCCGACAAAAGCGGGATAGACTGCTCGTATAGGGTATCTGCTTGCAAGGTCTTCGAATCAAGACTGATGTGGTCAAAAAGCATCAAGTCAATCGGAGGCTGGTAAACGCCGTCACGCAATAAAATGACCAGTTGGCTCACACAGGGCGGGTCAACGGACTCGACCACAGTATAAGGGAGAAGGACGCAGGTTCGAATCCTGCCAAACCCTTTCCACATATTTCACTCGGAGGCAGACGACCAAAAATGAAGACGAAAATACTCGTAGCAGCACTCGCAGTTTTAGTCATACCTTCAGCGTCTGCTGTATCTCAGAACGACTTTACTGTTTCTCCTCAAGACTTTCAGGTAAATATCTCTCAGTCGGGAGCGAACGCCACACAAGATATTACTGTAGATTATACAGGTCACGATGAGGCAAGAGTAGAACTCTCAACCAACATCACGCCAACCAACACCAGTAATGCCGAGGGAATCAACGCTTCTTTCAAGGATTCGACCTTTGATATAGGTTTCAGGGAGGAGAAGACGCAGACTCTTCTTATCGAAACTCATCCTGCGTTAAAGCCTGACACCTTCAACATCGAAGTATTGCTCAGAGTCAACTCTCTGGATGAAGATGGAGGCGGTAGTTATGACCCTGAGTCTTACAGCAGAGATGTCAGTCAGGACATCGGATTGGATGAGGATACTATTAGCGATGAGGATAAGCTGAACAGGACAGATAATGAAACGGATACAGGTAATCAGACTGGGAGAGGTAATGAGTCTACGACTGGAGAGCAGAATGTAACTGACCCAGGTGATATTGATGAGCCAGGCGAGGCTTCGACTACTGACACTTGGTATGATGAGCCTCTGGGAGATGATGCCTCGAACTACCTTGCGATTCTGTTCGTATTGCTTCTGGGAGGTTTCCTTGTATGGAATTACCAAGAGGAGCTTTCAGCGAAGCTGGAAAGCCTTCAAAACGATGGAGAGAAGAAGGCTCGTGATGATTTACCAAATCCAGATGCTGGTTAGCAGAAACAATTAAAACTATGTATGCCCAAGCAAACAATATGGGAGATGACCACCAATTCTCGACATCAGCTATGAAACGCCTGGTCAAAACAGAAACAGATAAACGGGTATCAGCAGACGCAGCCACCACACTTGGAAAACAGATAGATGGATACGGAACAGAAGTTTCAGAGAAAGCAATCACTATAGCAAATGAGAAAGGGCGGAAGACTGTAAGAGCAGAAGACATAGC
>ERZ1034573.486-NODE-486-length-11873-cov-7.676087_pt1 | contig 11873 bp, 14 predicted proteins | sample MGYA00520641_ERZ1034573 | MGnify/ENA primary metagenome ERZ1034573 (study PRJEB33760, sample SAMEA4777724) | hypersaline lake metagenome | biome: hypersaline environment; feature: brines | place: Spain | collected 2014-08 | depth 0 m ...
CCCGTGTCACCACCGTGACAGGGTGGCATGCTAAGTACACTACACCAACTCGGCAGAATATTGTAATTTGATTGTTTGAGTGGATACGAGAGGATTTGAACCTCTGGTTTACTCGATGTAAGCGAGTTGTCTTACGCCAGGCTAGACCACGTATCCAAGATTGTCCTTGATGATTCTGCCAAATGCACTCGCTCCTTGCACAGCTTTTCAGTTGTAGTTTAGCGAGTTTTGAGGCAAACGGTCAGGAACCCGTTCTCAGCCTTTTAGACTGATAATGGGCAAGAGAGGATTTGAACCTCTGACTTCGGCATCCCAAATGCCGGATCATAGACCAGACTAGATCACTTGCCCTTAAGAGTCTCTGAGAATTTGAAAAGTCGGGATAGCAGGATTCGAACCTGCAACGGCTGGTTCTACAGACCAGTCTCACTCCCACGTGAGCTTATCCCGTGTTGTTACGACGAGTGTAACGGAAGCGGTGGTGTTCTCCCGTTGTTCGTCGTGCGGTGTAAAGCATGGGACAGGGGGCTCATTTCTGTCTCTTCATGCTTCGAGGTCGCAACCCTCGTGCATTCTCATGCGGTTAATTGCTGTTCTGTACTTTCATTACCACCTTATTGTCTGTTGATAGTCTGTTCTGTGGCGGGGTGGACTAGCTGGCTTGTTAAGACCTGCTATGCCCAATTAATTACCCGCCATTGACGGGTGTGGCAGGATTTGAACCTGCGCCCAAGCTGAAGGACTTCCCTCTTTTGGCTGGATCCAGTACCGTTCGAGAGTTCGGTAACTCTTTCGAGTAACCTATCCTTCGCATATGCTCTGCCAAGCTGAGCTACACACCCATTGTGTTGGGTTGTAGGCAACACGAGCCGTACAATTAAGATGGGAGTAAGCCCGATTCTGTTCTTATCATACGAGCTAACGCATGATAAGCCTGTCAATTTCTCTGCGCACTTCTATCAGGCTTGCTAACCGAGAGAGCTTGCTCGTTCCAGCATACTCGATTTCATCGCTGTGTATTTCTGAATCCTCTTTACTCAGCTCGTATCTTCCACGAGTTCCCCGCACTCGTTTCATAGCACGTGGTAGTTTCATGGGAAGACAGAGCCTTTTTCAGAGGTTTCTTACTTTACGTTAACGCTCTGGTCGAGTATGAATCGTTTCTATGGCAGAGGCGGTCGATTACCCATGTTGACCATGGTTACGCCCCGCTATCAAAGCGGTCTCTCTTGCGAACACCATTCCAATCAGAGACTCATCTCAGAGGTTCTGACGGATGGTGGTAGGGTGTCGGGACTTTCCTCCGAACGGGTACTACCCCGCCAGTAGACAGTCTCCATCATTGTACGACCCCTCGAAACAGCATTAGCGGTTTGTCATTGGGTGTCGCCTACATTGCTTTCTTTACACGCATCCCGCGTGAGGGAATCTTTTCTGACCTCACCTTTCCATGAGGTCGCTCCAGACTGTCAGTTTCAACCTCCTCTGTGTGGTTCTGACCCGTACACGATCTTTTTCAAGGCGTGCCGAGCTTTCACACCGACTTGGAGCGATTCCCATCCAGTTTATCCGCATCCTGGATGTTTAATCTGTTGTAGCACATTAGGTGCTTTTCGTTTGAGCCATCCGAACACCATTTCAACCCTGACAGGCATTTTAGTTCCAGCCTGCCCGTGTTTTCCGTGGTGAATTAATTAAGTGGGAAAATATCGTGTACGACATAATGCGTACCATCATTCCCCTCAGACACATCGGTACAGGTGACTCTGGAGGGCCACCGTGTACGTCCTTGGGTTGGAGTTTTGGTACGCATCATGATTTTACCTCGGTTCTATATCAACATATGTATCCGATTGTTTATAAAGCTTACGAAAGTATGACGACCGTGGCAAACAGTAACTAACAATAATTATCAACAACTATCAAAGACAGTACTCAATAGTGGACTTAGACAATCTCTGTTTCCATGCTTTCAGGAACACTTTCCGAACCTTCGCAGTAACAGGATTCCTCATACATCGTGTAAGAATCCGCTATTTTTGATTTGGTGCTACGACCTTGACCAACAGATACACTAACATCATCACTTGTGGAGAAGAATCCTTTAATACGGTCTAATATACTGGGAGTATCCTTCTCAGGCTTCATCGGCTGAGATGAGATGATCCATGTCTGAGAATCTGAGACTAAATCAGTCTCATCTGGTCGGTTACTGAAATGAATACTCCGAACAGGTTTCACCCACACTTCACCAGATCCTTCAGTTAGAATGAATCCAAGGTTCAAATCGTCAAGGAATCCTTTAATATTCTCGTAACTGTTTACTGTATTGCTGAACGACCAAGTAACCGTGTTCACACCATCCTGAATATCTGACACAAACTGTACCTCGTTTTCATCTTCTAGCATTTCAACTTCGGTTTTGATCCATCCGTACTCTCCGTTGAATCTGCGTTGGATTTCCATCCGTAGAATATGATTCATTCTACCCAAAGGCATCTTCTGCACACCGGACATTTTCATATCAGTATCCATGTTAAGCTCTCGGACATTCTGCCTGTTATCATCACCTGAGCGAATAATATGAGAGTTATCCTGACTGAAACTAACTTTATTACTGTCGGAGAAACAGGCTCTGTTAAACTGCTCGTTCGGTGCGATGTAGAGCTGTTCCCCGACAAGATTACGAATATCACGCTTGTTATCCTCGAACAACGACAGAATCGGATTTTCATCCAGTTCATCAACACCAATCTCCAGTTGGAAACCGCCGATCTCCGTATCAAGATCAAGCAGAATACGTGGTTTTTCGTACATGAAGTTGTAATCAATCCATCCTGTACTGAATGACCCGACGGCTCCTACACCGATGGTTTCCGCCTTAATCACGGAGTCATTCTCCGTCGCATTCTGATAATGCGTAAGCCTGTCGGAAACAGTATCGCTCATACTATCAATACAATCCTGCCAGAGAAAAACATTCCGATTTTAACTGACTCTATCCAACGCAACTTATCTCGGATTCACAGTTAAGGTTTATTTTAGATGGTTGATGCTCACTGAAATTTTCAGATATGAAATCCCAATCATCAAAACCGAGTCCTCTTGAATAAGTATAGATATAATCTTCATCACATGAGCTTGTCCTGATACATACAGACCAATTATAATTCATTGAACTCGGATACTCATCAGCATCATATGATCTTGAATCAATACCGTCGAAAAGGTTCTTTTCCAGACCGAGTTGATGGCCAAGCTCGTGTGCGAACGTCATAGCGAAGATCTGGTCATTTCTTCTCTCTTGGATTAGTATACCATCACTTCTGGATGTGGTCGCTCCGAATATAACATTCGTTCCTTCGATATCCGATTCGTCAATCTCAGGTACGGCGAGAATATGATAGTATCCTTCTCCTCTTCTGTCAAATACAGAATCATTATTGTAGTAATCAGTGTAATACTCACTAACCGTGACCTCTGGCTTTCTTTCAATCGGCTCATCATCAACTATGAATTCAAGACTGAAGTTTGCGTTCGGGGCGTCCTCAAATTCGGACTCAATTTTATCCAGTTCATCCTCAGGAATGTCAACCCCTTCCATATAACTAACCTGTACAAGGATCGACTTGTTTCTAGGGTCTATGTAAGGGTTTCTGGCCGCGTAGACATCTAAGAAACCATCACCTGAACTATCCAGTTTGACAGGATCCGTTCCTAGATTAACATTCTGGAGATCCGTAAGACCATCTCCATTACTGTCTGTCTCTGTTGGGTCACTACCGTACACTTCTATTTCCTCGTAATCTGTAAGACCGTCGTCATCTGTATCATTTACTGCTGGATCTGTATCGTAAGTAACTACCTGCTCGTAATCCCCTAGTCCATCTCCTGTTGTATCACGACTTAACGGATCTGTATCATACTTTTTGATCTCGTCATAATCCGTTAAACCGTCACCATCAGTATCTTCTTTCAATGGATCCGTTCCATACACTTCTACCTCTTCATAATCCGTGAGGTTGTTACCAAGCGTGTCTTCTTTTGTTGGATCAGTAGAGTGAATGTTTATTTCAGCTGAGTCATTCAAACCATCACCATCAGTATCAGATTTTATCGGGCTGCTTGAGTACTGTTTAACTTCCTCATAATCAGTTAACCCATCGTTATCCGTATCTTCGGATGTAGGGTTTGTCGCGTGTAGTTTAACCTCCTCATAATCAGTCAGTCCGTCACTATCTGTATCGAAAGATAAGGGATCAGTTCCGTATTTTTCAACCTCCTCGTAATCTGTCAAACCATTCCCGATTGTATCCTGTTTATTTGGATCTGTATCGTACAACTCTATTTCTTCGTAATCTGTAAGACCGTCATTATCCGTATCATTCCTCGCTGGATCTGTATCATAATTAACTATCTCGTCGTAGTCAGATATTCTATCGTTATCCGTGTCCTCCTGTAAAGGATTCGCACCGTTTCTAATCTCTTCGTAATTACGTAATCCATTACCTGAAATATCTATGTAGAGAAACCCTATTAAGGCTAAAACAACGAGCAACCCGCCAACAACATACATGTGCTTTCTCTCCATATAGTATGTAGAGAATAGAAACCCGCGGCTAAAATAGTAATGACGGAATACAGATCTAAAATCACATAATCTCAGTCTGAAACTATAAGTATCTCCAATTATAACTTAGATTATATGGAGTCAAGAGGAGAGCACGAATCAACAACTCACATTCGTGACCCTGTTTATGATGAGGTTGGAATGAGTGAATTAGAAGTAGAGATACTTGATAAACCTGAGGTTCAAAGACTGAGGCAGATAAAGCAACTCGGAGAGGTTGCAAGAGTTTATCCAAGTGCGACGCACACTCGTTTCACCCACTCAATAGGCGTTATGCACGTATCAGGGTTAATAGCGAATCAGTTGGGTCTTGAAGACAAGGAGATTACAGAGGCTCGGATAGCAGGTCTTCTACACGATACTGGACACGGACCGTTCTCACATACAAGCGAAGAAGTGGTAGGTGAAGAAGTGTTCCATCACGAAGAAAGATCAGCGGAGATAGCTGAACGCGTGTGCTCTGACCTACCGATTGATGAAAGTAATGTGTCCGATTATATACTCGGTGAGAAACAGCCTAGTGTTGTAGCAGGTATTATTGACTCTGACAGGCTTGATTACATCGTCAGAGACTCAATATTCACATCTGTTGACCATGGTCTAGTGGATGTTCATTCAATCGTAAGATTCTGTACTTTGAATGACGGTGAGATAGCGTTTGAAGAGAAAGCTGTACCTTCAATTAATGATATGATCTCCGCTCGACTTCGGATGATGAAGGTTGTTTACAGGTATTCAACAGTACGTCATTTCGCCACGCTGATAAAACGAGCTATGGAGCAGTATGTTCAGAGAGAAAGCGTGGAGGAACTTATACAACATGATGATTACACTATGCATAGTGAACTTCTAAGTGAAAACAACGAGTACTATGAACAACTCACTAATCGGGATCTTTCGAGGGAAAGATATGAAGTTGGATTGGATGATGGGTTATCCAAACAAGACCTTCGCCGATTAGCTTCTACATCAGACTCGGAGATAAGAGATGTGCTATCCGAATATCTAGAAGTTAGTACCGATAACATACTTGTTAGTTCTCCGTACATACCAGCGAACGTACCTGATAAAACTACAATTGTTGGAGAGAACGGTACGGCTAAATTAGGTGATTTCTCGAAGTATCCGCAGTACATACACGAAGAATCTTGGAATGACTCAAGTTTTATACTGTACGCAGGCGAAGGCTCCGATGTAGATAAAAAAGAATTAGTTTCAGCTTCTAAGTCGATTAAATAGTCCTTTCACTCTGAAGACTATCCAATTGATTACTCCGTAAACCTGCTTGGCAGGCCCGAGGTAATCAGCGTCAATAATCGGTGGCTTCTCAGGTAGTTCATCAAAGTGAACGGCAGTTCCGATACCGATTACCAGTCCTGCGAGGTGTGCGGTATGTGCGATTTTTCCAGCTGCGATTCCTGCGTACCCTAAGGCGATTACAGAGATGAGAACGAACGCTGACATAGCGTTCTTTGCCTTCATGTTGATGATGAAGAACAGTTTAACCTTTGAATTCGGCTTGGCGAGACCGAAGTAACCAAACAACGCACAAATCGCTCCTGAAGCACCGACCAAAGGAACACTTTGATTAACTCCAGCGTAGTTGAACGCTTGAATTTGTAGAACTAAGGTAAGCACTCCTGTTCCGAAAAAGTACAGCAGATACTTACTAGTGCTACCAAGATGACGATGTAGGACACCGCCGAACGACATGAAAGCGATTACGTTTACGAACAGGTGTGCGAACCCACCGTGCGTGAAAACAGCAGTCAGGTACTCGTAATACTGCGGATCACCAGTATTCAATCCGAACTGATAGACAAGTTCGATATACGATGTACTACCGAAGAAACTTACAGCGTGAAATCCGAGCCAAACAACAAAAAATCCTAAGCTGAGAAGTGAAACCAAAGGCGTAGGTCCTTTGAATTCATCTTGGTCGGTGTTCTTGTTCACCGTGTTAGTTCCTCTACTGATAGTGATAGGCGTACTCTCCCCCTCGCTCAGGATATGAGTCAGAGTTGGACTAACCTGAGACCCTTTCTCTGATTTATCACGTGTCATCGTTTGAACCTCGTACCCTCTATTTCGTCTTTGAAGCTGATAAAACTGTCCATCTAATCCTAACGAATTTACTTGAAAGGATGCTCCACACCGTCAAATCCGCCCCGAATAAGCGGTTTTGCGATATGGCGACGAGCACACGGTGGAACCTCATGCCATCCTTCCGAAAGCTCTCTCTCCACCTCAACCTCTTCTTTAGAATCACGACTTGTCTTACAGTTACGACACCTATAACCCTGATTCGCACCAGCACTTTCCATGGAATTCCCACAGTTCTCACAGGTTGGATTAACAGTTTTCGTTCGATTAAGACTGTGAATCTTAAACTTCTCCAGTTTCACAGTACCATCATCGTATTCACCGTTAACCGTGATTTCATCCCCAACTCGCAGGTCCCTAACTTTGTTACGAAAGTGCTTGGTGGGTTCAAAAGCAGCAACCTCCACGCTCCCTGACTCATCAGAGATTTCGAAGAATACGTGACCTCCTTCCTCCGTGTGAGGCTCAACAGACACTTCACCTTCAACATGATAAGCGGTGTTATCCGTCATACTGTCAATCGAGTCGACAGGGACAATATGAGCGTCCGTACCTTGATTTGTAACGAACGTCTGATAGGATTCGATGTTCTCGATATTATTAATTTCTTCAGCAAGTTCCTCAACCAACTCCTCGTAGTCCCCACGAATCCCGTAAAGAATAGGCCCCGGTGTATTAGGAATACAAACCGCAGAACCTACCTTTCTATCAACAGTATCCCACGCTTCTGGATAGTACGTCTCACACTCTTCGAAAACAGAATCGATATCGACCTGTCGCTCCGTTCCTCGAACCTCTTCATCTCGGTATGCGATACACTCATACGTCCAATCATCGAGGGACTTCCACGCTCCAATTGCGGCGATACATCCGATGCGACCCCGACCGTTTCCAAGGTAGTAGGACAGGTAACCGTTTCGCTTAATAATCTCTTCAGCTTCGTCAATGCTTCGTAGAGAGGTCAGGGTTTTCTGAGTGAAATTAGACACCTCATCGCTAACCTCATCCGTTGGTGAGACAACAACACCTGGGTTGGTCATATCATCAGCATCAGCGGATAGGCGTTTAACAAAGTCGCTTGCAACATCTAGGCATTCCTGTGCTGGTGCGTCCGTATGAATTGAAACCGCGGCATTCCCCCGCGTCTTATGTTTCGCAGCTGGGTTGAGACGAATTAGCATAACCCGCTCAACATTATGTCCATTCGACTTCAGTCGCTCGGCGATCAGATGACCAACGTAGGTTGTGCACATACCGAGCGTCCGCGAATCCGTGTCATCAATAGCGAGGATTGTCATTCTTACTCTGAACAAGCACTTCCGAACTACTAAAGCTTACGTTTTGAATTCTGTCCTATACAGAACTATGTATGTTAATGGACATTAACATCAGATTTAACATTCTAGAGACTGATATTCTATTATGAAGCAGGTTATAATAATGCGTGACGATCTTGATATGAGCCGAGGGAAAGCTGTCGCACAGGGATCACACGTTAGTGTTCTAGCAACGCAGAACGCTGATCAATCTGATGTCGATCAATGGATAGAGAACGGTGGTAAGAAAATAACTCTTAGAGTAAGTTCTGAGGATGAACTTCTAGATATAATCACTCAGGTGGATGATCTTCCAACGGCGAAGATACGAGACTTGGGTTACACGGAGTTAGAAGCTAATACGCTAACTGCAGGGGCAATAGGCCCTGCTGAGGAAGATGAGATAGATAATTATACAGGTCATCTATCTTTGTATAAATAGACATAAACCTGTATGAGCGGATCTGGACGAACACCTAACTATCAGGATCGAAAACTTAATTTGTCTGGGATTAATTATCTGATATAATAATGGAGCAGACAGATTACTGGTTGTCGCCTACCGCAGAGAACTACGATTCCTACTATCAATCCTATCGTATAGTTGGATCAGAAATGGAAGAGAACCTCGGAAAAGTCTTGGTTAGAGATCAGGGTAATGAATATGTAATTATTATTGAAAGAGAAGATATCGGACAGAAAAAGTTTGATTCAACAGATGAGGAAGAAAACGTATCTGAAATAGTTAAAGTGGCTGCATCAAATCTTTACTACTCTTAAGACCTGTAAGATGTGAATTCTGGATCGTTGAATTTATATACTGAGAATGCATACTATTAATCGCGTGTCCGAGTTGGGGTAGTGGTCTATCCTTCGGCCCTGTGGCGGCCGAGACGGGGGTTCAAATCTCCCACTCGGACCTACTTGAACATCCATTGAATTATGCTTTCAATCGAATTCTTTGTAATTGAAGATGACATACATGCTAGATTCCGATTAACCGATAATAAAGATGAAATACTCGATGAATTCGGATTCAAAGATAACGTAGCGGATGTATACACTATATGTGAAGATGCTGATATTAGAAGCTACTTGGAAGAACAGTCGTACCCGTATGTTGTGTACGTTGGTGATTCAGATCCTCCTGCTTCCCGAACTTGGAGACCACCTAGGGAAAAATCACTTACTAGTGTCTCCGGAATCGGAATGGAAAAGAAAAATGTTCTGGAAAACGAAGGTATCGTAACTGTTGATGATCTTAGATTCCACAGTCAATCTGATTTAACTGAGATTGAAGGTATAGGCAAGGCTTTGGCTACCAGAATAAAAGCTGATGTCGGCGATATACGATAGATCACTTTATTTAGTGCTTTGTACTCATGTAACACTTTTATTATTCCAGAACAATGATATGTTCATGAGTAAGACAGAAAAAATACATCCAGATTACACTCATTTTAAGGAAATGCTTGATAATCTGGGTGTCTGGGATAATCCAGATAAAGTGGAAGAGGCAACAACGAGGAAATACATAGAGTCAGAGATAGTGGAGTACGCATTCGATGGTGACTCCAATGTTAAATACGGTAGAAATGTGGATGAAAGTACCATTGAGCCTAAAATGTTCCAGTCAACGGAGAAAGTGGAAGTTGAGAGAGTGGACACAGACGATAAGGGGTCGGCTTTCAAAATTAACGCTAAAATATCAAATCTTGATCCTAATAATAAAATAAATATGTTTTTCGACGGTTTTATCACAGAGCTCGACGGTTTTGTCGAAGAAAAACCTATAATTGTACGGCAATCTTAATCTTCGTCTTCGTATTCAGTCTGAACACCGGGTGTTAGTGCTTTGGTCAGAGAGTTGATAACCATAGCAAGTTCCTCTTCGCCAACCTCCCGATTCTCAGCAGTTACTTGACGCATGTACTCATCAACGCCAATCTCAACCTTGTTATAGAGTTTCTTCGGCAACTCCTGTGCGTTTTCGTACGCCTGCTGAACAGGACTGTCCTCTTCACCTTCACATCGACGGTAAGCTGCTCCAAGAGCAAGCCGCCAGTCATAGTCTTCAGGGTCAGCGTCGAATCGGTCAACCTCCTCTGGAAGGGCATCACGGTTACGGACTTTCTCCTTATCAAGCGGTCGAGGCTCTCCAACACGTCGATACAGGGTACAGACTTTCTTCGGAATCCAAGCAGTCTTGTACTGATTCATAGGAGTTACCCAACCACGAGGTTCTGCGAGGAAATTACAGAAACCGTACGCATCCGCGTCTTCACTAGCCTCTGAACGAAGGATTGCGAAACCAGTAACGGTTTGCCCATCGTGAACGCTGGTGTAAACCTTAGATAGGTCGTCATCACCGTTCACAAACCAGCCCGGAACCCTCATATAAACCAGTTCTTCATCTTCTCCAGCTTCCGTGCTTCGCATCTCACCTTCCGCGATGTTCTTCCAAATTGAATCACGATGAGATCCTTCTTCCTGCTTCAACCATTCCAAACGGGACTCGTACACTACGGTCTCGTCAGGACACTGGCTCCCACCACCTTCATGATTCTCCTCTTTGAGACCCATTCCTTCACTGTCATCCTCGAACTCCTCAACATAGGTTTCAAGCCGAGCCTTGGTACGAGCTTCGCCCATATTCGCAATAATGAGACCTACGTATATGAGTGTTTTGTTCTGGCTCGCACGACTCCAGTTCTTACTGACCTGTTACTTTATCGATATACTTCGCCTTTGATTTATCTCCAATATAGTACATTCCACCTGACTGTTCCAATACCCCAACACTTTCCAGTTCAGTCAGCGTGGAGAAACTGACAAATGTATCGTCTCCAACCATCTCATCTATCTCCTCGGTATCATAAGCCACATCCTCATCCATAATTTCATTGATAATCTCGCTTGCCTCTTCCAGACTACAATTTCTCCCCATCCCTCTAAGCCATTCGGGGCCGTTCTCAAGTTCTTTGATTTCAACTCCCATACTATCCGATCATCTCTGAAACTATAAACAACATTATCGTATTTCCAGCTCAGGCATATCTGACAATAAGGAATCATCAACAGTTTCTCCTTCCTGTTCCTCAACAACTCTTTTTATCTTCATATGATAGAAATATGTCCGATTAACCTGTTCAGGGCCTTCTACTGTTAGTTTATATCTTTCACCTTTATTATTCTCGTATTCCAGTATTCTCCAAACACCCTGATCATCAAATGACTGATCTATCATTTGCAACCCGTCAACAGACATATCACCGAACTTCTCCCAACTTCCTGATCTTTTCTGTTTAATTACTATTCGTCTTTCGGATCTGTCAACTATCCATCGAACCTTACACTCTGACTTATCAGGAGCAGCTCCCAGTTGCTCAAATTGAATTAACGTTTGGCTCATAGAATAATACCAAGTGAAGAAATCTTATAATACTTTTGTTACTCTTTACCAAGGTTTTCTAATATCATCGTGAAACAGGATTAGAAACCGTTGACTTATACTTATACGGTTTACAGTCGAAAATATCCTCCTCTTCAATAAAATTGAACCTATCCATCTGACCATAACCCTCATCAACAAGAATTTCGTTCAACCGTGAAACATACGAATGAAACAACCCTGACTCTTTATGCAGATTACGAGCCTTATCTTCACAGTACATGTTGTCAATAGATATGATAATTTCAAGATCCTCACTTGTACGAACCCAGCTTTTGAGAATAACGGTTACCGATTCATTCACACTCATAGGCTGATTCATTCCAGAGATCTCCTCCTCTCTAAAATCCCGAAGATAAGACCTAAGCTTTTG
>ERZ1034573.489-NODE-489-length-11839-cov-6.710285_pt1 | contig 11839 bp, 11 predicted proteins | sample MGYA00520641_ERZ1034573 | MGnify/ENA primary metagenome ERZ1034573 (study PRJEB33760, sample SAMEA4777724) | hypersaline lake metagenome | biome: hypersaline environment; feature: brines | place: Spain | collected 2014-08 | depth 0 m ...
CGCGGGCAGAAGTCTCGCGGTGGATGGGCCACCAGTCAACTGGCCCTCAAGTCAGGGACGTTGAACGTGAACGGTGATTACACACCTGCCGAGTTACTCGGCTAGAACGGGAGTCCACTGGCAAGCCTCGGGGTCGTACGGAAGACGAAGTCTTCCGTGATGACGAGACGCTCCGCGTCTCGAACCACTTGACCCCGAGGCAGTTGACGCGGTCACGGTCCTGGAACGACGGGGGAACCCGATGCAGTTCGGACTCGGCGAGGTAGACGCACTCGGCGACGCGGCCCGGGACCTGCTCGGGGAGTTACAGGCAACACACGACGGCCGCGGCGTCGAGGTCAAGACGGCGGTCCGCCGGGGTAAGCCGGCACGAACCCTGCTCGAGTACGCCGATTCTGTCGGTGCCGACGTCGTGGTCGCCGGGCGAGGGGCCGATGGTATCACCGGGGCACTACTCGGGTCGACGACCGACCGCCTCGCACACCTCGCTGACCGCCCGCTGGTGGTCGTTCCGGCGGCCGACCGCGAGTGACTCACGAGACCGGGCCGACAGGCGGGTCGTGCTGGGTAGCCAGACGGGCGTAGCCCGGCACGGCCGACCAGAACACCTAAGACTGCGTCCCTGTCAGGCTAAGACGATGGAGTTCAGTCTCGACCCGTCACACTCACCCGTCGAGTCGACCGCGACCCGGAGCGCGGAGGCGTACGGACCGGCGTACTGGCGCGAGACGGAGCAACCCGGGGAGCTCTGGGACGCCTCGGTGCACACGGACCGCCACGGACGGGGTTACGCGACGGCGTGTAACCGCAAGCGGTGGCGGCAGGAGTCCAACCCGACCCGACTCGGGCCCGTGACACAGCAGGCGGCGTACAACCGCACCAGCCGGAAACCCCACCCCTCTCGCTCGTACTGATGCGGGTCCGTGTCCAGCCAGACACCGACGAGGTGGCCGCCCGCGCCATCGCGCAGGCGCTCACCCGAGAGTTTGGCGAGGCGGTCGAGGTGTTCGGCCGAGACGGAACAGAACGGCTCGCGTCGGCGACCGAGCAGTCGGCGACAGAAGCCGGAGAAACCAACAACCGGGACGACGACCTCGGCCCGACCGAGCGCGAGGAGCGACTGCGCGAGGAGATACGCGACATCGAGCAGGGTGGACCGGAGAAGTACGTCGAGCGTCTGGCCGAGCAGGGGAAACTGTTCGTACGTGACCGTCTGGAGCTGTGGTTCGAGAACGGTCTCGGGTTCGAGGACGGTCGGTTCGCCGAGTTCGACGCCGACGACCGGCTCCCGGCGGACGGGCTGTTGACCGGTGGCGCGACCTTCGAGGGGCGGTCGGTGCACGTCATGGCAAACGACTTCTCGGTAAAGGCCGGTTCGATGGCCGAGAAGGGGGTCGAGAAGTTCCTCCGGATGCAACACCGGGCCCTCGAAACGGGCAAACCGGTGCTGTACCTGATGGACTCCTCCGGGGGCCGCATCGACCAGCAGACCGGTTTCTTTGCCAACCGCGAGGGGATCGGAAAGTACTACTACAATCACTCGATGCTCTCGGGGCGGGTTCCGCAGATCTGTGTGCTCTATGGCCCCTGTATCGCCGGCGCGGCGTACACCCCGGTGTTCGCAGACTTCACAGTCATGGTCCAGGACGTCAGTGCGATGGCGATCGCCTCGCCGCGGATGGTGCAGATGGTCACCGGCGAGGAGATCGACATGCAGGAACTCGGCGGGGCGACGGTCCACACGGAGGCGTCCGGCAGCGCGGACCTCGTCGCCGAGGACGAACAACACGCCCGCGAACTGGTGGCACAGCTCATATCCTATCTCCCGCAGAACTGTGACGAGGAGCCACCACAGACCGCCGGAACGGCCCCCGCTCACCCGCCGGCGGGGATCGACGCGGTCATTCCACAGGAGCCGGACCGGGGGTACGACATGACGCGGCTCGTCGAGCGGGTGGTCGACGCCGGCTCGATGCTCGAGCTCCGCCCGGAGTTCGGCGGCGAGATCATCACCGCCTTTGCACGAATCGACGGGCGGCCGGTCGCCATCGTGGCGAACCAGCCCGCACAGCGGGCGGGCGCTATCTTTCCGGACGCTGCAGAAAAGGCTGCACAGTTCATCTGGACGGCAGACGCCTACAACATCCCGTTGCTGTACCTGTGTGACACCCCGGGGTTCATGGCCGGGTCACAGGTCGAGAGAGACGGTATCCTGGAGAAAGGAAAGAAAATGATATACGCCACCTCCTCGGCGACGGTGCCAAAGCAGTGTGTGGTGGTCCGGAAAGCCTACGGTGCAGGTATCTACGCGATGTCCGGCCCGGCCTACGGGCCGGAGTCGACACTCGCACTCCCCTCCGGCGAGATAGCCATCATGGGTCCCGAGGCGGCGATAAACGCCGTCTACGCGAACCGGCTCGCGGATATCGACGACCCCGAGGAGCGTGCCGAGCGCGAGGCCGAACTCCGGGCGGAGTACCGCGAGGATATCGACGTCAAGCGGATGGCGAGTGAGGTAGTCATCGACGAGATTGTGCCGCCGAGCAGCCTCCGGGAGGAGCTGGCCGCCCGCTTCGAGTTCTACGAGGGGGTTCAAAAGGAGCTTCCCGAAAAGAAACACGGGACCGTCCTCTGAGTCGCGGGCGACGACTCGACGGTTCGATTCCTCGGAAGTTTAGTGCCGGAGAGTCCTACAGGGGGCGATGAGTATCCAGCAGGAGTTCGATCAGTGGGCGCAGGCGGGCAAAGACCGGGGGATGGAGGAGCGTCACTGGCACACGGCGCGACACGCCCTCGCGCGGATGCCGGTCGAGGCCGGCGAGACGGTGCTCGACCTGGGAACCGGCTCCGGGTACGCGCTCCGGGCACTCCGGGAGACCCGCGATATCGGGCCGAGCGTCGGGCTCGACGGCTCGCTGGCGATGGCGGGTAACGCGAGTGGGTACACCGAGGACCCGACGCTCGGTTTCGTCGGCGGCGACTTTCACGACCTGCCGTTCCCCGACGGGGCTGTCGACCACGTCTGGAGTATGGAGGCGTTCTACTACGCACAGCAACCGGCGACGGTCCTGCGGGAGATACGGCGCGTGCTCCGCTCCGGTGGCACGTTCTTCTGTGCGGTGAACTTCTTCGAGGAGTCCACCCACACCCACGGCTGGCAGACGAACATCGACGTGGAGATGCAGCTCTGGAGTCGCGAGCGGTACCGCGAGGCGTTTCGAGCGGCCGGCCTGCACGTCGCCACACAGGACAATATTCCGGACAGAGAGACAGAGATACCCCCGGCCGAGGCGTTTCCAACGGAGAACTGGGAGAGCAGGGAGGCGATGGTCTCGCGGTACCGTGTCCACGGGACACTCCTGACCGTCGGTGTCGCACCCTGAACCCGGGCGAGCAGGTGAGCCGTCAGCCGACGACAGTCGTCGAAACGGTCAGGAGTATCACCATCCCGAACACCGCGGCGACGTTCGCCTGGGCACCACCACGGAGCGCACGAGCAGGAGCGGGAACGTGTTGCCGACGACGCGCTGCCAGCGCCAGCTGCCGAGGCTCCCGGTCGACACCGTCAGACCACCACCCCGACCAGCCACACCGAAAACACCAGAAACGTCATGCCGAACACGTCACCGAGTGTGGTCACGATGGGTCCGACGAGGCTGTCCGGGTCGTAGCCGTACCGGAACCTGGCAGCGACTCGCGGTAGATCGCCCAGGCGTCGCGTCGGACACGCATACCAGTGTGTCGGTGACTCGCCGATTAAACCTGACGAGAGTGTTCGGCGGCGGTCGTGCCCACACGAACGGTCCCGTCACACGGTATCGGGACCACGACACGCTCTCTCGTGGTGGTGTCGGCCCTCCTGCCCCCGGCAGTGCAGTGTCGGCCCGCCGGAAGACCGGTGAGCCCGTGTCGAGGAGACAGCCCTTATTGTGCCACAGCCCCGCAGGTGAATCGATGACATCCCGAACGATGGTCCTCGCGTTCGCGGTGTTGCTCGTGGGTGTCGTTGCCGTCCCGGCCGCAGTCGCCCAGCCGACGGCCGACACACACACCACCGCAACAGCACAGGGCGTCACCGCTGCACAGTCAGCCGTCGAGGGGTGTGCGGCGACGCCGCCCGCCGACTACGCAGACCCCGACGGTGACAGTTCGTCGGTTGTCGGCTGGGTCGAGGGGTACTGGTACGACGAACCGGTCGACATCGTGTTCGACGACGGGTTGAACGAGACGGAGCTACGTACGCTCAGTGCCCGAACGGCTGCCCGGTTCGAGGCACTGCGCTGTCTCACAGTCCAGAACGGGCTGCCTCCGGTCGAGGTTATCGACCGCGAGGAGTTTGCAGACGACCGGAGCCAGCGGGCGGCGTCAGTCGGTGAGGAGGCCCGACTCGTCCAGAACGCCCGCTTCGAGACGACGCTGACAATCAACAGCGAGACCGACTCGGTCGACGTGGAACAGAACGACACCGCCCAGCGTGTCGGCGGGTTCTACGACTACATCTCAGAGGAGATCGTGGTCATCACAGACGACACGTCGTCACTACCGGTCGACGAGGCGGTGCTGGCAGAGGAACTCGGCCACGCCATCCAGGACCAGCAGTTCGACATCGCGCGCTACGACCGGACTACTGTCGACCGGGACAAGGGGATTCTGGGTCTCATCGAGGGCGATGTCGGGTTCGTGATCGACCAGTACACCGAGAACTGTGACGCCGACGTGTGGAACGGAGGGTGTTTCATCGAGGAGTCCGGGGGAGAGGGGGGTGGTGCACCGACCAACTGGGGGCTGTACTTCGAGCAGTTCCAGCCGTACAGTGACGGCCCCTCGTTCGTGCAGGAGATAAAACAGGAGGGCGGCTGGGAGGCGGTGAACGCCCTGTACGAGGAGCCGCCGACGACCGCACTGCACACGACATACCCCGACACCTACAACCAGATACAGCCCCGGGAGCTCGATGTGCCGGACCGGAGCACCGGGGCGTGGGAGCGGGTCTCCGCGACCCCCGAGACCCTCGGTATCAGCACCATCGCTGGGATGTTCGCGGCACCGGGGGCGGAGCAGGACACAGAAGGTGAGGTCATCGGCTACCGCGCGATGCTCAACCTCGAACCCGACGGGAGTCTCGACCGGTTCGACCCCCACGACTACAGCCATCCACAGACGGAGGGCTGGCGGGGTGACGAACTGTACACCTACCGCAACGGAGAGGAGACGGCGACCGTCTGGGCGACCACCTGGGCCTCCCCCGAGGCCGCCCAGCCGTTTCTCAGTGGGTACCGAAGCCTGATCGACACCCGCGGGGGCGAGCGTGTCGACGGCACCGAGAACACGTACAGCTTCGACGAGGACACCGGCTACGACATGGTGCTCTCGCTGGTGCCCGACGGTAACCGGGTCACGGTCGTCACCGCACCGACGGTCGACGCACTGTCTGCCGTCGACCAGACACTCGACCCGTTCGCGGCGGCGAACGGAACCGACCCGGGCGCCGGCAACACCACCGATGGCGCGGGTGAGAGCAACGAAACCGACAACGGGGTCGACGAGACCGACGACACAACCGGGGACGACCAGGTGAACCGGACCGACAGCCCGAACAACGACACCAGACCCGCAGACGACACCGGACCCGGGTTCGGTGTGGCGCTCGCCGGTGCGGTGGTCGTACTGACTGCCGCACTGCTTGCTGGCCGTCGGGCACGGAACGGGTGACCGTGGCGTTCGACCGGGTTCCGTCGGACTGGCGTGTCTGGAGCGACTCGACGAACACACCGGTCGGTAGCGTCCCGCGGCCATCGGGCGTGTCACCCGGGACCGGAGTGAGACCGACGGGTCGACCCGCTCACCGTCGCCGCGGTCCTCTCGGGCTGTCGGGAAACGCGGAGCGGTACAGGTCGCGATAGGCCCGGACCTTGCGGTACAGCAGGGCGAGCCAGAACCCGTCGTAGAGAACGATGAACCCGAACAGCACGACCGGTGAGACAAACTCCGGTAGCACACTCACCGTCGAGTTGTAGACGGCGTGAATAAACGCGGCGATGAGCAGACCCTTTATTACGATCGGACCGCGGTTCTCGGGGTTGAATCTCGCCAACCCGAGATAGAACCCCGCCCACGCCGAAAAGATAACGTGGCCGGGGCCGACAAAGAGCCGCTGTGTGGCGACCGACGTGGCCGCCTCGGTCGCACCGATGCCCGCGGTGCCGTCTGCCTCCAGATAGACGCCAACGATGTATGTCAGGTTCTCGATAGCGGCGAACCCGAGGCCGGCGACCGCGCCGTAGACCACCCCATCGACGACAGTCTGGAAGGCATCACCCCGGACGGCGTACACCCGGATGGCGAGCCACTTGACGAACTCTTCGACGGGTCCGACGACCAGAAAGAAAAACGCGACAGCTCCGAGAGCACCGAGTGCTCCGAACACCGGCGCGAGGACCGTGTTCACGACACCGGCGAACCCCGCGAACAGCAGCGAGAGCAGGAACGTCACCGACAGGGTGACGAGCGGTTCGCGTCTGGTCGGGTCGCCGTACCAGAGATAGCCCGCCACGGCGAGGGCGGGCAGGATAGACGACACCGCAAGCACACCCAGAAACGGCTCCTGGAGAACGATGAGCGTCACCACACCCCCTTGCAGGAGAAACAGGAGCAACGCGACCGCGACCAGTCCGACGGTGCGCCCGGCCCGGAGGCCGTTGGTCACCGCGACCGCGAGCGAGTCGAGTCTCGTTCGGACCTCCCAGGTGGCGACATCGTAGAGGTCGACCTCCCCGGCGAACGTCGCCCTGACCGGGTCACCGTCGAGCGTCGCCGGGTCGACCGCCGGGGGTCGACTGCGGAGACGCCGCCGGGGCAGTCGGCCACCTCGTGGTCCTCGCCGGTGTCGCCCGCTTTCCTCCGGCCGTCGTCGCGGGCCCTGCTGGGGTCGCCGTGGCCGGCCTGTGGGCCCCTGCAGCCTGTCGGGTGAGTGTCGCCGGTCTGTCTTTGCGGGTTCACTCCTCGGCTCGTCGCTGTCGCGGTCGCTCTCGTTCATTAGCTATCCGCGTGTTCGGGGCTGTCGACTCGTTGTCGGTCGCCACGGTTTCCGGAACGCCCTCCCGGTCACTGGTCGTCTCCGTCGCTCTCCGGGTCGTCGACCGCGTTCGCACGGCGTTGTCGCGTCAGTTCGCGGGCCCGCTCGAGAACGGCCTCTGTCTCCGCGGTCGACTCCCCGTCGGCAATCTCCGGAAACGGGCTCCCCTCGTCTGCAGGTTCGGCCACCCCGTCCGTGTTGGACTCGCCGTGGGCGTGACCACCCTCGCGGTGGTCGTGTGCCGGCTCTGTCGTGTCCTCGAACACTGTCTGGTACTCCACGCGGTCGGCGTGCTCGCGCACCCGCTCTGCGAGGCCCGACTCGCCGGTCTGCTCCCAGTCGGGAACCTGCTCGTCGAGCCAGTTCTCGTGGTCACCGCCACGCACGAGTGCGGTGAACGCCAGGTGGTTCGCGAGGTGGACGTCGTCTGCCTGCGGGTCCGCACAGACCGGGCACCGGTATCCCATACCCGTGTGTTGTGCTCCCGGAGATTTAGGAGTTTGCAGGCGGCTGTTGTTCGACATCACAAGAGCCATCACCGGGGGCTGTGAGAGTACGACTGATGAGTCGTCTCCGACAGTTCGCGGAGCGCTGCTACGAGCGGTTGTTGCTCGCGGAACTCTCGGAGACACCGTCACACGTGGCCGTTATCCAGGACGGCAACCGCCGGTACGCTGCGAGCCGCGGCGACGACCCGGCAGATGGCCACCGGGCCGGGGCCGAGACCACGCAGCGACTGCTCCGTTGGTGTGACGAACTCGGTATCGAAGAGGTCACACTGTACGCGTTCTCGACAGAGAACTTCGCGCGCCCACCGGACGAACGGGAGGCTATCTTCGACCTCGCGGCGGAGAAGCTCCGGGAGTTCGCCGAGAGCGAGCAGATACAGGCCGCAGGGGTTCGGGTTCGAGCCATCGGTGAGACCGACCGGCTCCCCGAGCGTGTCCGGGAAGCGATCGCGTACGCCGAGCAACAGACGGCAGACAACGACACCCACCGGCTCAACGTCGCGCTGGCGTACGGGGGGCGGACCGAACTGCTCGCGGCCGCCCGGGAGATCGCCACCCGGGTTGAGGCGGGCGGTCTCGAGCCGGAGGATATCGACGTCGACACGGTCGAGGCGGCCCTCTACGACGGGCCGACCCGGGACGTCGACCTGATCGTGCGGAGTGGGGGTGACGAGCGGACCTCGAACTTTCTCCCGTGGCAGGCAAACGGAAACGAGGCGGCAGTGTACTTCTCGGCCCCCTACTGGCCGGCGTTTCGCAAGATAGACTTCCTGCGAGGAATCCGAACACACGGAGCCCGCGAGGGAGGCGGGACACGCCACCGTGTGCGCCGGCTCCGTACTGCCGTCGGTGTCGTGGCAGCAACGGCACTCGACACCGACCTGTTCGACTGGCTCGGGGCCGGGGGAGCGGGCGAGACCGGCGACGACCCCGATGCCGGTACTGCGGACTGACCACCGACCCCGAGCGCAGGGTCGACCCGGCCGCTCGGAGAACAGTGAGACCGGAGCCAGGGTAAAAAGACAGATACGTGTGGTTATCTGTTTGGTATGTGAACATATCGGCCGGGCGGAGTCGTCTACCACCGGAGATTGTACGCTGTTGGCACGGAATGTGAACGTCAGACGTTTTTTTGGGCGCTCATCTTCGTGCCACCGGTCGGAGTCGGTGCTGAGCTACCGACGCGACCCGTTTTGTGTCTCGCCGCGGTTGGCCGGTGCTGGTCCGGCGGACAGGCTCCCGACACCGAGTGCTTCGAGCGCGTCGGCCCAGGTCGAGACACGGACCGACCGGTCGCCCGGAACCGGTTCGGTGTAGGGCCGGTCGAACAGCACGCCGAGCATCCCCGCGTCGACTGCGTTGTGCACGTTCCCGTGGTAGTCGTCGACGAGGACGTCACCGGGAATCCTGGCCTTGTTTCCCGGGACGTCCTCGACGAACCGGTCGTAGCTGAACCCGTTGTCGGCCAGCCACGCCCGTGTCAGGTCGTGGGTCTCCGGTGGTCGGTGGGTGGTGATCCACACCTCGTTGTCGGCCCCGATGGCGTCGAGTGCTGCCCGGGCACCGGGCACCGGGTCGAGGTCGGAGAGAAACCAGGCCGGCCGCTGTGTGAGCATGCGCTCGATGACCTCGCCGATCTCCGCGTCGATCCCCTCGAACCGGTAGGACCACTCGGAGATGGCGTCCGGTTCGATGTCGACGCCGTACTCGGTATCGAGATACTCACAGACCCGTGGGAGATTCCAGCACAGGGTCCCGTCGACGTCGACCAACACCCGCTCGACCGCTCCCGATTGCATACGCTCAGTTTGCCGTCCAGGCGGATATACGCCACTGTTTGGACCGGGCGACGGCGTCACTGCAGTTCGCCCGAGAGTCACAGCCGGTACTCGGGGATGGATTGAAGTTCGGCCTGGCCAACACCTGGGCATGGTTGGCGAACGCGGTTCGGAAGGGGTAGACCGGGAGCTCGCAACGGCAGTAGGGGTGTACGCGCTCACGGACGCGACACTCAACGAGGCCACGGCGGGAACCGACCTGACAGCCTGGGAGCTCGAGACTGCAGTAGAGCGTGCGGGTCTGGCCGAGGCTCTCGACCTCGACGGGAGCGGTGACGTCTCCGAGATCATAGACGAGTTGTTCGAATCCTAAACGCGCAGGTCGGCAGCGGCCTCCCGGACGGCCGAGAGCAGTGCTGTCGGGTCGCGGTCACCGACCAGGGTGACGTGCCCCATCTTTCTGAGCTGATACACCTCGCGTTTGCCGTACCAGTGGACCGCGAGCCGGTCGCGTGACAGTGCCGCCGCCACGCCGGCGAGACGGGCCGTCCGTCGGGTCTCACAGTCGCCGAGCAGGTTCGCCGAGGCAGTCGGTGCGCGGCGGTCGGTCGTGCCGAGTGGCAGTCCGAGCACAGCCCGGAGATGCTGTTCGAACTGTGAGGTGTGACAGCCCTCGATGGTCCAGTGTCCGGAGTTGTGTGGCCGTGGGGCCACCTCGTTGAACAGGATGTCGCCGTCACACTCGAACAGTTCGATACCGTAGACGCCACGTCCCGAGAGCACAGAGAGCACGTCGGTCGCAACCGCGCGGACTCGTTCCAGAACGGTGTCAGTCGTCCGGGCTGGCGAGACCGTCGCTCGGAGAATCTCCGCCTCGTGGACTGTCTCGGTCACGGGAAAACTGTCCCGCTCCTCGTCGCCGACACAGCCGATGACAGCGAGTTCCCTGTCGTAGGGAACAAACGCCTCGACCATCGCCGGCCCGTCGACTGTGGCAAACGCCTCGGGCACGTCCTCCGGTGACTCCACGGGGACGTTGCCCCGACCGTCGTAGCCGCCCTTTCGTGCCTTCAGCATCGCCGGGTAGCCAAGATCCGCGAGTGCGGTCTCCAGTTCGGCCGCCGAGTCGACCGCACGGAACGCGGGCACCGGGACCCCCGCCTCGCGCATCCTGCGTTTCTGGACGAGCTTGTCCTGGATGAGTCGCAGTGTCTCCGGCCGCGGGTGGACCGGGGTCCCGGTCGCCTCGCTCACCCGCTCGAGCACGTCCGGGTCCGCGAGTTCGATCTCGAAGGTGAGCAGGTCGGCACGGTCGGCCAGGGCACGGACCGTCGCCTCGTCGTCGAACCCGCCGACCACCTGGTCGCGGACGACCGGGGCGGCAGGAGCGTCGGGGGTCGGGTCAGACACCACGAGATCGACACCGAGGGGCGCGGCCGCCGTGCCGAGCATCCGGCCCAACTGGCCGCCCCCGACGACGCCGAGTGTAGTCTTCGAGGGAACGTGTGACATACCCGCTGTTTCGCCGAGACGGGCAAATAGCCGTCGTTTCGGCCCGGATAGTCGAACGAACCCGGCCCGGTCACCGTTCCCGGCGGAGCCGGTCGACGACGAACCTGCGGTCGAGATTCGACAGAAACGGCCCGAGCTTGGGCCCCTCGGTGTCGTCGAAAAAGAGGCGGTAGCCGGCGGCGAAAAACGATGCGGTGTCGATGTCGTGGGTCTCTGTGAGTGTGAATATCTCAGCCTGTATCGTCTCGCCGTCGTGGCCCTCGGCGACAAACGCCGCCAGTTCGTCAAGCGCCCGCTCGGTTTCGGGGTCGAAATCGACATCGGGGAGTGTCGACCGCTTGAGCTCGTAGTCGAAGGCGTTCCCGGTGCGACGGGCCCAGGCACGTGCCCGGTTCACGCGAGAGAGCGCATCGCTGATGATCTCCTCCGAGGCGTCCTCCGGGATGTGTCCCTCTCGGCGGGCGAGCTCCTCGCGCAGCGCCGGGTCGTCGGTCATGCCGAGTACTGCGGCGAACGTGTACGGGATACGCACCCGCTCCTCGCGAACCTCGTCGACGAGCATCGGGTACACCCGGTCTGTGGGTTCGAGCTCCACCTGGTCGGTGTCGGTCCGGTCGAGCGCCGCCCGTTCGAACTGGTCGAACCCGTCGACCAGCTGGTCGATGCGCTCGATAGAGAAATCACGCTGTTTCAGCGGCTCCTTCGCGAAGAAGTACCGCAACACCGCCGGCTCCAGCAGTTCGAGCACCTCGTCGACGGTGACGACGTTCCCGGAGGAGGAAGAAAGGGCCTTCCCCTCGAGTGTGAACCACTCGTACACCATCGGCACCGGCGGCTCGATGTCGAACAACCGGCGGGCGATGTCGACACCGCTCGGCCAGGAGCCCTCGGCGTGGTCCTTTCCGAACGGCTCGAAGTCCACGTCGAGCAGGTCCCACTGTGCCGGCCACTCGAAGCGCCAGGGC
>ERZ1034573.490-NODE-490-length-11833-cov-6.856512_pt1 | contig 11833 bp, 8 predicted proteins | sample MGYA00520641_ERZ1034573 | MGnify/ENA primary metagenome ERZ1034573 (study PRJEB33760, sample SAMEA4777724) | hypersaline lake metagenome | biome: hypersaline environment; feature: brines | place: Spain | collected 2014-08 | depth 0 m ...
TTCCTCCTTCTGTTGCGCTCGGGTTTGTCACAGCGACAAGTCCAACGGGTGGATTCCGTACAGAGTTTATCTGGCCCGCTGGAATGTTGGATGCTTCTCCTGCTTCCAGGGCTTGAATCTCTACATTCGTGACAATTGTTGCTCCTGACGATGTTGACGCGGTCTCAGTTGTTCTGAACGCAGTCACGTTACCGGAAGAATCTGGCTCTGTTGTAACAACAGTTCCTTCGGGGATTGTTGTCTCACCCGACTCTGTTGTTATGTCAACCTCGCCGGTTGCGCGAGACCCAGACAATCGAGAAACTCCAAGGATGTTCACCAGCTGATCAAGGTCCGAGTCCACCATGTATTCGTTCAGTTCTTCTGCTGTGACAGAATCTTGTAATCCTAATCGGGATATATCCTCGTCTGTTATCGGCCCTCCGGCATAATCGATAAATCCAGAAAGCTGCGACGCTAGTGCTTGTACTTCTAGTTCTCGTATCTCGCTAGAGAATGCTCTTGTCCACACAAAGTTGAACGAGTTCGGCGTGAAGTTTGTAAGCTTCGCTATCTTATTCGAGAGCGACGACCGCATTGATGTGAATACATCTTGGATAGTCCGTGGCTGTATCATGTTATTCACCCACCGTTATCACAAGACTGCGCTCATCTATAGATGTCACAACGTCTAACTCTATCTCAAGTGTGTTACGTTGCCCCGGCGAGCGCCTTACAAATATGCTTTTGACAGTGTTTATTCTTTCATCTGAAAGTGCTGTTCTCCGTATAAGGTCCAATATGTCTGACTCGGTTTCGGGTGTCAACGGCGTTCCAAGATATCCTGACCCATCTGGACCACCGAATGTAAGTTGAAATATCATATTGACTGAAAGATCTTTCTCTAATTCTTCGATGCCAGACGCCGATAGCAGGTCTCCGTTATCCTGTAGCATGAAATCTAGGTCATCGCTAAGAGCTATGCCCGAACCGAGCGCGTCTTCTTCTGTAGTTGCCATTTTATTACTATCCAATTATATTTATGTTGCCGCCACTTTCTGGGTCTGTCGTAACAGGGTTGCTGTCATTTGTGTACACCTTTGATCCGTTCACTCGTATTTCAGGTAAAATGTCGTCATCTGGGTCAACGTCATGAGAAGACGAGGACGTGCACCCTGGTCCAGGTGGTGCTACATACTCATGGTCGTGGGGGTCAAAGTGTATATCTGCTGTATCTACTGTCGCCACAGGGGCTGTCGCTTCGCCTGCTCTAGACACAGTAAGGCTACTGACACCGTCGCCCTGCACTTCTCCTGTAACCACCTCATCACACTCTGATGGATGGCCTTCTGCTTCTGCCTCTGTTCCTATTGTGACCAAAATCATATGCTTTTCGATCCTTGTGATTCGCTTTCTGTAAATTCAATCGTCTTGTATTCCCATTCGAAATTTCCGAAACCATCAGATGTGATTCCATATCCTTCTGGGTCGACGATTTTTATTTCACCCGTTTTGATGTCGAACTTCATTCCCCATGTCACATCGCTGTCGCCTCCGGCAACCTTGTTGATCTCTACACTGATGTGTGCTTCATCATCTTTAGGGCCATCATAAACTTCAACTTTGAATGGAAGTGCTTCGTCGTCCCTTGGGTCAGCCGTGTCCTCTTCTTTCTTTGAAACCTGTACATATGCCGCCTCTGGTGCTATTGACAACGGGTCATTCAGTTCTGGACCAGCGTTTTCTCTGTCATAGCCTGTAAATGTTGTAACGTATAGGTCACCACCTCCAGCAGCACTGTTACTTGAGCGGATGCGCGACTTATTCATACCTGCCTTCCCGAGAAGGGCGCGACGCAGTGATGTGCTCAGAATTGCTGTGATGATCGGCTTTCTTGATACATCCCCAAGATATTCGACCAATACAGTGTCTCCCACAGATGGGACTTCTATCGTGTCTCTTTTTGAAAACGATACAGTGACAAATTTTTCTACTCTATTTCCGCCTTCTAGAGATACAAAAACTTCAAAGTTAGATGCATCTTCATCTTCCGTGTGTTCTACGACACGAGCAACTGTTCCTATATCAGTTTCTTTTCTATCGTCTAATACCTTCTTCGCAACCGCGCTTTCGTTCAAATCCCATATTGACATTGTTATGTATTACCTTTATCTAGCAGAACCCTGTAGTGGGCCTAAGTCCTGTGTTGATGATGAGTTCACAGCCTTTGTGAATGTTGATACGATCTTGTCCCATATACCTAATTCTTTCGGTTCTTCTTGTTCTTGTGGTTGCTCGTTTGCTTCTGTTGGAGATTCTGTTTCTGTTTCTGCAAGCACCACGCCCCCGCCAAGCGTTTCTATCTCGTCTGGCGATATAGGAACTCCCCCCATAACATCGCTTCGGCCAGCAACTCCAATCCGCGTCGTGAACCCATTTTGACCACTTAGTTCGTGTGTGACCTTTGTGACAGCATACTCGGCACCGCCAAAGGGACGTTGTCTTGTGTTGGGAAGCTTCACAACATCAAATAATTCAACTTCAGGTAACCCAACGACAGTGATTTCGCCAGACGCATTCTTTTTGATAAGCTCTTCTATAATCTTTCTTGCAGTGGATATTAGCTGTCCTTCAGTCGACAGTGAATAATCAATATATTCATACACAGGGGGCACCAATGGGTCTGGATTGATCACCACTGGCTTTTCTGGTAGGTTTCTTATGTCTTCCCCTGCGCCCTCTTGCTCAACATCTAAGTTAACGACTCTACCTATTGTCGCATTTATCTGAATCTTTTCGCTGTCTTGTGGGACCTGTGTCCATTCATTGTACGACTTTCCAAGCCTGCCAATTGGTTTTGACCCGATGACCCGTACAGATCTGTATGGGGGTGTTTCAATACCCGCGTCTGATTCTGTGATAAGATCCAGTTGATACTTATTGCTTTGTGGTCGGCCAAAATGAAAGATACCGTCCTTGTCAAACCAATATTCCGACAAACATTCTTTTTCAAGCTTTTGCAACACTTCATAGAATGTAGCGCCGCTCTCAAGCGTCGTGATGATAGCATCTCTAGAATCTAAATTAGACTGCTCTGTTTGTGCGGCGGCTATTGCCTCTTCTTCTGTTACAAACAGTCCTTCATCTATAAGCTCTTGTGACCGCCGCTTCACAAACGATGTGGGCTCTTCAGAGTCGATGTCCTCTGCGTCCCTAATGTCTATCAACTCAATCACATATTGTGTCCGCGCTGGATCCACATCGTCTTCGTATGAGCCGAACTCATCTGGACTATTGATGATATTGACCACACCGCGCGACTTTCTGAAGCCTATCCCTGTTGGGTCAGTTAGTATTTCTTCTAAAATCGTGCTGGCCCTGGCAGGTTCAACAGATGCACTCGGGTTCGATTTATTGGGCGTCTGCGTTGAAAGATTCAGCTGATCAAAATCAACTGTTGTGTTTATAAATGAAAGTGTCTGTCCTGCTTCTTCTCCCTCTATGTTCTCAAACGGTTGCTGAGATGGGTCATACAACAAGATAGAGAAAAGTCCCTCTCCAGTTATGGAAACATTTGCAACATTTCCTCGCATAAGTACCTGTTCGTCATCTGGGTTTGATTCTTCTGACACGAGTCGAGACTTGACAGTCAATATTGCGGGCTGCCCCCATATCGTTGTAGATCCAGTCCGTGGTTCAACGTTTATCGTCTTCTCTGTGGAAAACGTAGAAAGCAACGCCAAACCATTTTCTATGTCCTCATCTGTCATCACCTCAGTTATACCTTCTAAGTTCCGTGCTCGATTTATATCTATGTCTCCCTGTGGTGCTAGATCTGTTGGTGTTGTTTCACCATCGACATATGCATTAAATATTGCGATTGCCGCGTCTCTTATGTTCTCTCTACTGTTTTTTTCTGCGGCACGAAGAAGTCCTATGTCTTGTCCAGATGCGAGGAGGAGCGGATTATCAATCGAAGATGGAGTTATAGAATCTAAATCTATATTAGCCAATTCTTCATTTATAATGTTTATGTTTGTATCTGATATTTCTGGATTTGATTCATTTTCAATAATATCGCGCGCCAAGTCATTAAGATATTCAGAACGCGCATTTTCGGGGGTTGATACTGTTGTTCCTGTTATATTTTCCCCGCTTTCGTTTGCCTGTATCGGTAGCCCCACAGCGGACGCTGCTTCATTCACCTGTCGTTGTATCTCTTCGGGTCTATCCTCGAACTCCAATGAGACAGATCCTTGCTTCTCCCCTTCTTCTTGTTCTATCTGAATATTATAATTATAGTTAGCGTCTGGAGAGACAACACCTACAGCATAGTTTGGTGTATCTGCTTCTGTCATCTCGACCTTCATATCGACAATATTAAATATGATGGGAGCAAAGTTATTCTTTCCGCCAATATATAAGTTTGCATCTATATTATCTGTTATTGCTCCCGATGTCTTTGTCTTTATATCTACGTCTTCCGGTAATATCGACAGCGGCTCTAACTCTTCTTGAAGTGGGCGAAGGTCCTCTATCAGATCTTCTCTGATTCTCTCATTGATAGAGACAGATATCTGGATGCTTCCAGACGTTTGATATCCACTCTCTTCGTAATCATCCTTTAATATCTCATCTATGATAACCGTGTATACACCGGGAGATAATTGTTCTTCTTGTGATAGTTGTGTAAAGTCGAACGTGACACTCCAATCAAGCGTCATGTCTCCTCCATTTCTCACTTCTGTGTTGGGTGTTGTGACAGGCGAGTTTATAAGCGTCTCACCTTTAGTATTCACAATTTTTGCAAATATGCTCAATACATCTGGGTGTCTATTCGACTCGCCTTCTATCAAAAGCTGCCCGTTTTGTGGTACGGGGTGATTAGACGAAGAGAATGAAAGATCGTTTTCTTGTAGTTCTATACTGGATAATGTTACAACACGATCTCCCACACCAGCTGATGTGCCATCTTCTTGTATGTCGTCAAATATTTGATCGATGACTTCACTTTGTGTGCCAGTGTATTCGCCTCTCGTGCTACTTTTTCCGTTGAGTTTGTTCAGCACGTCAAGAAAATTCTCGGTCTTGACAACCGATGAGATTAATGTTTTTCCATCTATTTCTTCTCCTTCTACAAGATCTCCGCTGTCATCAAATTTTTCGTATTCCCCCACCGAAGGATCGCCTCCGGGGCTTGCATCTTGTCTACTTAAAAGAGCAAACGCTCTAATGTTTCCAAGCTCCAAGACAGTCTCTGGGGGCGATGAGATATCTTCTATGCCAGGGGGGTCTCTATCATCGCCTGGGTCGTCGACCACAAATGGTCCGTAAACTTGATCCGGCGACGTGTCTCCTATGATAACTTGTTCGTCGAATTTTCCATTTCCATCAACGGGGACATATCTTCCCATAGTTTGCCCAGATTCATCTACTAATGCCAAGATGAACCCTTGGTCTGTGCTTCCGACAATATCTGGATACTCACCACTGATCTGTAGTATAGAATCTCCAACTGCCACAACACCCTGGTCGAGGTTGAAAGATTTTTCTGTCATGGTGCTCGTGCCTCTACAGCTTTCAGCGAGTATGAGTACAACAGGTTTCCAGTCTTCAAATCTGCTGCGCCCCCATCGGTCATCGGCTCAGTTGAGGTATCGGTGAAGAAGACGGTCGCCGTTTCATTCAAAAATCTCCCAGAATGTATCGTTGCCAGGTCAACCTCTCTCAACGCATCTATCTTTGCTGCTGTCGGTGCAAAGCAAACACCGTCAATCGATATATTCAGTGGCTTCTCTCCGACCTTCTGTCTCACTGTGAATCCACCAAGTATCTTTTTCGTCGAGTATCGAGCGCCCCCGTCTATAGATATAGTGGGGTTGTTGATGCCTGTATCATTCTCCAGCTCAAATCCTATCGTTTCCCCCTGTGACAAAAGGTTATCTTGTTCTTCTCTCGGGTCGAGAACCTCAACAACAATCTTAAATGGTATAGCACTCGTGTACGCATCTGATAGCTCCTGTTTCTGCGCTTCGTCGAGTGTAGAAGACACCGTGTTTGGGTCATCTCGTATTGATATCTCTTCTTCAGAGTTAGAAACATCGTCATCATCTCCATCCGCACCTTTTTGAGAGATAGAGACAACCTTGGTGATATCATCCAAATCTGTAGATTGAACATCTACGTTAGAGGAGCTTTTGAAATCAACCCGTATAGATACTTGAATATTTGTTTTGCGCTCGGGTGGTTGTGGAGAAACAAATGTCGAGGATCTGCGTGACTCCTCTCTCGCTTGCTTGGGTGTTTTAGAGATACCTTGCCGGAACAGAAGCGGCACCTCAAATGTTCGGAATGTGTTGAAGTCCTTCTTGGGTATCGTGAATCTTTTCGCACCGATTGTTCCTCCTCCAATGCTGGTAGGTGTGCCTCCACCAGCCTTCACCTGTACATCCACAACAGCAGTTTCAGCTTCGGGTGGCGGCCCACCAAATTGTGGGGCGGGTCCAGACACCTTTATATCAAACGGTAGATCTATTTTATCATTATACCGAAACAATCCGTTATCTATAGCATTGAAGTTAACGTTTGTTTGTATGTCAGGATTCTCTACCATTTACAACCCCTGTCTCCGTCGGGCAGCGTTGTTTGCTTGCTCTATAGCACGCTCAACGGCCCTGCTGAGCGTTGTCTCATCGTCTGGATCTGCATTTATCTCCTGGTCTATGTTTGTGCTTTTATCTGTATTGAAACTCAGGAATTTCGGTGCCTTTTGTGCAACGCTTTCCCGAACATCTCCCGCTGATGCTCCCAGTTCTTCTCGGGATATCTTCAACGATTCTTCAGCACTTTGTTCAAGAGATGCAGGCGCGAAACCGATCGCGTTTTCAATCTGTGGAGATCCTGCCCCGCTGGGCGGATCAAAAACACGAAGATTAGAAGGAGAAAGTCTCTTGAACTTTCCAAACATATTCATAAGTTTACTTAAGCTTTCCGCCATAGATTCAAATGCAGACACGGTAGCCTTAAGTGCGGCGCTATTCTGTAGTGCTTCCATCAAACGATTGAATCCAGCAGCCATACCTAAGATAATGTGGGATATGACAGTCAAGATAACGCTAAGAGGCATGAGAGCAACACGCAAAAGTACTGCAAATACATCTATAAGTCTTGTTACAACATATCCGAGAGCTTTGAATATACTAAATGTGACATCTAAAACTGCTTGAATGCCATTCAGCACGCCGCCTGTTGCTCCTGCCTCACCACCAAATACTGCAAATGCTTGTGTGATAGGCCCTAGTGCAGCGGTAACGCCAGCAAAGGCAAATCTGAGCGCCTCGAATATGTCGACCAAATAGTTAAACGTAGTGACAAAATACCTGATAGAGCTATCAACGAATATGCCCACCAGCTGTTTCAAAAACTTGAACGCTCCTGAGATGGCAGTTTTCAATCCGTCAAAATGAACAATTGCTCCTGCTACAAGCCCACCAAGGATTGCGGTGGTCAGTATCATAGCACCCAGCGTGGCGCTCAACGGCAAAGCTGCGATATACGTGGCATAAAACGACCTTGCTATATTTGCCATTCCTTTCACCACCGCGTTTTCAGATGTGGCAACTTTTGCCGATATGAAAGCAAGAGCAGCGGCTATTCCTTTTCTAGCTTCTTGAACGGTTTCGGTTAAATATGTCACTGGGCGTGTGCTTATTGACATAATCCCGGCACCGAACCGTCCAATACGTGACGTAGACTCTTGTAAACTTTGTTGTAAACCCCGAAATTTGCTGCGTATAAGATCCATATTAGAAAGGCTTTCTTTTATATCAGTCTCGGTTCCAAATACCTTTGTCAAAAATGGCACATCAGGAGAGAGTTTATCAAGATCTAACGTGGCTTTAGCGTCCTTATTTAATTCGCTTATAGCATCTCCATCTATATCGAAGTCCACTCCACTGATGGTTTTCCCATCGTCTTCGAAAAGGTCACCTACTATCGCGGCTTTTTCTAGCTCATCTGTTGTTGCTGAACTTCCTTCTGCAAGTATACCGAACGCTGCTTGTGCCTCATCTGCACCGAATGCTAGCTGCCTGAATCGTTGGCTCGTCCCCAGTATAGCGTCATTTATACCAAACAGACCTGGAAGCAGGTTTGTACCCTTCACAAAACCAGATAGTTCAACAGATGATTGAACAAAAGCCGCACGCATACGTTTGATAGCTCCTGTGGTAGCCTCAGTCGAGTCGTACACACGTCCTAGAGACATGGCTATGTTTGGGACGACAGATATAAATGAACCAAATGCTCCTGCCATCTTATCGGCAACCGCTATAAGAGCTAAGAATGTGATAAGATTTTGCGCCATCTGCCCGTCTAATGTGTTCAAACGCTCTCCAACAGATTCAACAACAGCAATAAATGCTTCAAACACCGGGACAAGACCACCTCCAATCTTCATACCCAGCTCGGCCATCTCTGCTGCCATGTCAGTGAATCTATCGAAGAACGACATGATATCTTCAGTTCTACTATACAAGTCTGAAGAAAACTTTATGGCCTTCGAAATCGCTCTAATAGCAATATCAAGCCCGTGTACCATACGCTCCCCGAGAAGTAAGAATGAGTACGCCAACGAATTTGTGAACGCCTGCCACGATCCTCCTTCCCCTCCAATCACATCGCCAAAGTCATCAAACGCTTCGTTGAGCGTGTACACCTCTTGACCGGCGTCACGTAATGCTTCAACAGACTCAGATCCTTCTATCAGCTGTGCGAATGACTGGGATAAGATATTAACTGCTGCAGCAGCTCCGTTAACAGATCTCTCGAAGAACTCTAGTGCATAACCGCTTTCTGTCAACGGACTAACAGCACTGATGAATACCTCTCTCATCTGCTCCATCACAATCTTCATCGCTTCTCCCATGTTCTCCACATCGCTCATGGAAGATTCTATATCTTGCAAATGAACCAAGAGGCCTGCACCAGCGACACTTGCCATAGCCGCAGCCATCGTAACGAACGCTGAAGCAACTGATATGACTGAAACTGCGAGCGCTCCAAGACCGATGAGAAGCATCGGGATCTGTGTCAAGAAATTACGAAGACCAATCGTAAACGCCCCAAGATTAAGAGACAGTGTACCAAGACCGTCTTCGAACAGTTCGCTCACGCGTGCAGCAGCATACATGGAATCTCCGACCTCGTCTGTGGACCGTCGTAGTTTACGAAGGCCCCGCCCAACAACCCTGTTTCTAGATTCCACATCGTCTAGCGTTCGTAGAAGCTTTTGCTGTGCTGTTGCACTAAGTCCATTAAATGCTTTGCTCTCTTCAATAACTTCTCTTCGCGTTCTGCCCGCCTCATCTCCAACCTTTCTGTTGGCGCGAGAGACAGCATCTTTCGCTTCAGATAACGTCGTCGCCTCTTCCATCAGCTCAGCAAGGCTTCTCGTTTCTTTATCTGTGGCGAGCGCTGTTTGCTCGTTGGCCGTCTTCAGGTCTTTGTTTGCGCCGGTAACTCCAGCTTTGGCCTCTTGAACTCTTTGAGACACCTCTTCTAACTCCTCTAGCGATCCTTGATCTATTTGTCCTATGACATTAGAAAAGTCTATAAGATCATCGTCATCCATATCGTTGATGACATCTTGGAACTGGTTTATATATCTCTTAGCGGATTCTTGTATTTCGTTCCTGGAAGGTGTGTCTATTTCTGGCTGTGGCCGAACAGGAAGACGAACATTCTTTACCTCAAGTTGCTCGGATAAATCATCAGCAAAATTTTCTGCAAGGTTTTCGTCATCTAATTCTGGTGTGAAGCTTATCTTTCCTGATAACTCGTCTCGTATGTCTCTTACGTTATTAGTTATATTTCCTGTTTTCTTGTTTATATTGTCTACACCCAGATTAACATTTTCAAATGGGTCGTCAATATCTGGGGCTTCATTTATTGTTCGTGCAAGACCTGTGAAGCTTTTGTTAATATTGTCTAGCTGCCCTTCGTCAAGAGACTCCAATGCCTCTATCTGAGTGGCAACCGCAGCTAGCGACGTCTGTAATTTTCCAAGATCCCCAAGATCAATGCCTTGAACATCTATATCTATAATTACAGATTCTTTATATGCCATTTAATGTGTTAATATTTTCGTGTTTGCTGATTTATTTTCCTAGATTTCATCCGCTCAAGTTCCTGCTGCGCGTGGAATATGAACTTCATCTGACCGTCTGTCAGGTCATCGACGTAAGCGCGTCTCAGTTCTCCCGTCTCATCATCAATAACAGAGAACGGAGCAGCGCCGTTTTCAACTGCTGCTAAGAGGAACTGCGCTATTCCTGTTTCTGAAAACCGCGAATGTCGCCCGTCCTATCAGAAGACATATTGATAATTTCTGTTCCAAGACCGAATAGTGTCTCAAAGTTCAACTGAGATACAATATGCTTCATCTGTGTCGATGTTAGATTTGGGTGTGAAAGAGATTCTTTACAAAGCTCTTCAAACGCGTCGACCGTGCCCTCTGTAACAGCGTTAAGACCGCCCCCGCTGTTTTCAAGTGCCTCTTCTGCTTCTTCAGCCGATGACGTGTCTTCCACTGCTTCAAACATGTCCTCGGGGAGCTGCTGGATCACACCTGCCAACGTTCGCTTGTCGACGGGGTGCATCTTCACGTCATTCAACACCGAACCTGTCTCGTGCTCCAACGAGATAATCTGAAATCTTTTCGTCCCTTGTGTAATACGCTCGTAAAATTCTAGCGCTTCTTCTTCTTCCATTGTTATGTAGTGTTCTCCAAAAATGTGGTGGATACGACTGATCTGTAACTGGTATATTTCTGCGAAAAATAGATTTTTTTGCTTCTGCTGCAAATGCAGGGGTTATACCATATAGAGTGTAGATCCTACACCCGTATGTGCTGTTCTTACTCTGTCGGCTCAGAGATGTACATCTTCTCGGCCATAAAGTCGAATGACTGAGATGTACGGTCGTCGGACGGAATGTCCTTTGAGATACTGTTAAGCAACACACTTGTAAATGTGTACGCTCTCCCAGTACCGTCAACAATGGACATCGTATCAATGTTCTTCGGAAGGGTCAACGTTTCTTCTCCGCCGTCGTTGACACCATCACCCCAACCACTTTCTCGTGTGTCGTTGGCGTTTCCTGCAATCTCAAAAGACCCAGAGTATGTTACTCCTGTAACAGCAATAGTCTGATAAAATCCAGTTGTATACTGAACTTCAGACGTGTTTGCCTCTTCTGAGAATGAGACATTGGTCACCGCAACTTCGTCTCCATCTGGGAGTTCAAGACTGCAGTCACCTCCGACCTCCTTCTGTCCGTTAAACTGTCCTTCTGCTGGTTGATTGTAATCAATTGCCATTTATAATACCTTTAGCTTGTATCAACAATGATCGTTTCATCTACACGCTTGACGATACCATATGGTGTAAACGAGATGTCAATGTTAACTTCGTCAGGATTCGTTGAATCCTCAAACACTTCAACAGACCAATATGTTTCGTCAGCCTCGTTAGACCGGATGAGTCTGTCGTCGACAAGCTGAATCAACTGATTTTCAATCAGCCGTCGGGCCTGCGTTCGTGTTTCCTCGTCATTGATACGTCCGATAATCTCGTCACCAACGCCCTTTCCGATAAGGATAACACGGTCTGTAATACGACGGACCCAAAAGTCTGCCGCAACAGAGTCGCTTTCGCTAAATGCTGTAGACCTGTTTCCCTGAACTCGGATTGAGCCCCCCTGGCGAACAGGGATGATATCCTCTGCTCGAAGGTCATCTGCTTCGGACTTGGAAAGTGTCTGCTCGACGCTCTGGTAGCCGCTGAGGGCCTCATTG
>ERZ1034573.491-NODE-491-length-11798-cov-8.950013_pt1 | contig 11798 bp, 12 predicted proteins | sample MGYA00520641_ERZ1034573 | MGnify/ENA primary metagenome ERZ1034573 (study PRJEB33760, sample SAMEA4777724) | hypersaline lake metagenome | biome: hypersaline environment; feature: brines | place: Spain | collected 2014-08 | depth 0 m ...
TGATAGTATTGGTGAAAGTGGCTCAACTGTATCTACAATTGTATCAGTAAGACCCACGGTTCCTGTTCCGGTAATACTTCCGTTTCCGAATATTGTACCCGTAGATGTAAAAGAACCATCTACGCTTAAATTACCATTTACAGTAAATGTACCACTTGCTACATCTTGCTGACCAGCATTAATCTTCTTTGTTGTGTTTGATAATACTTTATTTGTACCAGTTGTTGCAGATTTTACACCTGTATCTATGATATTGAAAACTGTAGAGCTACCCCTATTATAGACAGATGTGCCTTCAGTTAATGAAGAACTTATTTCATCAACAACAGAGCGTGATGGATAAGACAGCATCCCATCTTCTGTTAATAAATTCCATTGAGTCGAAACTACATCAATGTTTGTATTAACTTCCCCAATTTTCAGAGATATATTTGTGGGCTCTGAACCAACAGTCGATTCAATTTTGACGTTGTTTAATCCAGACTCTACAATCTCAACATATATCTCATTAACTGCACTATCAGCCAATGAAATATTTTGTCTTGAATCTGCTTGTATTGGGATTGATTGACCTTCAATATCTTCTCCTTGTTCATTTTTACCTGAAGGCCTCGTCAACACAGCTTTCCCACTTGTTACATCTATTGTGGGAGTAGATGAATCATAATTTGTTAGCTCAAGACCTGAAACAATACAACCTACTGGTCTACCAGCATGTGTAATTGAGTGCCAATACGATGCAAAGTTTGTATGACGTTCTAGTATGTCAAAGGCATGACTGTCTTGTACGAGTATTTTATCTACCATATATTAATACAAAATTTCACTTGACATTTTATCTATAATATATTTGAATACATAAATTTGGCGCTACAGAGCTGCTCCTTCAGTCAGTTCACCTGATATATCAACATCTCCAGTTGACCTGTCTACATTTAGTATGTCATTTACATTTATATTATCTTGTATTATGAAAGAATCACTTGTAGAGTCAAATCTCAAACTTACATCTTGGTTAGCTCCAAATAATCTTTTTTCGTCATCACCTAAGTCTACATTAATTGTTGTAGAACCACCAAGAGCTACTGAACTACCATTAATTGATATTGAACTATTTGTTAATGCTGAGTTACTAAGCGTTTGAAGTGCTGACTCAGGCACATGTGTATTTGTTTCATCCCATATTGTTTCACCATCTACTGCTTGAAGGTTGGAGTCAAGTAAAAGATTTCCAGATATACCCACGGATATAGAACCACCAAGAGATACGGTTCCTCCAGATAACCCATTAGAACCGTTTACTGTAATGTCTGTATTTGTAAGACTAATCGTGATACCACTATCTCCAAGACTGAAGCTTCCACCACCGCTTAATCCAGTTCCTGCACTAACCGTAACTGAGGATGACTCTAGAGTAGAAGTAGGAATAAAGCCACTTGTAGCGTTGTAAATAGTGGTTGCTCCATCAGTTAAATCATTATTAGATAGGTCAAATCCAGTTAAATCAGATAATGCAATAGAGATTGAATTACCAAGACTAATACTCGTATTATTGATAGTAATAGAATCATTTATTAAACTTATATCAATACCGCTACCACCTAAAGCAGGGCTACCACCACCTTCAATACCACCAGATGTTGATACACTAACCTTAGAACTTGAAAGTGTCCCCACAGGGATATGGGAATTTATTTCATCAAAAATAGTTTGACCATCTTTGGTCTTTATACTACCATTTAGTTTTATTGCTTTATCTTTTATTCCACCAGCTCCATCAGCTATTGAAAATACAGTTAATACAGATGTCCCATTAATATCAAATGAGTATGATTGCTCATCTCCATCTACTACATCAGAAGTTACTTCTGCATTGATGAAATTGAAATTTCCCAAATCAGTTGGTAATACTAGACTACCAAACTCTATGCCGCCTTCAAATACATGTCTTCCTGTCCAATTTGGTGAAAAAGATTCATCTATAGAAATATTATTGCTTCCATCGCCTATTAAACCATTTCCAATATTTGCTGATACACCATCTGGACTTGTAGATATGAAATCCGATGCATCAACAGATATGGAGTTAGAGCCACCAAGTGAAACTGAGCCTGCTCCAGATATACCATTACCTCCAGATATTGTCAGTGAGTCATCTTGTAATATTGTAGTAGGAACATGTGAGTTTGAATTATCATATATTACATTACTACTACCATCTTCTATGTTACCATTTGATACTGTTATGCCGTCTCTTAAGTTTGAAAACTTAGCCTCTGTACTTACTCCACCTAAAAATGCCATGATTATGTTAGCTACAATGAGTACACCAATAAATTTTATGTACTAACTATTGTAGCAACACTTCCATCGGGAGCCTTTGCTTTAAGGTTGGTGTCATTTGAGTCTAAGAATAACCTTATCTCTGATGTATCTGGAACAGCTGGTTCAGCTACTGGTTCAAGGTCCACTAGGTCTGCAAATGTAAATGAACCTGTGACTCTGTCTCCGCTATTACTTAGAAATATATCATCAATTGTAATATCACCATTTGATATACTCAATTGGCTTGTATCAATGAAATCACCTGGAGCAACTTGAAGACCAAATGACCCACCAAGAGAAGGTGAAACAGAACCACTTCCTCCAGAACTCAGTCCATCGTTTGCATTTACTGTTATAGTTGTATTTGCTAAAGTACTGTTGTTTATTGTCCCTAGAACGCCATCTGGTATTTCATCATTTACAGAATCATATATTGTCGTAGTTCCACTTGTTATGTCAGAACCTACGTCAAGTCCAGAGTTAAAGTTTTGGACGGCAGAAAATGTATTGGTATTAGAAGTGTTAATGCTAAGATTACCACTGCCATCTATGGATAGACTTGAGTCACTTTTTACCAAAATATCACTACTGCTTGTTTGGAGTCCATCATTACCAGTAATGAAATCACTTACATTTATGTCTAGGGTTCTACCTGACTTGATTAACCCATCACCTCCAAGTATTTCTCCTGCTGTGGTAAATTGGTTAAAGGTAATAGGGTCAGTACCTACAGTTAGAGGGTCTGATGATGTTACGGTAAAGCTTGTAGATGCATTGTTGTTACCTTGTTCTACAAAAGTAAAAGCACCGTTTGTTACATCAATATCATTATCGAAGTCATCTGTACGTGTCCACGATGAAGGGTCAGATGCTGTGTTTGCAACATATAGACCATTTTCTACTGGAGATGATTGCTCCTTAAGCAATACAATGGCTCCATCAGAAATACTCACACCATCAATTGGTCGTGGGTCAGTTGTTGATGTAAGGTCAACTGAACTTTCTGTTGCAACGTCAGAAGATTGTTTTATATCTAGCCCCTGAACAGATGTATCAACAAAGTCCTTATTAACTATATCACCAGGATTTACTGGGTCAGGTACATTTATTATTGTGCTATTATCTGCATTTATATCTGCTCCAAGTTTTGCTCCTGCGTCTAGGTCAATTTCAGATGTAAATGTGAAATCTGTAGATTCATCAAGTGCAATATTACCTGAAGCGTTAGCATCTTCAGTTATACCTCTTCCAAGATTTACAGTAAAATCATTTGACCCACTATCTGATATGAATTTACCTGTAAGGTCACTAACTGTTACACTAATCGAAATAGAGCCACCTAATGCTGTTGATGAAAGTGACCCTATCCCATCGCCTCCGGTGAATGTGATTGAGTCATTTTCTAATCTTTCTTGTTGTAGCTCATTGTTTACTTGGTCATATATTACATTTGAGCTTCCATCAGTTATATCACCACCTGTTACCTGAATTCCGTTTCTTAGATTGCTAAACTCTGCTGGGGTTGCCGAACTTCCTAGAAATGCTACCATTTTAATTTGATAATGTAACTACTGTAGTTACGTCTGATTTACTGTCTATTATTTTTACTTCTGCTGGGGTCTGGCCACCATCTACAAACAACCTTGCTACTCCATCAGCTGGAGAAGGAGGGTCAGATTCAATTTTTTCTATATCCTGGAATGAGGATATCTTTATTGATGATTGAAAGTTAATTTTGTCAGTAAATGAATACTGGAGACTTTCATCAAATTCAATTGAGTTTGATGTAGACGACTTTAGACCTCTACCTATGCTTACTGTAATTTCATTTTGGTTATCAACCAATAAAAACTTACCGGATATATCAGATAAGTTCAAGTCTATTGATTGAGATTGTCCAAGTGTAATTTCACCACCCCCAGATAAATTAGAACCTGCAGTCACAGTCAGTGAATTGTTTTGTAATGACGATATTGGTATGTGATTTTGAGATGAGTTCCATATGAGAGTAGAATCTGCTGTAATATTACCATTCAACTGTGTCCTCTTATTCTGTATCCCCCCTGAGCCATCAGCATCTGATGCTACTGTAAAAAGCGATTCACTATTTATTTCCAAAGAATATGATTGAGTAGAGCCAGCTGTAGCTGCGGTGGTTATGCCAAAGTTTACTAATGTAGAAACACCACTATTGTCTGGAAATAATATGGACCTGTTTTCTGGCACATTGATATTTCTATCTCCAAAGCTAAATGTGTTTGCTTGAGTTACGACCACATTTGACCCAAGCGCAACAGAATTTTCAGCTGTGGCTTTTGCTTTTGCTCCAAATGCAGAAGAATTATCTCCAGATGCAACTGAATCTTTACCTATTGATGATGAATCTAATCCAGATGCTTCAGAGTTGAACCCGATAGATGTTGCATTTTTGCTTAATGATGAAGACTTACTTCCTATGGCAGTACCCCCAGCGCCTTCTACTGTTCCCCCTTTACCAATAATAGTTGCATCATCTTTATCTAAAGATGCACCTTGCCCAACTATAACAGAATTATCAGCAGCAACTGAAGAATTTTGACCGAATACAGATGAGTTTTTCCCTAATGCTGATGCTGCTTTCCCTATTGCAGTTGATTGTAGTCCATTTGCTCTTGCACTTTCACCTATAGCAACAGAGTCATCACCCTGTGCTTCACTTTTTCTACCTATTAAAACAATATTTTCTCCATTTTTCAACGAACCACCGTCATATCCAATAACCGTATTCCAATTAGATACTGCTATTGAATCAGCACCTATTGAAGTGGCATTAACTCCTAAAGCTTTGGAATTTTCACCTAATGCGACAGTTTTCTGTCTTGTAGCCTCTGAATTTCTCCCTATTGTTAAACTGTCTTCTCCAAGGGCTTTCGAGTCTACACCGATTGCTAATGTATCATCTAGTGTTTCTGTACCTGGACCAAACCTGATTGGTGGTTCTTGAATAACTTCTCCAGTGAGTTCAAGGTCACCTTGGATTTTGAACCCTCCTCCAAAAAATGCAGTAGGTTGCTCTAAGACTCCCATTATTATCTATGAGCACTTACGCATTTTATTTAATTAAATGTTGGCATGTCTTTATCCAGACGGACACATGCGCGTGCGCGCTCTAGCTAAAGCTAGATTAATACAGCTTACAGTTTAAGTCTTAAGCTAGTGCCCACGGCAGGCTGTGCTGTGTACTATACTATAGTATACTGCTTTATTACTCTACTTCTAGCTTCACGCACGCACACGCGAGCGCCCGCAATAAGGGCGAACTGGATATTTCTGGAGTGATTGCCACCTCCAGTATTGTGGGCAAGGACTATATGTACAATATGTGTAGTTAAACTCAGCTCAGAACCAACGGTAATTACAAACATTTATTTACACCCATATCCACAATGTACTTGAAAGACACTCCAAACATGCATTTTAGAACAAAGTTACCCCAATGATGAGAGTTGAGGTAAATATGAACGAATCCATACGTGGTGTAGTATCTGCATTTGCGAGCCAAAAGAATATATCAATGCCACAAGCGTACAAAAGACTAATTGTATATGGTCTTGCAGTATCTGACGTTGATTCTCCAATGTTTAGACCAGATGTGGATTTAAATGAAGATATATTGAAAATATCTAGATTAGATGAGAGCGAATATGAATTGACTATCCATGAATGATGTACTATGAAAAGTTTGTTAATTAACATAGCAGTAGCAATAAAGCGTATAGCATGGTTACTAGCTGTCACCCGAGGGTCGATAGCCACCACAAATAGCAGCTATCAATACGAACCCACAATAGCCGACCAGACTCATCCGTGTGGGCTCGTGTATATGGTATATGAACAATTTTTCCATATGGACATAAGCTATGCTTTTCGCTATCATAGCCTTACTGAAACTGCTATATTCAGCTATAATAGCATCTCTATCAACGCCCTATGTTTAAATACCCACACCGCTATTAATCCCTATAGGGAACCAACGAATAGTCTTATCAAAAACAAGTTTTTACGACAAATGGGAAATAATAGATGGGAGATAGCGTAATATGGGAGTAATGGAGTGTACTCATTGTGACGAAAGTATAGATAGAGTCATAAGAACTGGGGAAAGAAAATACTCATGTGGAGCATGTAACATGGTCATTGCGTATGATGACTTGTCCCCAAATCTTGATGATTTAGAGGTAGATGACCAACGGGAGTCTGATGAACCAAGCACAAATGATAATAATAACAGTAATTCTAGCGGTGGTAGCGGCAATGAAATGCCTACTCAACAAGCTAACCCAATAAGTGAACGCGAGAAAATATATCAACGAGGACAAGCAGGGTTAAAGGAAATTAAAAAAGAGCGTCTAGATAATTGGCTTTCATCGGCTGGTGGAGCTGGAGCACAGACTCAACAGCGTATTGAGATGATGTTTGAGCGTAACAAAAGCGTACACACAAATCCAAATGTTCTGTATAATCTATTGGATGATGAATTAAGTGCCAGCTCAAGCTTTCTCAATACAATGGTTCAAGATATATTTGAGCCTGAAAAAGAACATTCAGATGTATTAAGTAGTCAGGGCTATGTCCCCTGGCATAGAAGAGGAAGTAATATGGCTCAAAATAATCAACAAATGGGTCAAGGTGGTCCAATGAACGCTACTGGTGCATCTCAGTTTAATCCTGGACAATCTAATCCACCACAACAGAATAATCAACCTCCAGCACAACAATATGGACAACCACAGCAAGCCCGTGGGCAACAAAGACAACAAAGACAAAGTTCACAACCGAGTGGTCAATCTGAATCTTCATCAGACGATTCTGGAGATGATGGAATAAGTAGACAAGAAGCTCAAATGATGATGCAACAAGCATTAGACCAATCTGAGCAACAACAACAGAAGAATGCTTTACTTTCAGGATTATCTGATGCAACAGATGAAGCCATGAGGGAAATGGCAAGTAATGTTGGTGGTTTAGCTGGCACAATGCAAAAAGTCATAGATGAAGCATTAGTGAGCTATGCAAGAGAGAATCCAGAATGGGTTATAGAAAATATGGATATATTACAGAAAGTTCTTGGCGCAACAGAAGATATGGGACAAAGCCAAAATAGCCAACAAGACACACAACCCAAAGAAAACAAGAAAATTGATAATGCAGTATCAAACATTTCAAATCAGCAATCTCAACAAACACAACCTTCTATGAACAGTCGGCAAGAGAGCAATAGCCCACAAAATAGACAAACACAATCTCCACCACCTCAACAGAACTCACAACCACAGAATACACACACAGAACCAAACAGTGTGCAAGAACACGGACAACAACAAAGTACAAAGCAAACAGAAGATAAAAATCCAGATTTAAATGATGATATGTTAGGTGATAGTGGCTTTGACCCATCAGATGAACCAGAACCAGATGTTTCCGAGCCTGACCCCACACAAAATGAATCAGATTCCATGTCTGCATCACCGGAAAATCAAATTCAAGAAGAATCATCAAACAATGATGATAATATGAAGGAACAAAGTAGTACTGACGAATCAAAATCAGATGATACAACCTTTGAAAATATATTTGGAGACGTAGCGGAGGAATAATACATGCTAGATAGAGAGCAAATAGTCCAAAACGCACTACAGAAAGTTATTGAAAGTACAGACCTTGACCCAGGTGAAGTTAACAGAAATATCACAAAAGTCATGAAAACAATGCAAGTAGCTAACAGTCAGTTCCAAGAAATGGACGACCATGTAGGTGAACTTATAGAAGCATCAAAACGACTAGATGACTCTGGAACAGAGGTTGCACAAGCTGGCGTAGACGTAGCTCGTGCATCTCAGAATCTTGCAGAATCAGTTGATGATTTAAATGACACTCAAGAAGAATTGCAGAGTGATATAAATGATTTAAGTAATACTCTTGAGCGTCTAGAACAATATATGCCTGAAGAAGAATAATGGATGTTATATTATCAGCCTCATCAAAAGGAGGCGTGGGGAAGTCAGAAATAGCGAAGCTCACTGCATATCAACTTAACAGAGATGGTCACGATGTAGCTATGATGGATGCAGACATAGACTCATCAAATCTATCATCTAGAATGGGCGTAAGTGAAAGAGTCGAACACACGGATGATGATTTAATCAAACCAGTAACAAAAGATGGTATAAAAATCTATTCAATGGAATCTGCATTTGATGATTCATCATTCTCACAAAGTGGTGAGTTCATGCGTATCGTGATACGGAATATGGTAAATGGAACAGAATGGCATGACCCAGATTACTTAGTTGTTGATTGTCCACCTGGAACAAAAGACATATTTGACGAGTTGGTTAAAGTACTGAGAGATGACTTACTTGGGGCTATAGTTATCGGAACATCAAATACAATTGATGATGTCGGTAGAATGACTAAGGTGTGTAATCATAATCATGTCCCAATAATTGGTTATATAGAGAACATGTCTGGAGTATATGCTGAAGGTCAACTACTTGATACACCAAAATCAAAGAACTTAGTTGCTCCATTTGGTAAAGGTAATATAAAGTCACTAGCCAAAGAAATTAATGGCAGATACTTAGGTCCTATACCATTATGCCATGACCATTCCAATATAGAAAGTGCAGCGTCAAATACAATAAAAGCAATAGCTGTAGCCATTAATGACGCTAAAAAGCCAGAATTACCAGAACTTACAGAGGGAGATAAAGGCTTCATTAAAAATGTGTTACAAGCATTAAAAGCTACAATAAAAACAGTAAATTCAGAATTGAACGTAAATGAATTACAACATAGATTTGGTAATCCAGATAACCCAAAAGTAATAGCACTAGAAATAGAAGATGCAAAAGGGTCTTGGATGATGCCAAGTAAGGTACATTTAAAACTGGAAAACGGACTAAATGTACTAAGAAATCCAGATAGCGTTTATGGTGGAGTGTCTATTACAAGCCAAGAATTAAAATACGCATTAGAAGGTGAAAGAGTTGTGATGGATAGTCCCACGGCGCTGTATCAAAGTGATGCAATCAATACTTCAAGTTATGGACTTGTAGATGCTGTACAAATGGGTAATGCAACTGTATGGGGAGAAGATGTAGTTAATTATTTGTCTCTACTAGACAAAGTCTTCACTGAAGTTATTGATGAAAGTAAAATACAACAAGCAGTAAAAGAAACTCAAACTACATAAAGAAGTCCATCGGATTCGCTTTACCCTCTTGCATTTGAGCAAGAAGTTTTATACCTTGTCCAGGCTTCCAATCCTCAACTTGGTCTTGAACTTTATCGCCAGCTACTGTATTAGCATACTGACCAACAAATTTCTTTACGAAGTCCTCATCGTCAAGCCCATTGAGAAGTTGTTCCAAATCATTCTTTTTCATCTGACTCCATTCCATATCCAATCCAAGACGCTCGTTAATTTCATCTTCCATCTCCGTTTTTGTGGGCATATTATAAATTATTCTACGGTTTTGTTATTTAAAAATGTTGTTGTAGTTGTATGCTGTGAACTAGAATACATCATATACCCAAACTTTATACACTATTCGGACCAAAAGACTATACGAATACGATAGATTGCTCAATTATAGCAAGCACAATTAATATAAATTAAGAACAAAGACAAAACAATGGATATGAACATATTATCAGGAAACATGATGGATACTGGTGAAATGCTAGACAAACTTCAAAGTAATATTGCTTTCAGAGTCACAAGCGCAAGAGACATGGTGATGGGAATTGCTGGTGAATCATCCATGAGCCCAATGCAAAGAAGACGTGAGATACGTCAAAGACGCATGGAGCTATTTGGTATGAGAAATACAGACGATAAAACATCAGCAACATATGATACCTCAAGTATGGATAATCAGGTAGCATCAGGTTCTGCCACAATGTCTGGTTCAGGCAATATTACAATGAGTTCAACCGACAATGACAATGGAAACTCTGGTACTATGTCACATTCAGTACCATCTATGTCAGATGTTGATGCAGGAACAAAGTCAAGAGCAGAAGATACAAGTTTCAACGACAGTTATTGAATCTCACTTAACCCGACACTTCCTTTGTGGGCTATAACTGCTTCACCATTATCGTCAATCACTGTTGTTATTAATAATTCTAGTACTTCACCCATAGTTGCATCTTTATTCTGTACATAAGATTCAAGTCTGCTTGGCCATTCATATTCTTTATCTTCTTTATTATATAACATACTATACACGTCTCGCTCATTTCCATTTTCATCTATAATTGCTTTTATTGCATTTTCATAAAGTTCGTTTCTTGCTCCATCTTCACCTATCATATACAACTGAGCGCGCTTGTCTACTTCTTTGTCAATAGTAGGTCTGTAAGACATTTGTACGCATGAGCACTTGAACATTTCACATACAAAAGCTTTTTTACCAATGCCCACAGAATACATATTATACGAGGCAACAGTCCTCGTGAGTAAAATAGTATGGCCCTTAACATTTTATCAAATCCATTCGCAAGCCGTGCTGAAGTATCACTAGACGAAAATCAAATTAGAAACTCTGCCCCAGCTCTTCCTGATACAAAGGTACAGGACCTTATTCGAGCTGCAGACAGTGAAGAATGGGATAGACAAGAAGGTGTGAACGAGAAGTTTATTTTGGATAAACGGCTCGCAAGCATTTCAAGTTATATCTCATCTGAACTTGGTCCATTTGCTCTTAATCAGTATGAAGAAGCTCAAGACTTAATTGGTGCAGGGATTCTTCGTATCATTAACGAGGGAGACCGTACAGGCTCATTCCGTGGTCAGAATGCTCGTGGTGGAAGCCAGTGGGATGTTCAGCAGCTTACTGTAGACGCACTTGAAGCTGACGGCACTAGTATCCAAGAGGCTTCAGCAGCAAGGGTTTATGATACTGGAGGTGCAGGAACATTCAACGTAGCTCCAAAGATTAACCCTGGAAGTGGTGTTGTCAATGACCCTACTAGTACAAATGTTGGTTCTGAAGGCACTGGAGCACATAGCATGAATGATGATACCCAAGCTGCGTTCATTCTTGGGTACTACCAGAGTACTAATCCACGAGTCATCGAGAGAGGTCAAATTGAAGTGGATGATGGTCAAGACCGTACTCCATTCGATATTTACAGTCATCAGAATCTTGGTACACTGCAGGCACAAACGTCTGTTTCATACGAGTACCTGACTGATGATGATGCATTTGACATCAATGCTACTGCAACACAGGACGCAAGAACTGACTTCTACCCATTCGGTGTTAACTTTGACACTGCGGGGCGTCTTCCAGACCTCGATACTCAAGTAGTATAATTGGGTACTGTCGTCAGCACTGCATCTTAATCCTCTATTTTTATTGGATATGAGCATAATACAGCGTGATGTCTTTAGTTGCGTATATACCAATAGAATAGATATAACC
>ERZ1034573.493-NODE-493-length-11769-cov-10.169882_pt1 | contig 11769 bp, 12 predicted proteins | sample MGYA00520641_ERZ1034573 | MGnify/ENA primary metagenome ERZ1034573 (study PRJEB33760, sample SAMEA4777724) | hypersaline lake metagenome | biome: hypersaline environment; feature: brines | place: Spain | collected 2014-08 | depth 0 m ...
CTGACCGATGATAAGCTGTTGTCTGCGATGTTTAATCTGTATAAGAGTTCACAGGAGTTTCACTGGCGAATGGTGTGTCTACGTAGAAAGCCCTCGACGGTCTCGACTCCCGGGCCTCGTTGCGCGCTTCGTCGCTCACTGCGTTCGCTCCTGCAGTGCTTACGTCGGCCGGGTTCGTCGAGACCGTCTCGCCCTTTCAGTCCGCCAGGACGTGGTCTGGTCGGTGGGTCGACCCACCTGCTTGCCTGATGTTTCCGAACCGGATATCTGATCAGCTTACTCAGCCTGATATCGGTCGACCGTTTCGGCCTGTAGCTCATCTCGAATCGCGTGGCTCTCCTCGGCGTCGACAACGACCTCGATGATCTCGCTGCCCTCGCGGTCGGCCGCGGCGGCGTAGGCCTCTCGGAACCCCTCGCGGCTCTCGACGCGGGAAAAGCCAAGCCCATAGAGCTCGCCGGCGGGCTCGAAGTCCAACCCATGCGGCGTTTTGAACTGCCGCGTAAACGGCGGCTCGAAGTTCTCGATCGGCAGCTTATGGAAGATCCCCCCGCCGTCGTTGTTGATGACCACAACCGTCGCATCGACCTCGGCGCGCCCGACAGCCAACAACCCATTCAGGTCGTGATAGAAGGCGAGATCGCCGATCACCAGCGTCACGTCGTCGGTCGTTCCGTGAGCCGCCCCCAACGCCGTCGAGACGATCCCATCGATCCCCGATGCGCCACGGTTGCCCAGCGCAGTGACCGATTTTGTCCCGACCGCACCAAACCGATCGAGATCCCGCACCGGCATGCTGTTGGAGACGACAAGCGTCGCCGGATCGGGCAGCCCAGCGACCACATCGGCGACGATCCCGCCCTCAAACAGTCGGCCGTCGGCGTCCTCCGCGACCGCACTGTGGGCTTTTTCAGCGCTCTCCCAGCGACCGCGCCACTCGGCTGACCCGCCGCCCCGGAGTACCTGCGCAAGCTGCCCACAGAGCCGGTCGGGATCAGCCACCACGAGATCGCTTGCGGTGAACTCCGCCTCGCGCCACGCGTCCGCGGAATCGACAACCAACTGCCGCGCATCGACACCAGCGAGATACCGTCGCAGCGGCTTCGAGGTCGGCGACGCACCCAGCCGCACCACGACCTCGGGGTCGGGCCAGTCGTCGGTCACCGCGGTGTTCACAAACCCATCGTAGCCGCCGATCACCGGCGCGACACGGGTGTGACCGCCAAAGCGCAGCCCTGAGAGCGGATCGGCGAGGATCGGAAACCCACTGGCATGCGCAAACGCTGTCACCGCCTCGGGGTCGAGCCCCGGCGGATCAGCCGGGCCAGCGACGAGTAGCCCCCGATCGACCGACAGCGTCTCCGCGAGCTGCCGCAGATCGCGGTCATCAAGCTGTGGCTCCCCGCTCGTTCGCCGCACAAACGGCGTCTCCTCATCGCGGCCAAGTGCCGCCAACGGGTCGAGATCGGCTGGTACGTCGCCCTCGACCGGGGTTGGTTCCAGCGGCTTCCGGAAGGGGATGTTCAAATGCACCGGCCCGGCGGGCGTTCCCTCGGCCGTTCCAACCGCCCGACAGATATCGGTTCGCAGTGATCGCAGTGCGCGCTCCCGCGGGGCGGGCTCGGGGAGATTTTTGTACCACCGCACAGCGTCACCGTAGAGCTGCTCTTGATCGACGGTCTGGTTTGCGCCTGAGTCTCGCAGCTCCGGCGGCCGATCGGCCGTCAGCAACAACAGTGGCACCCGCGCCTGATTCGCTTCGACAACGGCGGGATGGTAGTTGGCGGCGGCCGTCCCGGAGGTACAGATCAGCGGCGTCACCTCGCCCGTTCGGCGAGCCCGTCCGAGCGCAAAGTACGCCGCCGACCGCTCGTCGAGTGCGGAGATCGTCTGTAGCTCCTCATGTTCGTCGACGGCGGCTGTCAGCGGCGTCGAACGACTCCCCGGCGAGACACAGACCGTACGAACGCCGCTACGGGCGAGTTCAGCGGCGATCGCCCGCCCCCACAGCGTGTTCCGGTTGGGTGCAGTCATGGCCGATGTGTCGGGATCGACGCTCATATGTCCGGCGTGTTGGGACGCTCACTCCACGGCCTGCTCGCGATCGGCTGCCGCTGTCGACGAAGCTGCCCCAGAGGCAACGCCGGTGATACCGAAGCGTGCGCCGCCGGATTCGCTGTCAGTGACGATAATCGTCCAGCCGTGGGCGGCGGCGATATCCCGGACGATCGCCAGCCTGTAGCCGGCACCGTCAGCGGCATGCGTCACCCGTTCGTCGAAGATCGATCGGCGTCGGTAGTTCGAGTCACACCATACCTGCATATGCCGGTATAGAATTAATAAGGGGTTATCCCATTGACTAGATTGCGGACTGGAATGATCAACAGCCGGGCACGATCGACGGGCAGCGAACGCACGCGGAACTAACCGGGACACAATGGGCACCAACGCGACACAGCACGCCGGGACAGATTCCTTGGCGACACCAGCGAAGCTCTTGTTGATCGATGACGACACCCAGTGGCTCTCGTTGACGAGTGACTTGCTGGCGGAGACAGCACCGGATTTCGATGTGGTCACGGCGACAAGCCTTGCCACCGGACGACAGCAGTTCACCGAATCGGCGTTCGACTGTGTCGTCTGTGATTATCGGTTGGCGGATGGCACAGGTCTTGAACTCCTCTCAACGGTGCGGGCATCCCACCCAGAGCTTCCATTTGTGCTCGTGACAAGCCACGGCGACGAGTCGGTTGCCGCCGATGCGATCAACAAAGGGGTGACCGATTACATCCCCAAGGAGCTGATCAACGAGGACTTCGATGATCCCGATGAGTCAATCTTCGGCACCCAGCTCCGGAAGGCCGTTCGCTCATATCGGGATCGGCGCGCGCTGCAACAGGAGCGGGAGCTCAAGACGACGGCTGTCGACCTGTTGACGACAGTGTCGAACCAACAGGATCTTTACCGCCAGTTCTGCGCGCTGTTGCGGGACAACTACAGCTACGGCGGCGTCTGGATCGGCACCATCGGCGCGGGCGGCCGGATCATCCCACGGGCGATCAGCGGCTGTGAGACCTACGTCCAGGCGCTGGATCTCTCAGGCAACGGGAACGACCGGTTCGATCCGGCGATCCGCGCATTAGAGACCGACACCGTCTCCGTCGCCGCCGTCGACAACGCTGACCCGTGGGCCGAGCAGTGGACAGCAGCAACCACCGGGTTCGACTTTGAGGCCGGTATCGGGCTCCCCATCGGCGATGACCGCATGCAGTTTGGCGTGCTCGGTGCCTACACAGCCCAGACACCGATCACCGACGAGCAGCGTGACCTGCTCCGAGAGTTCGCCTGCCTGATCAGCTACACCGTCCGCACCGACGAGTGGACGGAATCGCTGATCGCCGAGGAGCCGGTGACACTGGAGATTGAAGTCGACGCCCCAACCGAACCACTCATCGCGTTTGCCGATCAGCTGTCTACCAGCATCGAGTTCTCGATCAGCTCTGTCGCCGAGCACAAGACTGGCAAGCTCCTGTACACCGTCGAAGTCACCGGTTCGGTACCGGACGACTGTCAGGAACACATCACTGCTGCCGACTACATCGAGCCGTATGACACCACAGAAACGGCCGACAGCCATACCTATCGCTTTCTGGTCACCCCACCAACACCGGAAAGCATCGCCCGTGAGTACGGGATGCAGTTCGAGACGATAACGGTCGACGACGGGCTTCGGACGATCACCGGCTATCTCTCGACGGACAGTGTCGTGCCGAATCTGTTGGCCGATCTCAGATCAGCGTTCGAACACACAACCCTCACACGCGTAACCTCAGCTATGACACAATCCCGGGCAACCACCACGACGACCGCACAGCTACTTGACCCACTCACCACCCGCCAGCGAGAGATCCTCTCGCAGGCATACCGTACCGGCTACTTCGAGGAGCCACGGGCGATCAACGCGACGGAGCTCGCCGACCGCTTCGGCATCGCTCGCGCCACGTTCACACAGCACCTCCGGAGCGCCCAACGGAAGCTCTTTGCAACCGTCTTTGATGGGGAGGAGCAACGATGAGCGCGACCGTCAAACATCTCTCGGCGTTCCAACGCGACATCCTGTATGTCGTGTCGGATCTTGAGACCTCCTACGGCCTCGGTATCAAGGATGGCTTAGAGGAGTATTACGGCGAAGAGGTCAACACCGGACGGGTCTACCAGAACCTCAGCACCCTTGTTGAGGAGGGTTACCTCGAAAAATCAGCCATCGACAAACGAACGAACTCCTACACACTGACTGAAACGGCACTTCAAGCGATCGAACACCGCCACAACTGGCAACAGACGCGGGCCGACGGCCAACTGGCCGGCTAAGCGGGCGATCAGTGCGGGACAGCAGCCGTCGATATCGACGCGTGGCAGTCGATCCGTCGGTGAAGCGGCTAGCTGTCGTCAGTCGCGTTCTGTTCGTAGCCAGCTGCTTTCGCCCATTTACTCGCCGCCGGAACCGTTTCGACCTCAGTTGGTGCTGTCGACGATCCATCGAGCATCGCTTCGATGACAGTCACCGCTGCTGTGAGACCCTCTAGCTCGGCGTTGTCGTAGACGCCGGCGTTGGCGCGGCGGACAAACGCTTCGAGCTGTTGTTCATCAACGCCCGGCGGCAGGTCAGATGAACCGCTCGACGGCGTGGAAATCTGGTCGGTCATCGGAATCAGTTTGTGGGGCCAGTGTATGAGAAACACTGTCATTACCCATATGGTAACAAAGCTACGCTTATTTAAAACATTTATGACATTTTATACTCTGATAGAACGTGTATCTGAATGTAGTTTCAGCCATAGTGATATATCCACACAACGTGAGTCATACGCAACTGCTCCCGGTGGGACGGTTACGCTTCCAGTTCGTCGAGAATCGGCCGGAACTTGAGTTCGACCTCATCCCATTCGGCGTCGGGATCGCTGTCGTCGACGATGCCAACACCCGCAAACAGCGTCGCCCGTCGTTGGGTCGCAACCGCCGACCGAAGCCCGACAGCGAAGGTGCCGTTGCCGGCGGCGTCGATCCAGCCGACCGGGGCGGCATACCAGCCGCGGTCGAAGGGCTCGGTTTCCCGGATCGTCTCAAGCGCCCGATCCGGCGGCAACCCGCCGACAGCTGGGGTCGGATGCAACGCCTCGACAACATCGAGCACGTGGGTATCCTCGGTCAGCTCGGCGGTGATCGGTGTATGGAGGTGTTGAACTGTCGCCAGCCGCTTGATGCCGCGCTCACCGACCGAAACTGACGCCGCAAAGGGGGCCAGCTGCTCGCGGATCGTTTCGGCGACCAACTCGTGTTCGTGGACGTTTTTTTCGTCGGCCAGCAGTTCCTCGGCCAGCCACTCATCTTCGGCCGGCGTCTCCCCGCGGCCGGTCGTCCCAGCCAGCGCGCCGGTTTCAACCGTGCGGCCCCGCAACGAGACCAGCCGCTCTGGGGTCGCACCAAAAAACGCCGCCGGCGGCTCGCTGTCGGGCTCGATGAGGAACCGTGTACAGTCGGGATACTTCTCGCTCAGCCGGTCGAGGATATCCGGAACCGCGAGGTTGCCACCGAGATCGGCTTCAAGTGCTTGCGCGAGAACGACCTTCCGGAGTGTCCCGGCGTCGATCCGCTCGACGGCGTTCCGAACCGCCGTCCGCCACCCGGTCGGGGTCGTCGTCCGCCGACGGTCGGTGATCCCTGGTCGCGGAGCGGCCGTTGCGGTCGCAGCGCGAGATAGCAGGCGCTCTCGCTCGTCGTCGAGTTTTGCTTCGACGGCGGCCGGTGTCGCCGACGGCCCGACCGCGTTGACCGTCAACCACGGGCCACCCTCTGTCTGTGTGACCTGCACGCGCGGGAAAACGAATCTGGCGTCCGGAAACTCAGCCCACGGTGACGTGTGACCCCCGTTATCAGTAGTCTCATTGTCGGCGGCGCGGGCGCGGTGGAGGGCAGAGCCCCCGAGCAGCCGGGGACAGGCGGCGTCGGGGCCGGAGTGAACATCGCCGGTTACGAACAGCCGCTCGGCCGCGGTTCGGATCTGCCTGAAGCGAGCGGGGCATTCGGCGGTAAGCGTCGCCGCCGCGCCGCCAGCGGCCACACGCGCCTCGTCGGCCGCGTTCCAGACCGTCCGGGGGGGCTCCATCTCATCGACCAGCGTTCGAAACGACGGCACTGAGTCAGCAAGGGGAATCGACCGACTCACCAGCCTCGGCCGGTCGGCGGCACGCGGCGACTCCATACCACTGAGAAGGGGCCCATCGCCCTTGAGGGTGACTATCCACCCACCGTGTTTGGGGTCATGTTGACGGTGCCACCACCGGTCGGGATTCGGCGGCAGTTTTAAATAGGCACCCCCGCAACCACCGGATGTTCAAATGCCGAAAGTCGAGATCAACATCCCGGAACACCTCGAAATGCAGATCACCCAGCTGGTCGATGAAGGCGAGTTCATCAACCGTGAGGAAGCTATCGAAAACCTGCTGTCAACGGGGCTGAAAGCCTACAAAACCAGCGGCCCGATGGACGACGACGCCGATCTTGAGGACGATGGGGTAATGGGCGATGACGGAATGATGGGCCACGACGACGAGTACGTCTTCTAACCAACCGCAGCATCGACGCACCGTATTCTGGCCGCTCACCGGTTTCGGTTCCGTCCCAAGCGTTTCAATCGCTAGCTGCTTCGCTCGTTTTTCACCGCTCTCACCCACCACAACAGACGCATCCCAACAACGCTTAAATCCGAACCGTCCATAGGCGGGGTATGCACAAAGACGAGCTGCTCGAATTGCACGAGCAGATGGTGTTGATTATGCAGTACTTCCGGGAGCAGGAATCCGTCGACGGTACCCTGTTTGATCCCTACGACGAACTCGATGTGGAACCGGATCACGTTCACAAGTCGAAAAGCGAGCACAAACACGCGGTGTTTGTCCTTGGCAACGCGTTGGCGACAGCCATGAGCGAAGACGAGTTCTCGAATGCCGGCCGCGTCGGCAAGCGGATGAAGGAACTCGCCGACGACGCCGAGGGCAAGATCTGACGTGCGCCGACAGCCACAGCCGCAACCGACCCAACGATAACGCGGGATGACGGCCACACCGGTCTTTCTCGCCTTCGCTGGCCTTGGCAACGCAGTTACCGGCCCACTACTGGGTCGCCTGCTGTTGGGCGTCGGCTTGGTCGTCGCCCTTGCTGGGCTTGCAGCGATGAGTCGGCCGCGTGATTGGTATCGCCGTCTCACCGATCGCCTCCTGTTTGGGATGCCGTGGGGAACGTTTGTGCTGATGGCTGTGTTGCTCGCGGTGTACGGTGGTTTGCAGGACGGCTTCGGTGCGGCCGATCCGATCGTCCTGCCGTTTCGGGCGTGGAGCTATCTTGACCCGGTCGGAATGGTGGTTGCAGGTCTCGCACACGCGAACACGAGTCATCTGATCGGCAATCTTCTCGGTACGCTGCTGCTTGGCTCGGTGACGGAATCACTCTGGGGCCACCACACCAACCGCCGAACCACAACCCGGCTCCATGCGGCGTGGACACAGCCTGTCGTCCGCGCCGTAGTTATATTCCCGGCGGCGGGGATCTTGTTATCGGTACTCGGCGCGCTCGTCGCGTTGGGGCCGATTATCGGCTTTTCGATGGTCGTCTTTGCCTTCGCAGGGTTCACGCTCGTCCAAGCGCCGGTGGTCACCATTCTGGCGAGTGTGAGCCAAGGTGTCCTACGCCGTTTGCTTGCTGCGATCCAAACGCCGCAGCAGGTTGCCACCAGCGGGACGACCTATTCAACGCCGTGGTTTGCCTCGATCGCGATCCAGGGCCATGCGGTCGGCCTGCTCGTCGGCGTCCTTCTGGGCGTTGGCTACCAACGGGTGACGCGCCGACAGCGGCCCTCGGCGGGGGTGTTGTGGGCTGCTGTCCTGTTGTTTGCCGTTGAGCGATCGCTGTGGGCCGTCTACTGGTATCGTGGCAACAACAGCTACGTCCTCTATCGGGCGGTTGGCCTCGGGCTCGTCTTCGTGCTCGCATCGGTGGTCACCTACGCGGTTGTTGCCGACGATACCCCGCTCTTTCCCGAGGTTGCGGTCGACAACCCAACAACGTTTCTCACCGATCTCACGACGATCTCAAGCCGGCAGGTCGGGTTGTTGCTGTTGGTGACTGCCAGTGCTATCCTCATCGCCCCCGCCATCGCCACCAACGCGACGACGGCCGCCGACGGCGATCTGCCGGGCGAGCCGATCGAGATGCGGGGGTATGAGCTCACCTACGGTGAGAACGTCACCAACGGCCAACTCAACGTCATCGACATCGAGGGGGCCGGCGAGTCGACCCGGCTCAACACCTCGGGGGTGATCGTCCGCAACACCGACCGCCACATCTGGTCGACAGCGGTCAGCAAATCTGAGCTGGCGAATCAGGGCGAGGCGGCTATCCGCCTCGGCGGGCTCACCTGGGAAGAGACGGTCACCGCGAGTCGAACCGGCTGGCAGGCTGTCGGCGGCGACACCACCTATCGCGTGACGCTCAGCCACGACAATCAAACCCGACCGCTGTACAACGCCGGCGTTGTTGAGGCCGAGCCGATTGTTGCCGGTCAACAGGTGTCACTCGATGCGACAGACACCGGGTTCCGCGTCGGCGTCGACGACGAACTCGGTGACCTCCCGGCACAGAACGAATCGGTACGCGTCGGTCGGCTTGAGCTACGCCGGCGCGACGGTCGATTGATCGCCGTTAACAACCGCACCCAAACGGCGGTTCGGGTCGCCAACAAGGTCGGCTGACTCGATCCCGATTTACGCCACCTTCCCGCCCACGACGTTGCGTCAGGTGTTCCACTCGATCCGATACACCTCGGTGTCGATCTCGCTGCGCTCCTCGTCGTGGTGCTCGAACTGGTTGTCGACCGCAAACGCCGCGCTGAACGCATGGGTCACCTCACCACCGTTGTCGGCGGCAAACGCCTCGATAAATCCCTTGCTGCCGGCGTTGTGTACTGAGTATGACACCGAGGCCATATCCCCGACCGCCGACAGAAAGTCGCGGTCAGCACCCGCTTGGCCATTTTGGGCCCCAAACGGCGGGTTCATGACGACGGTGACAGGCTCAGGAATCGACAAGGGGAGCCGCGTCGCGTCAGCCTGTAGCCAGTGGATCGGTGTTCGGGTACCGACCCGGCGGCGGTTCTCGACGGCCGTCGCCAGCGGCCCGTCATCGAGTTCGACGGCGATGACGCGAGCCGGCCCGCGGAGCGCCGCGCCAAGCGTGAGCATCCCGGTGCCGGTTCCCAGATCGAGGACGGTGCGACCCTCGATGTCGTCGTGGAGATCAGCCAGATGAATGACGTGGGCGGCCAACGCCGGCGGCGTTGGATACTGCTCAAGGGCGGCCTGTGGATCCTCGAAGCCGGCGACGACGGCGAGTTGGCCTTCGAGTTCGCGTTTGGTCGCCATCACGACCACCCCGCTGTCGCGGCTCGCCGGTCGACGAGGGCGCGTTGCCATCGATGGCCGGCACGTCCGTTATCGTACATAGCTTGTCCTATTCAGTACCGCCTGAAAAGTCTACGGCGCGCGGTGTTGACACGCTCAGTAGGCGGCGACCCACTCCGAGTCGGTGCCCCCGAGCACCGCCTCACAGTCCGGACAGGTGATCAGACAGATGGTACGGCCGCGATGGCGTTTTTCATCGTCGAGAATCTCGGTGAGCCACGCGCCTGACGGCTCCTCGCTGTGGTCGCACTCAGGGCAAGTTGGCATACACCAGTTAAGAGACGGTATAGTAATAATACTACCTCTAGCCGGACAAACAGCAGCTCAAATGCCGTTGAGCGTTAGATACACAATCAGCTCTCTACGGATCGTGGGATGCTGAAAACAGACATGTAGAACTAGAGGCAGCCGCGAAACCGCGGTTACTGCGGTGTTGCCGCGCTACTGAGTCGTTCGCGGTCGTGTGTGGCGTCGAAATCCAGCTCCGGGCCACGGGCGACAATGCCGTGTGGTGTCACGTCGGGGTGGGTCGTGTAGTAGTGTTCTTTGATGTGGTCGATATCGACCGTGTCGGCAACGCCGGGCTGTTGGTACACGTCGCGGAGATACGGCCAGAGGTTGTCGTACTGGTGGATGTACTGCACGTTGCACATGAAGTGCGTGTGGTAGACGTGATCGAACCGAATGAGGGTGGTAAACATACAGATGTCGGCCTCGGTGAGCTGATCGCCGGCGAGGAACCGCTGGTCGGCCAGCAACTCATCGTAGTGATCAAGCGCGTCAAACAGCTCGTCGATGGCCGCGTCGTAGGGCTCTTGATCGGTCGCGAAGCCGGCCTTATAGACGCCGTTGTTGATCGGCTCATAGATGTCGGTGATGACCTCATCGATCCGCTCGCGGTTCGCCTCCGGCGCGAGATCGATATCCCGCTCGGCGATCTCACGGAACCCGGTCGTCAACATGCGGATGATCTCCCGGGATTCGTTGTTGACGATCGTTTCCTCCGTTGTGTCCCACAGCACCGGCACCGTCACCCGGCAGGTCGCGTCGGGGTCGGCTTCGACGTAGCGTTCGCGGAGATAGTCGCTGCCGTAGAGCTTGTCCTCGGTGCAGCCCGCTTTGTCGGGTGTGAACTGCCACCCATCGTCGCCGCGGTAGGGGTCGACAACCGAAACACCGATCGCGTCTTGCAGTCCCATCAGCGCGCGCACCAGCAGCGTCCGGTGGGCCCACGGACAGGCATACGAGACGTAGAGGTGATAGCGGCCGGCCTCGGCCTCGAATCGCTCGTCCGGCTCGGCGTCGATGTGGGCGGGCACGTCGCTGCCGGCAATCCAGTTCCGGAAGGGGGTCGTCTGCCGCTCGAAGGCCCCGTCGTCGTTGGTTGTCTGAAACGTATCGGTTCGCCACTCGCCGTCGACTAGCATATTCATAGTAGTTGTACAACGGGGGCAACGGGCAAAAGCGTTCGCGAGGGTGACATGGGTGTTACCGGCTCAAATACACTGTTTTTGCTCGCCACTCGGCGGTGACAGTCGACCGGAACCGATTTGTACCACCAGTAGATATCACCAAGTGGTATGTCCGAAACAGAGTTCAGCGGTTTCAGCAATGCTGGCGAAGCCGAAGTGACCCGCGCGATCACCGAAGAGTTCAGCGACGAGTTCATGGATTTCACCGAAAGCGACGTGATCATCGTCGGCGGCGGCCCCTCCGGACTGATGGCCGCAAAGGAACTCGCCGAGCAGGATGTCAAGGTGATGGTCGTCGAGAAGAACAACTATCTCGGCGGCGGCTTCTGGCTCGGTGGCTTCCTGATGAACACACTCACCGTCCGCGAGCCAGCCGACGAGGTGCTTGATGAGCTCGACGTGCCGCATCAGGAAAGTGAGGAGGTCGATGGGCTCCACACCGCCAAAGGCCCGCATGCCTGTTCCTCACTGATCAAGGCCGCCTGTGATGCGGGCGCGAAGATACAGAACATGACCGAGTTCACGGATATCGTCGTCCGCGAGAACCACCGCGTCGCCGGGATCGTGATGAACTGGACGCCGGTTCACGCCCTGCCCCGAGAGCTCACCTGTGTCGACCCCATCGCCGTCGAGAGCGATCTCGTCATCGACGCGACGGGCCACGAGGCGGTTGTCGTCTCGAAACTCGAAGAACGCGGCGTTCTCGACGCACCCGGCATCGAACACGCCAAGGAGAACAACACCGATATGGATCAGTCGGCCGAGGGCGAGTACGGCGCGCC
>ERZ1034573.495-NODE-495-length-11766-cov-53.582102_pt1 | contig 11766 bp, 14 predicted proteins | sample MGYA00520641_ERZ1034573 | MGnify/ENA primary metagenome ERZ1034573 (study PRJEB33760, sample SAMEA4777724) | hypersaline lake metagenome | biome: hypersaline environment; feature: brines | place: Spain | collected 2014-08 | depth 0 m ...
GGTTCGGCGCACTCAAGATACTCGGCGTCTCGCCGGCCGGTGACCTCGTCGCCTCTACGGTGTATGTTCTTCCGCCTGAGTTTTTTGTCCCGGTACTTGGCGTGTGGGAAGTGGTCATCGGTATCTGTCTACTCTACCCCCCGCTTACACGCGTGGGATTGCTGTTGCTGGCACTCCAGCTTCCGGGGACATTCCTTCCGATGGTACTGCTCCCTGAAGTCGTCTATACAACGTTCCCGTACGGGTTGACGGTCGAGGGTCAGTATATCGTAAAGAACCTCGTGATCATTGCCGGCGCACTCGTCCTGGGGAGTACTGTGAGGGACGAATCTCCGCTGGCGTAAGTCAAAATAATAAATCTTAATATATGTTACTGATTAAGTTGCTATATGAGCGTAGTAAGTGTCTCAATGCCCGAGGAGTTGCTTGAGCGGATTGATCAGTTTGCCGACGACCACGGCTACACTGGTCGGAGTGAGGTACTTCGGGAGGCGAGCAGAAACCTCATGGGTGAATTTGAGGACAAGAAACTCGAAGGGCGCGAACTTATGGGAGTGGTCACCGTGTTATTCGACTACGAAACGACGACTGTCGAAGAGAAAATGATGCGCCTTCGCCACGAATACGAGGATCTCGTCGCTTCGAATTTCCATAGTCACGTTGGCGAACACCACTGTATGGAACTGTTTGTGCTCGAAGGGTCTCTCGAAGAGATCTCGGCGTTTGTTGGAAAGATCCGAGCGACTAAAGACACTCTCACAATTGATTACTCCGTATCTCCAGTAGATGACTTCAGCCCGCTGGCCGATCTGAGCTGATTCTGCTTTTTCCCTCGCTGAATTCACCCCACCTATACCAATATCTCCGAACCCTATCTAGCAAAAGTATTAATCTTGTTTAGTAGAATCGCAGTTATTATTATGATTGCTTTTAGTGTTAACAGCACTGATGACTCACATCTCGCGCCGAAGGCTACTCCAGACGGGCGCAACCACGATTGCTGCGACGGGAGTCGCTGGCTGTCTCGGTCAAGGAGGCGAGTCCCTCGATTCCGTCACGGTCGCGTACGTCCCGATTTACCCGAACATGCAACACTACGTGATGGATCAAGAGGGGTACTACGAGGACGTTCCGACGGATGTCACGATAGAGCGGTTCAGCTCCGGCCCCAGTGTCGTCAAGGCGTTCGCGAGTGGGGACGTCGACGTCGCGCTCTTCGGCATCACCCCGGCAATGGTCCTCGTCGACAAGGGCACCGAGGCTGGTGTCCTCGCGGCGAATTCGAGAAACGGCTTCAAGATCATGGGGACGACCGAACTCGTCGACCTCTACGAACAGGAAGGCCCAGCCGTGTTCGAGCGCTTCGAGGAAGAGCGTGGTCGCAAGGTACGGTTTGGTGCCCCACCGGACGGGAGCGTTCCCGATGTCGTCCTCAGATACTGGATCCAAGAGGACCTAGACGTCGGAGAGATGGAGTCTGCGATCAACAAGTCGAAAGTACCGCCAGCAAAGGCGGTTCAGACGATTCAATCGGGTGATATCGACGCGACGATCATCCAGGAGCCGTTTGCGACGGTCATCGGCCAAGGTGACAGCTTCGGCGAACTCGCCTGGTCCGGGAACATCCTGGACAACCACCCCGTCACGGTGCTGTTCGCGAACCAGCGAGTGCTCGACGACGATGAGGTCGCCCAATCGCTCGTCGAACAGCACGTCGCGGCGACCGAGTTCACGGAGAACTCCCCGGATGCCGCCGCCAGCCACGCTGCCTCGGTCATCGGCTCCGGCGTGAGTGAAGACCTCGCGACGGCCGCCATGGATTCGAATGCGTCGGAGTTCATCTCGGATCCCCACGCGATCACCGATCAGGCCGCAACCATGGGTGAGTTTGTCGCCGGCGTCGACAATATCGAGGACCCGGTCGCGACCGAGGACCTGTTCGCGTTCGACCCTTACGACGCAATACAGTAATGAGCACGCAGACCGACACCGGTTCGAACGCGCTGACGGCCGAAACCTTCGAGGGGGACCTGCAGCGGTATCTTCGCGGCCTAGGGGGTCTGCTTGTATTCCTGCTCGTCTGGTGGGTTGGCGCGATGACGACCCAGCCGTCGTATCTGGTGCCGGGTCCCCTCGAGTCAGTGTACGCGTTTATAGAGCTGTTTGCGACCTCAACAACGGTCGTGGTCCCCGTTCTGGGGTCGAGTCTGGTACTCCCGACTGGACTCGCACACCTCGCACAGACGCTGTTCCACTACGTTCCCGGCCTCCTCCTCGGTGCGGGCTGTGGGATCGGACTCGGACTGACGATGGGCTGGAACGGGGTACTCGACGACTGGCTCCGGCCGCTCGTCCGGGTGCTGCGACCGATTCCACCGCTGGCGTGGATCGTCTTCGCGATCGTCTGGTTCGGCATCCACCACACCGGCGCGGCGTTTATCGTCTTCGTCGGCGCGTTCTGGATCAACTTCTACGGCGCGTATGGCGGCGTCGAAGGCGTTTCGACCGAACTGACCGACGCCGCGTCGACACTCGGCGTCGAGCGCGACCTCTCGATGCTGAAACTCGTCGCGCTCCCGAGTGCGGCACCTCAGGTGCTGACCGGATTCCGGACGAGCATTGGTCGCTGCTGGATGATCGTCGTCGGTGCCGAGCTGTTCGGTGCACCAGGCGTCGGCTACGAGATCATCAACGCCTCAAACAATCTTGCGATGGCGACCAGCGTCGCCTATATGTTTCTGATCAGCCTAGCGTTCCTCTGTATGGACGTCGGGTTCCGGCTACTCGAACGGAGGGTCCTCGCATGGCGCTGAGTTCGGACTCGTCCGCCGGTCGAGACGCACGTGAGAAAATCACTATCCAGAACGTTAGCCGCTCGTACGAGTCAGCGGACGCGCTCGCGAATGTTTCCTTTTCAGTTGCGGAGGGTGAGTTCTGTTGTATTGTCGGTCCCTCGGGGTGCGGGAAAACGACGCTGTTGCGAGCGATCGCCGGGCTTGACGATCCGGACGGCGGGTCGATACAGGTCGACGGAGACCTCGTTACCGGTCCTGGATTGGACAGGGGAATGGTCTTTCAGGAGTACGCACTGTTCCCCTGGCGAACTGTCCGCGGGAACATCCGATTCGGCCTCGACCGGCCCGCCTGTGACTGTCCCGACTGCGAGGCACGGGTCCGGGAGTTGATCGGCTTGGTGGGGCTTGACGGCTTCGAGGACGCGTACCCAAAAGAGCTGTCGGGCGGTATGAAACAGCGCGTCGGTATCGCTCGGGCACTCGCCCCCGATCCGGAAATTCTCTTGATGGACGAACCGTTTGGGAGTGTTGACGCTCGAACGCGCGACCACTTGCACGCGGAATTGCTCGATATCTGGACACAGACCGGACAGACTGTCGTGTTTGTCACGCATGACATTGACGAAGCCGTGACCCTCGCTGATCGCGTGGTCGTTATGAATGCCGAGCCAGGGACCATACAGTCGACATGTTCCATTAATTTAGAGCGCCCACGTGAACGGACCACCCGTGACTTCGTAGATTACGTCGCACAGATTAGGAGCAAAGTAGGTAGTCCTGTTAGCACTACCCACTAATCTCCTTTTATCGCCGTATTATTAAGACAGTGGCTCACCACCGTTATGTATATTATACATGAGACAGGATTTAATATATGCCCATTGTGAGTTCCTCAATGACGGAGCAACTTCGAGAAGATCTCGATACGTTTGCTGAAGAACACGGCTACACTGGCCGGAGCGAGGTAATTCGTGAGGCTTGTCAGTCACTCCTCAAGGAGTATGAAGCAGGCAGCTATGAGGGCCAGCAGGTATTGTGCACAGTCACTGCTGTTTTTGCTTATGATGAGCCGGAAATTGAGGGTCAGATGATGGACATTCGTCACGAATTTGAATCGTCAATCCGGTCAAACTCACATACTTGTCTACAAGAAAACGTCGGCTGTGTTGAGACGTTTGTCGTCGAAGGTGTCCACCGTGATATTCTCAAGTTTATCGGCACTGTTCGAGGCGCCGACGAATCTGTATCGGTAGAGTACAACACTGTACCAGTAGACAGTGTGGATGGCGAGGTGAAAAGAGAGTGAGAGAGGTGAAGAGTCGTAGGATCAGGCACCGATGTATGTATATCATTTACAAAATTAGTGAAAATAATGTTGCGATAGATATCTGCGTTTTAGACTAACACTCGAGAAAAATTTGATATTTATTATTACGTGATGTCTATTGGAACGCCAAAATTATTATATCTCTATTCCTTATTGGCAAATAGACATGCCACACATTCACCTTGGAGAAGGGTCGTTCCCGCTATGGGCATTAGTGCTCTGGACATTGATCGGCGCTGGGCTAATCTCCGCTGCGGTCTACCGGATACGAAAGGGGGGGATACGAACGCATCAGATAGCACTCGCAGGAATCGGTGCAGCTGCGAGTTTTGCGGTCTTCCAGCTGAATATCCCAGTATGGGGAGGAATTCACATGAATCTTACCGGGCTCGTAGGTATCATCGCCGGACCACTCCTTGGTGCACTTGTCGCTTTAGTGGTAAACGTCTTTTCAGCAGCCCTCGGACACGGAGCAGTTGGTCTCATCGGAGCAAACACGCTTATTAACGCCAGTGAAGCAATTGTCGCCTACTACGCGTTCAAGACGCTGATGGGGATGGAGTGGGACGTTTTCCCCGCCAGCGCGAGCGCCGCGACACTTGGCCTCTCAGTAGGGTCATTTCTGATGGGGGCAATCATCGTTATCAGCGGGGTTAACGGGAGCGCGCTCCCGCGTGGTGACCTGCTGATCGCCGTTGGTGGACTCTCCGCTCTCAACCTCGGTGTCGCCGTCGTTGAGGGGATCCTTACCGGCCTCATCGTCCAATTCCTCGCTTCAGTACGTCCCGACCTCGTCGGACTTACCGACCGCGACACTCGCGATGATCCTACGGGGGTGACAGCCTGATGGACCGCTGGAAGCAGTACGGTAGCATGGCTGCCGTCTTCTCGGCGTTCCTCGCCGCCGGCTACTGGGGGTTCACTGCGACCGGTGGTGCCGTTCCATGGGCAAAGCGGGCCTCACAAGCGCTTCAACGGGGTGTACAAGAGAGCGGTGGCTCGCTCGTGAACCTTGGACGTGGTATCGTCGTTGCCGGTCCTATCCGGAAGGGCGGGCTGATGCTCGAGTTTGGCGGAATTGTCCTTGCGTTTGTTCTGTTGGGTCTCGGGCTGTACGTCTATGTTGACCGGTACGATGGCTTCGAAAGTAACGACCGACCAGCTCGGTAACTGTGACAACGCTTTCGAATCACGTCCCTGACCCTCGGCTTATCACAGCGTTCGCTGAGCGGCGGAGCGGACCGTTACACCGAATCAATCCGTGGACGAAGGTCGGCGTCGTCGGTGTGCTTGTTCTCGCCGTCACGGTGATTGACCGTGCCGCGCTCTTGGCCGGCCTATACGGCTCCGTATTAGTAACCTATGGACTTGCAGATTTACCCTTCAGACGGCTCATCGGCTGGTACACGCTCCCAATGCTGTTCATTGTCTCAGTTGCCGGACCACTGGCGCTTCTCGAACCGGGTGTGCCGATCGGCAGAGCACTCGCAACACCGCTCGGTGGATTGTCGGTCACGTGGGCAGGACTCGTTCTCTTTTTCGAACTCAGCTGCCGATCACTCACAGTCGTTACCTTTGCCCTGACAGCGTCGATGACGACGAAATATGGAGACGTTGCGTATTTACTCGGTCGGTTACTCCCACGGCCAATCGACCAGATCGCGTTACTCACCTACCGATTCACCTTCGTTATGCTCGAGACGCTTGAGGATTTGACGAAAGCTGCGCTCTCTCGCGGCGCAAACTTCTCAGAGTTCTGGTCGAACAAACGACTGTATGCGAGAATACTTGGAATGACAATGCTAACTGCCATCGAGCGCTCCGAGCGGCTGGTCAAGTCGATGGAGGCTCGTGGCTATGACGGCGACCTCACGCTGTACGGCGACGTCCCGCGTCCGCCCGCTCGTGAACTCCTCGCCGTCGGCACCGGGTACGCTGGCGTCGTCGCCTACTCGCTGATCGTAGTCTACGAGGTCGTCCCACTATGAGCACGGATCGCTCAGCGGACCGGACGCCATTGGTCGACCTCCGGTGTGAGGCGCACACCTACCCCGACGGCACCGTCGGGATGCACGACGTCGACTTCTCGGTGTACGCCGACGAGGTGGTCGCCTTGGTCGGCGGCAACGGCGCGGGCAAATCGACGCTTTTGGAACACCTGAACGCCACCCTCGTTCCCGACGAGGGCGAACTGGTCGTCGACGGCACCGTGATCACCGAGGGGAACGAGGCCTACGCCCGCAACGAGGTCGGGTTCGTCTTTCAGGACGCCGATACACAACTGGTGGCACCCACCGTGCTGGACGACGTGCTATTCGGCCTGCAGAACTACGGGACGACCGGCGAAGCGGCCGAACAGCGCGCCCGGGAGGCGCTTACAACCGTCGATGCGGCCCACCTCGAAGACCGGGTTCCTCACTACCTCAGTGGCGGCGAGAAGCGTCTCGTCGGCCTCGCGGGCGTGCTCGTGTTAGAGCCACGCGTGGTCGTCCTCGACGAACCGCTGGCTGGCCTCGATCCCGAACGGTCCCGGCTCGTGGCTGAGCGGGTCCAGCAGGTCCATCAAGAGGGCATCAGCGTGGTGCTTTCGACACACGACCTCGCGTTCGCCGCTGAGATGGCCGACCGCGTCTGCGTGATGGACGACGGCAACGTCATCGGGCGGGGCACACCTCGTGAGGTGTTCTACGACGACGACCTGCTGGAACGGGCGAATCTCCGCCCGCCGACCGCAGTGCGGGTCGCCCGCGACGCGGGACTCGACGTCGACTCCCGGCCGGTCACGGAAGCCGACCTCGTCGGGCTCCTCTCCGACCACGGAATGCCATCTGAACCGATCCGCGCGGAGTCGCTCGATGGCACTCAGAAGAAATGAAAGAGTTGTGTTCAGCTAGTAGATATCCATTGCTTCAATCTGTTCTTGATACCGGTTCCGGATAGTAACCTCGGTCACTTGAGCGACGTCTCCAACCTCAGACTGTGTCTTCTCTTCATTACAGAGTAAGGACGCTGCATAGATAGCCGCGGCAGCATAGCCTGTAGGCGACTTACCAGAGAGAAGCCCCTGTTTAGCGGTGACATCGATGATCTCGTTAGCCTTGGCCCGGACCTCCTCGCTCAAGCCGAGGTCGGAGACAAAGCGTGGAACATACTGTTTTGGGTCAACGGGCTCTATCCTCAAGCATAGCTCTTGAGAGACATAACGATAGGTCCGCCCGATTTCCTTCCGTTCAACGCGGGAGACCTCGGATACTTCCTCAAGACTGCGTGGGATGTTTTCTTGCCGGCAGGCCCCATAGAGACACGATGTCGCAACACCCTCAATCGATCGTCCACGAATGAGGTCTTCATCTAAGGCGCGCCGATAGATAACCGATGCCACCTCTCGAACTGAACGGGGGACACCGAGTGCAGATGCCATCCGGTCTATCTCTGAGAGCGCGAACTGGAGGTTACGCTCGCCGGCATCTTTCGTGCGAATACGTTCCTGCCACTTCCGGAGACGGCGCATCTGCGAGCGCTTCTCCGAGGATAGCGAGCGCCCGTAAGTGTCCTTATTCTTCCAGTCGATCTGTGTGGTTAGTCCCTTGTCGTGCCGTGCCTGCGTAGTCGGGGTCCCAACACGGGATTTGGAATCTCGTTCCGACTGATTGAACGCCCGCCACTCGGGTCCATGGTCGATCCGGGTTTCTTCAATCACTAGACCAGTCGGTTCGTGGATGAGTTCACCGTCAGCAGTCCGGACCACGTCGTCGGGGTCAATGTCATCTTCCTCAACCGTCGCAGCCGTTTTTTCAGCGTCACTACACTCTTGCTTCTGACGTCTTCGCTGGTACGGAGGCCTGCTCGTCACACTCATAATTACCTGCTGATATATATTAAATATGTCGGAGCATTTAATAGATATAATAGAAGAAATGAATGAACCTTCTATAACGGGCCAGTGACTCGGTCAACATTGCTGTCCATCAGCTTTTGAATCCGGCCGCGATGGTTGCCTAGTAGGTCTATGCGGTCTTTTCCAACCGTATCACCGGGTGCTGGTGATGAACTAAGCGGCGATACAACCGATTCAAATCTTCACAACCTCGGAGGATGGATTTGATGTGTGCCTTCTATTCATACTGTTGGCTAAATATTCTTTAGGCCAGAGGACGATCAGCGCATATAGCTACGCTTCACGCCGCCACTCTTGACGACCTCCGCGATGCTCTCGCGGAGGTCGAGGACAAGAAGCCGACACAGCGGCTGATGGCGGTGATTAACTACCTCGAAGAAGACGACGCCGATTCGCTGCGCAACCACATCTACGAGAGCCACTAAGTGGACGCGTCGGTGAGAGGCAACTTGAGGTTCGAATTTTCTCACTAGGGCCAGTCGTTAGCAGAGAAGTCAGTCGCAAGTGGCCAGTCTGCAGCTCTTGCAGCGTCGGTCAGTGACTGGAAGGTCCACTCAGGCACTGTCTCTACGATCCCATCGGTCTCGTCCGTCGTGACGAACACGTACCGTTCCGCCTCAAAGTGATTTTGAAGACTCGAGAGTGCCTCTTCGATTGAACGTGGACCCGATAAGAAGTCCTGGGGGTATCCCGCCTCTCGTACTCGCCGTCGTTCGACGAAGGACGACTCCGAGGAGACGATCCCGATGTAGCTGGTCCACGTTGCGGCGTCTTCGAATGCTTGTTTCGATCGTGCGAGCTTCTCGAGTGCCCATAACGAGAAGGCGAGCGTGAGGTCGTTTGGAAACATCTTAGCACCTTCCCCTGGGAGCCAACAGTGCTCCCTGTGAATCGCCCCCGGCTCCTGACGCGAGGAGCCGTTCTGCGACCCGACGAGCACCGATGATGTTCCGGGCGAAGGGACCGACGCTGGGTTCTGCGAGCGCTCCCGAAACGTACACCGCAGAACGGCCGCCATCGGTCCCTCGCCACGCAAGCGTCCGGTCGTCGAGGACGGGAAAGCCGCCAGCCCCACGTTCGAGTGACAGCGACTCGGCGACGGATCCGACCAGTGGGTGCTCTGGGACCGGATTGAGTCCGGTCGCGAGGACAACCTGCGCATTCGTTGCCATCGTACCGTCGTCGAACCGCACCAGCAAACCCTCATCTGTCGCGTATGCAGACGAGATCTCGCCGCGTCGGATTTCAAGGCCGTCACAGTCACGGGCTTCGTCCAACCGGCGCTCAATGTACGGCGGAATCGTCGCGTCGTTGCGGGCGGCCAATATCCGGTCAAGACGGGCCTTCGACCCCGGCGGGAGCGTGTGGATCTTCTGTTCGATGTGTCGCCAGTTGATCCAATAGGGGTTGGCTTCGGTCAATTCGATGTCGAGGTCGTGACGCGAAAGGAGTGTCACGTCTGTGTGTTCCGAGAGGCAGCAAGCAAGTTGCCCAGCGGTGATACCGCCCCCGACGACGAACGTCGGCCCCGAGAATTCTGCTGCTGTGGTCGGGTCGAAGTCGTCATCCCAGACGTGAACGAGCGGAGCGTCATCGTGGACTGACGTCCCCCACGTGGGGAGCGTTCGTGAGCCACCGAGTCCGATTGCTAACACGACGTGGCTAGCTTCGAGCGACCCAGCATCCGTCTGTACTTCGAGTCGGTTACCGGCCTCAGTCTTAGTAACTCCCGTCGCCCTCGACTGGAGATGACACTCGTCGATACCACGTCGGTCAATGACGTATCGAGCGTGATCGAGAAAGAGTTTCAGCGTCGGTCGATTCGGATAGTTCTCTGTCGAGACGAGTTCGTCCTCCCGACCCGCCCCCTCCGCGAATGATTCCAGCGAGAACGGCTCCGTGCCGATGTGGTGGACGAACGTCGACCGGAGCGTTCGCATTCCGCACTGACGGGCCTTCGTTTCGAACGACTCGAGTAACTGCTCGCGAGGGTCGACGAGACGGAGGTTCTGGTGACTGTACTCTCCATCGGCGAGGAGATAGTTCGCCAGGCAGGTGCCGTGAATACCGCCGCCGACGATTACGTACTCATATGGTTGATCGTCAACGTCCTCGTGTCCGTTGCGGGCACGGTTAGTAGTCACTCTCGTTCACCGCCATCGGCTTCGAGTCCCTGTTGTGTGTGTTCGATTGACTGGTCAGTACGTCTCGGCAGTGATCGGAGCAACCACCGAGTATCAGCTTTCGCCACCACGAGAACCGTCACGTAGACTGCCGCCGCAGAGAGGACGATCGAGCCGCCAGCCGCGAGCCCATAGACGTACGCGATCGTCACGCCCGATAGCACGGCGAACTCGGCTGCGAGGATTGCCAGTAATATCGACTGCTTGAAACTCTGTGCGACGAATCCCGCCGTGGCAACCGGCACAACGAGCATCGCCGCAACGAGGATAACACCCATGATCTGCATCGCGCTGACGACGACGAGCGCCGTGAGCACGACCATCAGGCGCTTGTAGAGCCGAACGTTGATCCGGGCGGCCCGTGCTGCGGTCGCATCGACAGTGACGTACAACAGCGGACGGTACGCGACTGTGACGAGCGTACCAATAAGGAAACTCATCGCGACAAGTAGCCCGACATTCCCTTTTGAGACGGTCGAGAGGCTCCCAAAGAGATACGCATCGATTCCGACGGCGATCCCGCCGTCTGTCGCGGTGATGAGGACACTCCCGAGTGCGAACCCAGTCGTGAGGACGATCGCTAGTGAGGTGTCGCTGTACGCCCCCGCGTACTCAATCAGGAGTTCGACGAGCAGCGCCGTTCCGATGGCGACGAGCATAGCCGTCAACAGCGGCGACAGCGACAGCGATAGCGCCGCGTTGAGAAACAGCCCGACTGCGACGCCCGCGAAGGCAGTGTGAGCGAGCGTGTCGGCGAGCATTGACATTTCGCGGTGGACAAGAAACGTCCCGACGAGCGGCCCGATTACGGCGATACAGGCCCCCGCGAGATAGGCTCGTTGCATATACGGATAGCCAAGCATCCGTACACCTAGCAACTCGGACAGCAGATTCATTCCAGCTCCGTACACGTAGACGAGGAGCCATTCGAAGAGTCGCCATAGACCCTCTATCGGCGACAAGCGGTCTGCCGACGCCTGTAATAGGACCGTCACGAGGGAGTGAGAAGTCATCATCAGTGATTGTGAGTTAGCACGTGTTGATCGGTGCCGTACGCAGCTGCGAGGGCGTCCGTTGCAACGAAGTCTTCGGGGTCGCCGTCGAAGTACAGTCGTCGATTGAGACAGGCGATCTCGCTGGCGTATGTCGTGACGACGCCGATATCGTGTTCGATCAGCAAAATGGTAAGTCCCGAATCGTTGAGATCAGCTAACAACTCATAGAAAGCCTCTCTGGACTCGGCGTCAACACCGACCGTCGGTTCGTCGAGCGCCAACAGATCGGCTTCGGCGGCGAGCGTACGGGCGATGAAGACGCGCTGGCGCTGGCCTCCAGAGAGTTGACCGACTCGACGGTCTGTCAGGTCCGAGATCCCAACAGCACGGAGTGCGTTGTCGATCGCTTGACGGTCGTCGTCCGAGAACCGACCGACGAGTCGCCGGGGGTATCGCCCCATCCTAACGAGTTCACGGACGGTAACGGGCATTCGATCAGCAGCGGTCGTCGCATTCTGTGGGACGTAACCAATCCGCTCACCAGCATCAAACTCGCCCGCAGGCTCAC
>ERZ1034573.496-NODE-496-length-11753-cov-47.837579_pt1 | contig 11753 bp, 11 predicted proteins | sample MGYA00520641_ERZ1034573 | MGnify/ENA primary metagenome ERZ1034573 (study PRJEB33760, sample SAMEA4777724) | hypersaline lake metagenome | biome: hypersaline environment; feature: brines | place: Spain | collected 2014-08 | depth 0 m ...
TTACAGATTATCTAGAAAATGGATGGGATCCTGACATACTGCCATATGAAAGAAGGGTAACGACCAGACTGTAGTTTTCAATTGACTTCGATTAGTTCTTGACCGTCCATGTAGCTCTGCAAAGCTTCAGGAACTTCTATTCCTTCTTCAGTCTGGTTGTTTTCTATGATGATGGTCATAAGCCTCTGTGTGGCGATCAGAGTTGAGTTCAGGGTGTGAACTGTTTGGTTGTCGTTGTCTTGTTGTCTTATTCTTGTCTCGAGTTTGGTTCCCTGGTATTCTGTGCAGTTGCTGCATGAAACTACTTCTCCGTACTCTCCTAGTGAAGGTCTCCATGCCTCGATATCGTACTTCTTGGCTGGTGTATCACCTAGGTCTCCGGTACAGACGTTAACCACTCTGTACGGGAGGTTGAGATCCTTCATTACTTCTTCTGCATTTTCTAGAAGCTCATCATGCAGTCCCTGTGATTCTTCTGGTTTACAGAATATGAACTGCTCTATTTTTTCGAACTGGTGCAGTCTCCAGATACCTCTTGTTTCCTGTCCATGTTTTCCTGCTTCACGTCTGAAGTTTGTTGAATAGCCTGCGTATTTTTTGGGAAGTTCCTGCGGCTGCAGGATCTCGTCAAAGTGATAAGCTGCCAAAGTCTGCTCCGAGGTTGCGATAAGGTACCGATTATGCCGGTCCAGCTTGTAGAGCTGCTCGTGGAAGTCCTCTAGCTCGGCTGCGCCTTCCATAGCTTCCTTGTTTAGCATGTAAGGCGTCTGCATAGGGGTATAATCTTTCTCCCGCATTCTATCCAGCCCGTAGTTGATCAGAGCTTGATTCAACCTTACAAGGTCGTTTTTCAGGTAATAGGCTCTCTCACCTGCGACCTCGGCGGCCTTTTCTGTCTCAAGCAAGTCTGTGTCTTCAAGCAGATCTGCAGCTAGCTCGCCGCTCTCGCTTTTACCTTCTCCAGGTTCCCAGTGTTTCATTGGCACGTTGTCATCTTCGTCTTCTCCCTGAGGAACCGAATCATCTACGATATTACCTATTTTCATCCTCAGCTCATCTCTATCTTCCTTTAGGCTTTCAACTTCGTCCTCGAGTTCGGTTATGGTTTCCTTTACTTCCTGCATTTTCTCGATGTGTTCAGAGGCGTCTTTACCGTTTTGTTTCATCTCTGCGATTCTATCGCCGACTTGGTTTCTCTTTTCTTGGAGTTCCTGCAGCTTCTGCAGATTCTCTCTCCAGGCTTTGTCAAGTTCGACTACTTTATCAACTCTTTCCGGGTCCTTGCCCCTGTACTCCTCTGAATCCCTGATCTCATCAGGATTATCGCGGAAACGTTCAATGCGTAGCATAGGTTCCACTTGTGCAGAAATTTTTATCTAGAACAGGTTTTGAAAACTGACTCTGATCGAGCCTACAGGTTGCAAATGTGGCCGGTAGAAACACGTCCACCTTTCATTGTAACCAGAACTTCAGAGCGGAGAGTTAAAAATCTGCTCCCTCCAGCTCGAGTAACCCCTTTGCTTAATTGACAGAGAAATGGTAGTTGGTAGCACGGATCTTGCTTTTATACTATACAATACTATACAGTGCAGTTTAATTTGAAGAAAGAATATGATGACAATAAGAATATCTTGCTTCCTAGAAGATTCCCTCTACAAAGTTGAGAATCCATGAGAGTATTCCTGCTGTTTCTTGTTTGTCTTCAGTTTGACAGTCGGAATCGATTTCCCGGTTTATGCAGTATTCAGGACATTTATCATCATTGTTCTTGCAGACTCTGTCAGGTATATCCAAGGAGTAGAGTTCTTTACCTGAGTTCAAGATTTGGATGGACTCGGCTTCGTATGAGTATGGGATTCTGAGGAGTTTTCTTGTGGTGTTACGAGTTTCAGATTCTGAGGTTGTACTTGTGTTTGGTATGACATCGTAAACTACTGTGAAACTGGTGCTGAAGTTCTGTGAGTACAGAGCATTAGAGTTTTCGTCTAAGGTTCTTATAGTGTAATCTCCGTTTCTGAAAGCTGAAGGTTCACCCTCAGTTATGTTGAACGAGTTTAGATCTACAGTGTCGTTTCTGTTTATGTTGATGTCCAGTGAGAAGATAGATTCTGCCGCTGCTGATGTAGTTATCAGCAAGATCAGTGCTGTGAGAGTTAGTGCTTTCTTCATCTTATCCACCCGTTCTGTTCAAATATTTCTTTGAGTATTCCGTATTCGTCTGATTGATCTGAGAAGTATTTGTCTCCCGGACAGTAACTCATGATTTCTCCCAGTCCATCGCTTTCTGCGTCGTTTGGATAGTCTCTGTATCCTCTTACAGCTCCGCAACCAGGCTCCCGGTAGCTTTCAATCGGGCTGTTAGCAATTCTGTGATCTTTTGTATGCCCTAGTCCAAATGAGTGCCCCATCTCGTGTGTCATAGTCTTAGGGAAACCTGCTCTTGTAACTTCTGTATCTCCGAAGGTTGAACAACCGGCTACGTTTTCATCCTTGAATTCCCTGGTAGTGGTTGCTATAATCTTATCATAGGAATTTCTGTACTCGCTTTCCAGAACAATTCTTTGAACGTAGCTATTCAAACGGCCACAATCTACTGTACCAGGGTTCCCAACCTCTTCAGGTCTAATATACTCTACTTCGACTCTTGATCTCGGATTTTCAGCTTCCTGCAGAGGAGATTTCTCAACGAAGAACTTTACCTGTTCCTCAGTTATCTCCTTGAACTCCTGGTATCCTTCTTTCTCGTAAAAGAGGGGAACTGCTACCAGGGTCATTTTGTCGAGACATGTTCCTGCTGAGGAAGAATAAGATTCTCCAGGAGGACAACATCTTGAAGCTCCGCCTGCCGGTGTTGCCGAGCAGCTCATAGGATTGCTGCTTGTTCCGCACTGATAGTTGTAGCCACACGTAGCTCCTTCGCTGTAACCGCCTTCTAAGGTAGTGGATTCCTTTCTGGTCTTCTCCGTTCCTGCGTCAGTGTGGTAGGAAGTGCTAATATTCAGTTTAAGATTTTCTACATTGGATTTCAGCACTGAAAAGCCTATTTCTCCGTTCTCACTCTCTCCGGGCCCTATTTCATTAAAACTGTCTGACGGATTTTCAGCCGCTATCCCTGATTCTGAGTCCAGTTCTACTTCTACTTCCTCTGCTCTTTCCTCTCCATTATTTGCTATAAGGTAGGAGAGAGCAGGTCTTTCACCGCTTTTATCGATCTCCACTTCTTCAACACCGAGATCTGCGGCTGTAGCGTTCAAGCTTAGAGTTAGGTTTCTCTCAACTGTGTGGTATCCTCTACCGTCTCGATACCTGATACTGAGAGAAGGATGGAACTCTGATGCTGAAGAGGGGTTAGCTACTTCGATAGTCACTGTCTCTTTCTCTTCGCTGTTGAGTAGAGAGACTTCAGGTTTCTGACTGATTTTCCTTAAGTCGTCTGATGAGAAGGAGATATTTACTTCATATGCTGGGCTGCTGCCGTTGTTGACTAAGTCAAGTTGTATATCTGCGCGTGAATCCTGTTTGTCGGAGGCAAGATCTTGAACATTGACCCTTGCAATTCTACTTTCCTGAACAAAAACCTGTTCCGAAAGGTAGTCAAGGAGGAAAAGATCATCGTTAACGTCTGCGTAAAGTCTTGTTTCTGCAAAGGAAACTCCTGGCGAGTAAAACGTTGGCTGTACAGTTAGGTTTCGCTGGCTTCCTGGAGATAGTTCAAACTCTTTCTCTGTCCCCGAATCTTTAGACACTACCGCAGCAGTGAAATCTCCTTCAATATCTCCGTCGTGGTTTATCACTGCGTTTACTGTCTTCTCATCTCCCGCAGTCACATTATCAGGGACTTTAATATCCTGTATATACACCTGTCGAGGTATTCGGACGAAGTCAGGGAATCTGACTTTGAAACCAGACCGTGTAGTTTCTGTGAACCTCTTTCCAAGGAAGCCCGTATAGTTCACAGTTGCTTTCGCCTGATAGCTTCCTGCAGGAAATTCTGGGAGTTCAAGTGTTCTGTTAAATTCTTCACTAGGCTCTATGTCCCCTGCATCATATTCAAACTCCCTCTCTCCTACTTCAAGCAGTATACTTGTGTTTTCCGCAGGACGAGTATCTAAGTTCTCAACTGATAGGTTAACATCCACAGTTTCATTTGGATATAGAACCCTATCAGGAGTCTCTGCGTTTGTCTGTAAATTTACCGATGTTGCTAAAGGTATCCCCAGAACTAAAGCCGCCAATATTATTGTTTTCTTCATTCTAACCGCCTCCACCGTCTAAATTCAAATCGAAATCTTCGATTCTATCGTTCATATTCTCGCTGTAGTTTTCTCCAGTAGTATTTGTGTCTGTACTGCACTGGTTCTGAAGTTCTCTGTAATCTGAAGAGCATTCTGAAATACTCTCGTATGATGTTTGTAGGTCGTCATACAGAGCGCTGTTGAGATAGATGAATGAGACAGAAACCACCATCATAAGCAGGAATATATTCCTGAAGGTAGTGCTGGGTTCTCCAGTAGCCTTGTAGTATACTTTATTATTATTCCAGACTAAGAAGCCGTAGAACAGGATGTATCCCAGCAGGATGTTGAATGAGAGACTGCTGTTGAATGTTGCAAGATAGTAGATCAGATATGCAAATGCCGATATTTCCAAGCCTTTGAAAATCCACAGGAATTTTTTCCTGAAGCCGAGAACTTTCCGAATTATAGGATTAACTTCTGTTGATTCATCTAGGGCTTCTACTGTTCTCCTGGTAAGTATGCCGTCTCCAATCCAGAATACAAGGAAAACTAAGAAGGTTAGTAGAAGCAAGGTAGTGATCTTTTCTCACCTAAGTTGGAGTTCCTCTCCACAGCTTGGACAGAAGTTCTGGTTTTCTTCCACTTCTTCTCCACAGTTAGGACATACTCCCTCATGTTCGGATTCTTCATGACTCTCTAATTTCTCTTTCAAATCGAATTGATTTCCACATTCCTCACATTCAAATTTTTCTTCGTCTTCAGAACTTTCTTGAGGATCCTCTTCATTTTGACTTGATTTCGAGTTTTCTTCTTCCATATTTTCATCTTCTCTTTTTCTTCTGCGGTAGTAGAGAAATCCTCCTCCTACAGCTCCTGCTGCGGCAGCTCCTGCTGCGGCAAGCTTCTGATATAGAGCCATTTTAGCTGCCTGTGCGGATTCCTGTGCGCTTCGAGTTGCGGTAGTTGCCTTTTCTAAAGTTGAAGATGCACTCTGTGCTGAAGCTAGAGCTTCTTCTATCTCTGAAGTTTCTTGAATGGAGGACTTTGCCTGCTGAGCTTCTTCAAGATCGCTTCTTGCGTCTTCTAATCTGTTGGTGGCATTGATAATCTCCTCAGAATCAGCTCCATAAGTTTCCCTCGCACTCTGGAGCTCCTGGTTTGCTTCCTGTATTTCTTGCTCAGCGTTTGAGATCTGTGTTTCAAGACCTGTCTCCACCTCGTTCCTTATGGTTTCTGAAAGACTATCCAAGCGATTTCTTACTGTCTCAATCTCGTTTTGGGCAGCAATTCCTCGCTGAGCTGCCGTATCATAATCTCCTGCGCCTGCGTTGTTCTGAGCTTCAGACAGGAAATCCTCAGCACTGTTAATTCTTCTCTCAAATTCCTCAAGCAGGTTTTTCGACTCAGTCATCGAAATGTTGTTGCTCTCTACATTTTCAAGAATATAAGAAAGGTCCTCTGCTATCCTGTTCATCTGAGAAATCTGGTTTTCTGCCTTACTAATCGCATCAGCAGCTTCTCTTCCCTGGGCTACTACAGATTCGAGGTTCCCTAGTATCCTGTTGCCTGTGTTCTCTGCTTCATTTGCTCTCTCTTCTGCTGACTGAGCTTTTTGTTTGGCTTCTTGATAATCTCCTTGTTCGAAAGCGTTGCTCGCTTCTTCTAGGTAGGTCTGAGCAGAATCAATCTTTGATCGTGCTGCTGAAATTTCTCCTTCTTCCTCAACTGTATCTAATCCAATGTTCTTTGCGTCTTGGGTTATATTCTCGGCGTCGCTGACTACATTTTTTGCCGTGCTTATTGCTGATCTTGCAGAGGAAATAGAATTTTCTGCATTATTCCTCTGTTCTTGAAGTCTATCTATCGCTGATTGAGCTCGGCTTATGGCGTTATTAGCACGGGTTTCCGCACTCTCCGCCTTATTTCTGGCTGTCGAGGCATAGTCCTGAGCAGACTGGAAATTATTATTCGAGTACGCTGAGTCTGCGTTTGAAAGATATGTGTTTGCGTCGTCAAGGTCACTGTTCGCTGAATTAAGACTGCTTTCAGCTTCTGTCACGCTTGCACCCATATTTTCTGCTTCATCTATCCTATTACCTGCCTCTGTAATCTTTGAATTAGCAGAGTTGATTAAATCTTCTGCGGTATTGATTAGAGAGTTTGCTTGATCCTGGCCTGGTAGAGGGTATTCAACATCTACAGAATAGCTTTTGGTGTCGTTTCCAAATGAATCGGAGCAAAAGACTTCTATATCATAAGCTTCAGAGCCTGAGCCTTGTTCAGATGAAGGTGCGGTTAAACTAAATTCAACACTTCTTGTATCAGACACGGTAACTTCTTCGACTAAGGATTCATCCTTTGATATTTCACACTCTATGTCCTCGATCAGGTTTGTATTACTGATTTCAACGTCTGACTGGGCGGTCTCTCCCCATTCCAGGATAAAATCTTCCTGCTCCGGGGCTATCTCAAATGCGGTTACAGGGTTTAGAAAAACACTTAGGACTGCGATTCCAATTATAAGCTTCTTTTTCATTCGTTCGATTCACCTAAACTTTCGTTCAGTCTGTGTTGTATTAGATGTGTGAAGTCTTCTTTTTGAATGTCTTTTGGCGAAATGAGGTCTATATCTAGCTGTTCAAGTTTCTCGCCTTTCTCTTCGCGTAGTTTGTCTAAAAATTCTTTGTAGTCTGTATAGCTGGAGAATCCCGCGAACATAATGATTTTCTTTCGGAAATCGCCTGATTCGCCAAGGAAAATCACACGTGAATCAGAAGTCAACTCCTCAGTATCCAAGTTTTCATTTATTTCACCTTTGAAAACTCCATAAAGGTTTACTCCTATTCCTTCTAGGTCGATTATAGGGATGTAGTCTTCGATAACGCCTGTCTCCTCAAAGTCCCTCCTTATCCTGTTCGCTGTAGACTTGCTGACTCCGATTTCATCAGCAAGTTCAGAATCGTTCCTACTTCCGTCCTCAAGAAGGGCTTTGAGAAACTTTTTCTCATTTTGCGACAGACTATTGAAACTTTGTTGCATTTCATCTGATTTTATGAGAAAAATTTTTATATAAGTTGTCTATTTCTGAGAAGAAATCTAGGAGATTCTAAAGAAACCGAAGAGTAGTTGAGGTGTTATTCCACGTAATCCGGTTTCTCGTGGCCGATTTCTTCCAGGCAGTCCAGTAGCTCCGGATTGTTCCTGAATTTCTCCCTCACGGGTTCGAGTTTGTCGGCGATGTGCTGTGCGACACTGTTTTTCAGGTCCTGTGGGTGGAGTTCTCCGGATTCGAAGTCCTCCTCGAGTTCTTCCTGTGTTTCGTAGTGGATGTCTCCGCCGTATTCGTCAGGTCTTTCGATATGGAGTTCTTCGTCGTCTCCGAAGATGTGGAACTGGCAGATCTGGATGATTGGGTTGTCTTCCAGTTCGCCCTGTGGACAGTACGCGTCTTCGATCCTCTCGACTACTGTTTCACGCGAGGCGTGTAGAGGGAACATGGTCTTTGGCTTTGAACTGCTCATTTTTTCGGTTCCTTGCAGCGAGACGACGAGAGGGTGGTGGAGGCATGTAGGCTTCCTGTATCCGATCTTTGGCAGTGCTTCTCTGGCCAGCATGTGGATCTTTCTCTGGTCGGTTGCTCCCATGGCGACGTCGACGTCAAGGTATTCGATGTCCAGCGCCTGCATCAATGGGTAGATTACCTGGCTGACTGCTCTTGAGTCATCGTCTCCGGAAGCGACTTCTGACATGGACCGCTGTCCGCGGTTTATCGTGGTGTTCAGTGCCATCTCCAGTGTATCATGGAAGTATTCTGTCTTTTCCTGGAAATCCCGGCCTCGGTGGAATTCTGCGTCTAGTCCACAGGCCTTGAAGGTGGCTTCCCAGTACTCTGTCATGGACTGGATCCATTCCTCCTCTCCTTTCTTGTTGAGGTAGGTGTGCAAGTCTGCGAACAGTACTTTCAGGTTGAAGCCGGCTTTCTGCAGGTCTGAAAGCTTTCTGATTGATGCCCAGTGGCCAAGGTGGACAGGGCCTGATGTCTCGTATCCTACGTATGTGTTGGGTTCGTCTTTCTCTTCAAGCACTTCCTCGAGTTCTTCTTCCACGACGATTTCGTCGGTGTTACGCAGTACAAGGTTCTTTTGTTCCTGCAGATCCATGGAAGCGTCTTGCTGTGGAAGAGTTAAAACTGTTTTTCCAGGTTTTCTGTCGGCAGCGGTAAATAATTTGGCTGCGAAAACTTTCCCTGTGGAAGGGGATTTCTCGAATCCGGAGGCTTTCTGGAACACTGTAACGCGTCAGAGGATGGAAGAGGTAGGCCCGGAGCTACCATTCGATGTAATGGTTCGTGGAGGGTTCGATAGAGGAGTACAGGACGTGAGCAGTATCCTGCTCGGTGGAGAATCTGGCTCCGTCGAGACTGACCTGGTTAACTTCGATCTTGACTCCTGCTACATGAGGCTCTACGACGTGGATCTAAGGCCTGAGAGCCCTCTGTCCGGTGAACTGAGCTCGCTGCGGATGGAGAGGATTCCTGAAGTTGTGAGAGGTCTTGAAAACACATGGGAGTACGAGCTGACGGAGATCGTATATGATCCAGATCATGATTTTACCTTGGGGAGTGTTGAACCTGTCGATGGAACAGTTTACTGGCCTGGAAGCGAGGAATACGAACCTGATTCTGCCTACAGTGATCTATGTACTCTGCTTGGTGAGGATATCCTTTCAGAGCTTTAGATAATTTTTTGAATTTCCCGCGTGGACTCCAGCATAGATGAGGAGCCTCGAAGCGGATCAGGCTTTCAGGGAGTTCGATATACCAGAGGCTGCTCACCCTCAAGTCCTTCAGGAAGCCAGTAAAGGTCGTCCGTGGGCTCCTGAAGCTCTTTCTGCACCAGGAGTTGAGATTGATGAAAATGTGTATGCTGAAGGTATTCTTGAGCTTGATCCCAGGGAGAAGCAGGACAGACACGACCTCCTTATCGACGGCAGGCTTGAACGCTTCAGAAGAAACCTTGAGAAAGGGAAACAGAGATGGGATCTGGTTCTTGCGGAGAGAGATTTCTACAGCCATCCCTCTACAATGGAGAGTTACGACGAATTAAGCCATGAAAGGCAGCCGGAGACACATCTCAAGATGGGGGACGGAGACCTGATCTTCCTGGACCTAGACAGGTACGAAGCCCACATGGTAGAGGTCAAACCCCATGAAGGATACGACTCTAGAGGTTCAGCCCAAGGTACAGAGGGTCGAGAACCCGGACAGGGTTTCTCAGGAGCTTCACAGGCTCTGGGTTCTCCAGAGCAGCAGGACATCTACGAATTTGTAACGGATAGGTATCCGCAGGCTTCAGACGACCAGATAGATACTCTTCTGGACTGGGGCGACGATGAATTCGATGAGGGCCTCCTGTTTTCAGTGGTGAGGGAGATGCCTGGTTCTCCGTGGCAGCAGGTTGTCTCAGAGTTCAGGGCGATGGTTGAGTCAGGAGAGATACCTCAGGAATATCTTGATACCTCTCAGGAGCTTTACGGCCGGTCAGAAACCTCGGATTCCGGTTATGGAAATGCGGTCACGAAGAAGACCAGGAACTGGAGAGAGGCCTGGGAAAGCGTGGTGGACGAGCTTGAACAGGACTGGAGTGTCTACGAACCTGAGTTCGTATTCGGCTCAGAGGTTCTGGAAGGAGATCTTTCCGAAAACACGGAATACGCGCTCCCTCCCTCTTACAGCCAGGCAGAGGGATACGCCATGGGAGCCGATGAAGGCTTGGCGAAGGCTGCCTCCTCAGATGACATGGAGACTCTGAACGAAGTCTTTTTCCGCGGAGGAGTGGACAAGGTTGTGGACGGTGAGAGACTGGAGATGGATGGAGAAAGAGTTTTCTAGGTTCTACCGTGAAACATCTGCTGTTTCAGCACCTGAAACTTCCTTCAGATCCTCAGGATCAATCCTCACACCTACTACTCTCGAACCAGCGGCTGGCTTCACCTCTTCCTGCTGCAGAAGCGATTCCTCCATCAGAACCCGGATTTCCAGGTCGAAGGGCGAGACTCCGCCGACATAGTAGCCTGTGGCCTCCCTGACCTCGGATGGATTGGCCATCCTCGGCTCTCCATCCACGAGTTCCTCAAGTTTCTCTTCTGATACGCTTGTATCTCCCGGGCACAGGACGGCGACAGGTTCATCGGCGATGAAAACCAGAGTCTTCACTATTTCCTCTTCCTCCACATCAGTATTTTCTGCAGATTCCGCGACTGTCTCAGCCTTCGCATGAACCATGAACTCCACGTCCAGGTCCTCCTGCATAACTTCTCCTATGACGCGCTGCACGTTTTCGATATCTTCCTCAATGAACTCTGCGAACTCCCCCATCTCTTCCGGGCTCTGGTTGAAGAACTTCATGCAGGGTTAATCGCTGGCAGAAGTTATATTACCTGTGATTCTCCGTTGAGGCTCTGAAGGTGATGAAGATAGCTGGGAGGTAGCTCGGCTTTCTCAAACCTCTGAAGAGGTGAGAGATGATCCTTGCCACGTGAATCCACCTTTCTGAAGCCTTTCTTGGTCTCCCTGAATCTCTGCGACTCCTGTAGCTCGCCGGTCTCACGGTCCTCGTGAACCACTTCAAAGTCTTTCCTGCCGAAACTTACGGCCTGTATGCTGCTCTCCGGCAGGAATTCGTCGTCAGTCACGTAGGCATCACTCAGCGCTCCCAGAGAGGTCACAGCAGATTTACCCATCGTCCTTGCATTATAGCCGTGTACATGGCTGTGGAATGCGGCCTGTATATTTTTCTCCAGTGTGGGTGAGACCGCGTATCCGTAGAGGTCATACAGCTCGTGATCAGAGAACCAGAAAGCCTCAAAACCTGTCTCCTCTCTGGAATCCCGGCACTCCCGTGGAAAGTGCTGAACATGCACAGGGTAGCTTCCTGGAAGATCAATGTGCTCGTCAAGACGGATATGCTCTCCTTCAAGGCTGTAGTCAACATCTGTATCAAAGCTAACGTCTTTACCGCTGTCAAGTGTTTCAGCCCAGCCGATGTAGTCTCTCTCCTCATTTCTCTTCCTGTCCTCGTCTCCCTCGAGAAAAAGAACTTCCTCAGCCTCAAGATAATCCATTACAGCGCCAAGGTGCTCTACACTACCGGAATCACCGTTAAAGACTACTTTATCCGAACTGTACCTGTCTAGAGCCCTGTTTATATCTTCGCATACTTCCTGGATGTAGAAAAGCCGATCTCCAGGAGCAGGATCCATGGCATGGAGATCTCCGACCATCAGAACGTTTTCCCTGCCTTCCTGGGAGAAAGTCTCCGGGACGGAATCAAGTTCGTACACTGTTTCCTGTCCCGTGCTCACGTACTGTTGTGCATGATTGAAAATTTTGTATCTTTCGAAAGCTCCGCAGCTGTACACAGAAAAATAAACGGGAAAATGAGGTGGAGTGTGCTTGAAGTTTTACTCTATCTCTATTGTGTGGCCGTCTTCTTCGTCTTTGTCGGCTGTGACTGT
>ERZ1034573.497-NODE-497-length-11738-cov-6.058204_pt1 | contig 11738 bp, 13 predicted proteins | sample MGYA00520641_ERZ1034573 | MGnify/ENA primary metagenome ERZ1034573 (study PRJEB33760, sample SAMEA4777724) | hypersaline lake metagenome | biome: hypersaline environment; feature: brines | place: Spain | collected 2014-08 | depth 0 m ...
ACATAGATCTATCCAGTATCGACAACCGTATATCCGACTCTTTGATCCTGAGAATATGGAGTTCAGTCGCTATAATAGGGGTTCTATCCGTCGGCGTTCTTTCGTTTCTTTTTCCTAAACAGTTCTATGATCAATTCATTTGGAAGTACTTCTGGGGTCCGATAGTTGCGGATGCACATGGAGCAGCTCAAGTTGAAAGATTCGGTGGTGAAACCTTCATCCCATCAGCAGGACTTAATGATTCTGTTGTCGCTGAACCAGGGTACACGGTTGTTTCAACCGCGGCGTACGGAATAATTCTTGTTTTCGCATTAATCGGAGCTCGTGTGATCTTCCAACGACTAGAATACGATTTCAAAAAAGAAACCGTATTATCTTTCATTCCATTCATGATATTCGGAGGACTGATAAGAGTAGCGGAGGATCTTAATGTGTTCATTTACACCTCAACAGATAGTTTCTTTATTCCATTCCCATACAGTTCTCTCATAATAAGCCCAATAATATATTTTGTCTTATTCGCTGTGGGAATTCTAATTCTCGTATCCTCTGATAAATTATCCTCTCGTATAGACAGAGCGACAACCGAAGAGTTAATAGCGACAGTCGGTACATTGATGTCTGTAACTCTTCTACTCGGGTTCCTGTACTCAACATTCCTGTACGATGATGTATCGCTTAATATTCTTGTTTTATTAGTTGTTTTAGCACTTACCACGGTGACCTCGACGGCTCTATACTTTGTATTAAAAAGATTTACAGGACTCTGCGAAGGATCCGGGTTGACAAGTTTGGGTCTTATATTCGCACACTCATTCGATGGGTTCGCTAATGTTGTCAGTCTTGACTGGCTTGGTAAACTAGGAGTTGAAGCCCAGTATAATACGAAACACGTAGTCAACGAGGGTGTACGCGTACTAACTCGAAATATTCAACCGGAATGGTTATCAGATTTAATTGGAGTGACTTGGCCGTTTATGATAATCAAAATAGGAATCGTCGTATTTCTTCTCTGGGTTCTTAACGAAGAGTTCTTCGAGGAAAGTCCAAGAACAGCATTCTTAACACTTATCGTCGCAATAGCAGTCGGACTCGGACCTGCGACTAGAGATATAGTCAGAGTAACATTAGGTATATGATTCATTCAAACCTGTGTTTAATTTGTTCATATAAACAAAAGAGTTTAGTTTACACAGATCTATATTTTGTTTAATGGGCGAGGATAGAAGTTTTATCGACAAAATAGAGTCTATTTACTCGGGTGTAACTGATAGTTCGGTTGCGATGGATGAGGATGAGCTACGTGAGTCTCTGGAACTGTCCAAAGAGGAGGGGCTTCTGAATGAGCTTGAGTTCAGAATGATACGTAGTGTCTTAGAACTGGATGATACGACGGTAAAAGAGATCCTTGTACCTCAACCTGACGTAGATTCGATTCCGGCTGATATGTTACTTTCGGACGTACCAAGTTACATATCAGGTAAAACACATACTCGATACCCTGTTGTTGAGGGTCAGGAGAAGGTCATCGGATATATCGATGTGAAGGATATAGTTTCAATCAGAACAGAGGATTCCGTAGGTGAATTAAGGGCGAAAGATGTTGTTAGAGACATCCCTATATTTCCGGAAACGACCCGAGTTGATGAGTTGTTAGTCTCTCTACAGGAGGATAATAAGCAGATGGCAGCAGTTATTGACGAATGGGGTTCGCTTGAAGGTATCGTAACAATTGAGGATATAGTTGAAGTGATCGTCGGGGAGATACGAGATGATTTCGATGATCCGACTGAAGAGCCGAAAATACAGAAAACAGAGGATTACTATGATTTGGATGGACATGTTCCGATTAGACGTTTTAACAGGGTTCTAGGAACGGATTATACTGTTGAAGATGGAGCGGAGACAGTCGCAGGGTTGATACTTTCAGAGGTTGGAGAAGTTCCTGATCCTGATGAGGTGGTTGTTATTGATTCTGTGAAGTTTGTTGTCCGTGAAGTTGAAGACAATAGAATATCTAAGATTGAGGTTCGACGTGATACGGAGAATTCAGAGCAGAGTGAAGTACGGTAACGCGATAATTTTTTGTACGTATGATTACTTAGATCTGGTAATGGATTATACTGAAACAATAAAATCTATAAACGAAGATCTTAGAAGTCTGCACGGAGAACCAGAGCAGAGAAACCCTGATGATGGTGTTGAGCAGTTAATCGCAACGATTCTTTCCCAGAACGTAGCTGATACGAATACAGCACGGGCTATGAATCGACTTCTCAAAGAATACGGTCACGATTACGAACAGATAGAGAATGAGGATGTTGAGACATTAGCTGAAGTGGTGCGTCCTGCAGGGTTCCCTGAGACGAAAGCTGAGAGGATACAGAGATCCTTGAGAACTGTACGTGAGAAAGAAGGAGAGTACTCCCTAGACTTTCTACATGAGTACTCTGCTGACGATGCGAAAGAATGGTTACAGAATATTGATGGTGTCGGTCCGAAGACAGCAGGTGTTGTTCTCAGTTTCTACTTTGATAAACCGACGATTGCGGTAGACACTCATGTTCACAGGCTTAGTGAAAGATTTGGTCTAATCCCAGATGGTACAACAAATAAGAAAGCACATGATCTACTGAATGATAGAACCCCTGACGACATAAAATACAGTTTTCACATGCTTATGATCGAGCATGGGAGAGAATACTGCTCCGCACAAAGCCCCGACTGCGATAATCCAGTTTGTCAGAAATACTGCAAATGTGCGGAATGCTAAGATTAATTCCCAATTAAATTAATCGCCTCTAATTTGGTCTGATAATCGCTTCAACCTAGGGTAATTCTCCTCCATGTAAACAGGTGAGAAAAGCGTTTTCCGAAACGCCGTGTAGAAAACGGCGACAAATGAGAATATAACAATGAAGACCATTTCATTGGTTGTTATACTCAGAGGGTACAGTAGTACAAATACTGCAGTTAGTAGCACGAAGGATCCAAGGTCTCTCGGTGATCCATCATATGGAATAGTTCGTCTTGCATCAATCCATTTCCCTCTGATATGATTATAAACAACTTTTGTCTCCGTTGCTCTCCAAGGCTCGTCTTCAACAGCACCGCCAAATATATCTGCTACTGAATGAACCCATACTCCAAGGAAGAGTACAAATGCTGATACTGTAACAACAGTTGGGTACAAAATAACAAATGCAAGTAATACAACGGTTGGTATTATACCTGAATACGGATAGTGAAGCGTTTGTCTATGATCTCCGAAGAACAGGTCAAGGTCAGGTATAGAGAATCCTATTGACAGACTTAGGAATATTGCCATTTTATATTCAGGGAAGTAACCGAATAAAGGTAGGCATAAGACAACACCTTTCATTACGTGTGTAGGAGTCATCATAACAATTCATTAACTCTGCTAAAGAATAACTATTTCGTCTAAATAGCGATTCGAAAACCATCAGATCGGCGTTTCAGTTATCAATACGAGTTTCTTCAGGATCCGCGATTTGAACTGCGTTGTTACGCTCAGCTTCTTCTGTTAGCAGCTCCATACGTTCGGTTTCGGATGTAGCTTCGTTTTCCTTACCGAGTTTGTAGCACCAGCCACAGAACCAGTATCCATTGATGAAGCCACCGATTGTATCTCCTTCAGGATTGATTAGTTCGTCTTTGTACGCTCCTTCTCTACAATAACTGCAGTATGTTGCCATACCAACCGATAACAGACTGGTGTTTATAAAATTTGTGATCCCAATTAACCACCGTCCTATTGTAATTATTGTTCTTGTGAATATTATTCAGTAACAGTTTTCGCAACACACCCATAGTTTTATATGTTTACAGAGGGTTTCTTGCATCACTATGATGGGTCAACCTAACTTACCCGAAGAAGCACAAGAAAAGATGCAGACACTACAAGAGCTACAACAGACGCATGAAGAAACTCTGCAGGCACTAGAAGATCACCGAGAGCAATACGAGTCTGTTGTGCAGGCACAATCATTCCTAGAGCAGACGGATGATGAAACCAATGTTTACAGGCAGGTTGACGACCTTCTCTTCGAACTTGACTATGAGGAAGCCGAAGAGCATGTTCAGCAGAAGCTAGAGAAATTCGAATCCAACATCGAGGAGCTTGAAGAGCGACATGAGCAACTCGAAGAAAGAATGGAAGAACTCGGACAGGAGGTTCAGGATATAATGAGCGAAGAACAACCTGAAGGGCAACCTGAATAATTACTCTTTTTTAACACCGATAACTGAACTACCTGATTTCACGTAGTCGCCCTCAGAAACATATACTTCATCAAGGTTACACTTATCAATATGTATCACACATCTCGACCCGAAAGAGATGAAACCGATTTCGTCTCCAGCGACGACATAATCACCAGTATTCGACTCATTTACCAGTCGCCGAGCTAAGAAACCTGTGAACACAGATATTTCATCTCCATTATTAAAACTGTAATTCAAAGAGTTATTCTTCTCTGATATATTCTTGAGCAAAGCAGGATAATTACCACTTCCCCCTCGTTCAATACTTGTAATCTGCGTATCACTCATAGAACGAACCGTATGAACATCAGTTAATCCAAGATATATTGAAATTCGGATTGTGTCATCATCTTCATTCACCTCTTGTATCTTACCATCCACAGGAGATAGATGCGACCCTGATTGATCTGCCTCCCTATTCGGGTTACGGTGAAACCATAACATAAATGATGAGATAAAAACACCAAGTGTAACCAAGGCTTTCTTATAATTCACTAAACCGCTAAGCATTATAAAAAATGAGAAGGTTACAATAGCCAGTTTATATCCTCTCTTCTTAAATTCCATAAATTAGAATTGCTTTCCCTGAATAAAAACTGTTTCGGGTTTGAGTGACTTGCACCCACCCGTTCACGAGGTGGGTCTTCTGCCACACTTTCGATAAGGAAACACACTCTTACTCACAATTGATTTATACGATGAGTCCCACTATCCAACTATGAGCAGAGAAAAGATAGCTGAAAAGCTAATCGGAGCAGGTCATCTTATAGATATTAACTATCATAAGTCATACTACGGATATCAAAATAGGTTGAATAAAGGGATTGAGACGCTTGATGAGTGTGTGGAGTTGGCTGAAGGTACTGAATGCTTAGAAACATCCGAGGTGAGACAGATACAACGAATTAAGTATTACGTTGAGGAGTGCGTGGAAGATGAGGAAAAATCGCTTTCAGATATACAGAGTGCTGTTCAGATAATAACCAATGGGTTAGCTATGAGAATTTGTAATCCTGATGATTTTCAGGGTTACACACCTGAGGTGGAGAAACACGCTGATTTAGTTGGGATACAGGTCCGTAGTCGGTCAGTCTGAATCTATCATCTCAGAATTTTATTGGACTTAACATTTATATGATTGTAGTACAATCTATGAATCGGAATGTTCGTAACTACTGACCTGTCCGTAAGCACAGACGATGAAACACAGACTGTAAAAGTAGCAGATACAAAGACTAAGATGACAGGTCAGTCTAATAAGCACATGAATAATATGAAGTCCAATACCTCTATTATATCCACTATTGTATCCAGTACTAGTGGTATTGGACAAGCCCTCGCAGCTTCGTGTGCACATGATGAGCTAGGCTATGTCTGGAGCCGAGCTCCCGTCTATCTACCGACGGCTTATACAGCTAGGCGAGGGTATAGATGCGATTTAGCAGCCTAACACCAACACTACCAGAGCCGACGGAAGCACTCAACCATATCGAACAGGAGTACAAATACCTGTTTGTGATGATGGGTTTACCTCTGGTCGACGGTGTGTTCTTAAGCATAGTGCTAAGTGGAGGTTTATCATCAGTATTTGACGCGATAATGGTTGGATCATTTATACTAGGTGGAGGTGCTACAGTCGGTGTTATCCTAAGTGAATTCACCGACAACTCAATTGAAGCTATAAAGAAAACATTCTTAATATCTGTTGTAGTAGGAGTTATAGCGGTTTTACAAGCGTCATTTGCTTCGATGGTTGAACCGATGATAGATACGCAAACATTCAAATACGGAGCGGTGCTCGCATTGATATCATTGTCACTTCGGATAATACCGTATGACAGAACTGATGATGTAGTATCTCCGACAGCAGTTATTCTAATCGCTCTTGTCCTTAGCGTTGATCCTTCAGGACTGTCAGCCGTAGAGTCGTTTAATTACAGTCTATCGAACGGTTTATACGCTCTACTATCTGTCTTCGTGTCGTTCGTAATATCATCAGTTGCGATTCTTGTACGACCGATACTGACAGATCGAGTTAGTTCGAGATCGCTTAAATACGCGACAGCAATTGGTTTGTTCGCTGTAACACTCAGCATAATCGGAATTGTCCCATCGTTAACAGCTCCGATAGCATTCTCGTTCACAGCGGTACTATCACACTTCAGTATGTAAGGCTCTTCAAAATACTCCTACAATACTCCTGCAATACTACTGTAACACTACTGTAACACTACTGTAACACTACGATAGTGCCACTATTAGTAACGCCATTGTAGTAACTCCGTTGTAGTAACGCTATTGTAATGAAGCTATTGTCATAAAGCTATTGTAAAACTATTACAACGCTATTCTAATACGATTCTGCCATCCTCGAAACTTTCCAATTCCAATTGATCAGGTAGGTTAATCTCCGACTCACTTCGCGGATCATTGTAACGAGCTACATTACCTGTTATCTCAAGTGACAAATCTGACTTTCTTCCAATTGTACCTTCACCGTTCTCTACTGTAAATGGAATATCATACGTCTGCTCCCCCTGCTCGTAAAGCACTTCAAAATCAGGTTTTTCGTAACGTCGCCTGAACAAACCATCGTTCTTAATGTCAACAGATCCTACAACAATTTCATCATCAACCTCAATATCATTCTCTACGGAAACCTCCGAGGTTACAGGGTCGTTCTCACGAGTATCAAGTACTGATAGAAGTATAAATACAACGAATAAGAATCCAGAGAACGAGATAACAGCGGTTGTATTCTGTGAAAAAAGATTACTTTGAACCCCTGTCGCAACTCCGATGAACAGTAGTGAAGAGAGCATTAGCAAAAGAAAGCGATACGTACGTTTCAACGGATTAGAATTCCAAGTGTATAGAACCGCAACCGAGTACGCAATCCCGGATAACGCTATCAACAGAATATACAGCGGGGAGTCCGTGAACAGAAACGATGTTGAGAAAATGAAAGATGCCAGTACGAACAAAGCATATGATTTCACCGTTATTGACAGAGATAGAAGTATATCTTTCGCAAAGTACAGAACTGATAATGCTCCGAAAAGTAACCCGAAAAGATACATTATACTACTCGGATTTACCGATGAAAGTTGCAGTAATACTGATGTCATTTCTCACATCTAAACTATATAGTAACTTCAATCTTTCGTATCCACCGGGAACTTTATGTGTAAACAGCTCATACAACACAGTATGTTTGAGAACATCAGCAAAACCTTTGACGAGTTCAATGATTCCGTTGATGATACGGGTCTTCTCAGAAAAACAGCTTCAGCAGCTACTGGTCGAAGAGTTATCGACGTGGAGAACATGGAGGAAGCTTTCCAAGATCTTGAACTCTCACTTATACGAGCAGACGTAGAGCGTGATGTAGCGGAGCACATAGTCTCAGAAACGAAGAAGAAAGTGGATGGAACAAAGGTTGGAATTACGAAATCGCCTTCTGATTATGTTCGTCAAAGCTTGAAAGAGGTTGTTGAGGACGTATTTGCGATGAATCAATTGTCATTCGATAACGTCGTTGAAGAATCCGATAAACCGCTTGTGATTCTCTTCACAGGGATTAACGGCGTCGGGAAAACAACAACGATAGCGAAAATGGCGAAGCGATTTGAGAACATGGGTTACTCCTCAGTTATAGCGAACGGAGACACTTTCAGAGCAGGGGCTCACGAGCAGATTGAGAGTCACGCAGAAGCATTGGATATGCCACTAATCGCACATGATCAAGGTAGTGACCCAGCCGCTGTTCTATACGATGCTGTTGAGCATGCGGAGGCGAATGATATTGATGTCGTCCTTGCTGATACAGCAGGACGATTGAACACAGATGACAGTCTTATGAATCAACTTGAAAAGATTGACCGAGTTGTAGATCCTGACTACACCGTATTAGTTGAACAGGCAACAGCAGGACAGGATGCGGTAAGGCGAGCTACTGATTTCAACGAAGAACTAGGTGATGAGGATGGAGACGGATTGGATGGGGTCATACTTTCAAAAGTTGACGCTACCGACATGGGTGGAACTGTACTCTCCATTCCGTTCGCCGTAGGACTCCCCGTTCTTTATATTGGAATCGGAGAGGAGTACACGGATCTTGAATATCTTTATCCTGAAGACTTCGCGGATAGAGTTGTTTAGATCGATAAACTACAACATTTATCCTTGCGTTAATCTGTTCTCAACAACTTCCTTGTAAGAGTAGTTTTCAATATCTACAATCGGCTCTGGATAGTCCTCACCAAGCTCGACACCGTACATCTGTTGCTGTCCTTCAGACATCTTCCAAGGTCTATGAGTTGCGTCAGCAGGTAACCCTTCAAGTTCAGTTAACCAGTGTCGGATATACTCCCCATTATCATCATATCTCTCACCTTGTTTCAGTACATTAAAGTAATTGTTCCTTGAGTCGTTACCGACTCCTGCTTGGTACGCCCAGTTACCCCAGTTTGAGCAAACATCGTAATCCACTAGTTTAGACTGGAAGTACATCGCACCCATTCTCCAATCAACATCAAGGACATCAACCAGGAAGGATGCTACGTTCTGCCGTCCACGGTTGGACATATATCCGGTCTTATTTATCTCCCTCATATTCGCATCAACAAATGGGAAGCCAGTCCTGCCGTTCGCCCAAGCTCTAAACGCCTCTAAATTCTGATTCCAATCATAGTCCACATTTCGTATTCCGTTCTCCGTGAAGAAATCGTCTCCATGCTTCAAGAATTGGAACTGGAAGAAATCTCTCCACATAAGCTCAAACACCAGCCAGTAGGTACTGTCATTGGAAACTCTTTCATCCTCATACTCCTGTACTTCCTCATATATTCTTCTTGGGGATAGGCAACCATGAGCCAGCCACGGCGAAAACTTCGATGAGTAATCCTCCCCGAGTAGTCCGTTTCGGGTCTCCTTATATTCACGTAGTTTATCTTTCTCCCATATGTACTCATTCATCCTACTCAAACCTGCTGATTCACCACCTTTGAACTTAACAAAACCGTTATCAGAGCTGTTCTTAAGCTCTAAGTCGAACTCTTCAGGACTTGGAATACTCCCCGTTTCAACATCTGGAACAGGGATTTCATTCGGCTTTTCAACTGTCGACCTGACCTCTGCTCCGTACTGTGTTTCTTTCCGCCATGGAGTGAACGTATCATCTATACTATCATAGTTCGACTCCAAATCATTCAGGTGGTAAAGAGTGTGCGACCAATACCTCTCGAATTCAGCGTCCGAAGATTTTCGGACGTTCCTTTCCCTCTCTATCTCCTGAGTTGATGGCATTGTCTGCGTGTATATCGTATCAATATTATGCTCGTCGCACAGACTAGGTATGACATCCGTTGCTTCACCAGATCGAACAATCAGATCACCGCCTAGGGATTGGATTTTAGACCTTAGATCCTCAACGCTTTCCCAAAGGAATCTAGCTCTGTATCCACCTATTCGATCCATTCCGAACATTCCTTCATCGAACCAATGCGGGTCGAAAGTGTATACTGGAAGTACTTCATCTGAATTGTTTACAGCGTCTGAGAGAGTTGGATTATCATGAACTCTCAAGTCTCTCCTAAACCAAACAAGTGACCTTACCATACTCAACTCTTTTGACTAATGCTACTTTTATTTTGCCTACTCTGAGAAGATTCAGAATCTACTTGTTTTACCATTCAAACTCTGTATGCTCCAAGGTTGAAAAGCTTCTTTATTTCCTCATCTGTTAAGGATCTATTGTAGAGCCTCACGTCATCTATTTTACCGACGAATCTGTTAGCTCCATCCGCTCTAGATCCGATGTGTACATTCCCACTCCTCAGATCAACCTCATCTGTTCCATCACCCTCTCTACTTTCAAACCCTCCATTAACGAATACTTCGCCATTTCCGTTCTTTCTTCGTCCAACGGCGTGATACCAGTCACCATCGTTTACGGTTGTTGATGAATAAACTTGGATGTCTGTCGCTGTGCTGTCTCGAAGTCGAAGACTAACCTTACCGTTCCCACTCTCGTCAACTATGAGTTTAACTTGCGGGAAGCTACCATCGTAATTACCGATTACAGGTTGCTTACCTGAGGATGAGGTTTTGAACCATGCCGAGATAGTCCACCCTGAATTGTCGTACGGCCCTAGAGAATTCGTATCTACCTCGTCAGACGATCCGTCAAACAATAAGCAGTTACCGTATATTCCATCTACGAAACTTGGATCGCCATTTATGGCTGGGGAATTATCACCCCAAGAATTCTTTACATCGCCGTTAAGATCGTATCTAGCCACTCCTCCATTCGTGTTATTCGGAACGTCAGAATCTTTTACAAGACTACCTGTCGGATCACTCAGGTTGTACAAGGAGGTCACCTCAGATGACGTTAATACTCTATCATAGACTCTAATATCATCTATTAAACCGTTGAAACGGTTGTCTGATTCTCCACTGTCTGTTTCACCTCCTATTGTTGCGGTTCCGTTATCCACTCCAACATCTCCTTTGTTATCCTTGGTACCGTTATCTCTTGAACCGTTTATATACAGGTACCGTTCTGCTTTATCTGCGTTATGAACAGCAACTACATGGTACCACGTATTGCTATTGATTGAACTTTCTGAGTCGAGTGAGTCTGAATCTTTATTCCTCATATAGAATCTGACAACTCCAGTACCTCCGTCACCGACGGATAAGGCATATCCACCTGTATTGCTCTCGTCATCAGCAAACACCCTTTGACCTGCTTGACTATTATCGTTGGTTTTAATCCATGCTGAGATTGAGAAGGAACCTGAAAGGTTTGGATAATTCGGTAGAGCAACATAGCCTGTTCCATCGAACGATAAGCATCTGGAACCGACTTTCCCGTTACTGTTCCAACTAACCTGTTTTAATCGGCCAATGTTAGAACTCACACCGTCGTGCAGTATATCTCCGTTCCCCTTCTCCATGGGGTAATATGATTTCAAATCATTCAAGAGAGTGTTATCCGATATATTAAATGACCGCTGGTAATTCTTTGAACCGATACTCGGATGAGAAATTTCGATGACTACTCTCCCGTCCACCGATTCCTGCGTGGTGTCTATACCAGTAACAAGAATCGGTGTTTCTTCCTTGATATCGCTCGTATCCACTACTCCTTTATTAGATATTTTGATACTTTTCTGAAAACCATTTGAATTCCCATCAACGGTAAGTTCAACATTGACATCCAAGTTTTCACTCTCCTCCACGTATTTCGCTCTAAGTTTGAAACGACTAAAATCGATTAATACAGAACTGACGTTGTTGCCTTTCCTATTCGGCACAGATGACACCTCAAACTCAAGACCTAAAGCAGGCTTTTGAACAGAATCAAAAACAGTAGGTGAGAACACTACCGATCCAGAAGCTACAACGAAAGACCTGCGTTTCATTGTCAGTTAATTAATTTATAATCC
>ERZ1034573.498-NODE-498-length-11736-cov-5.786234_pt1 | contig 11736 bp, 16 predicted proteins | sample MGYA00520641_ERZ1034573 | MGnify/ENA primary metagenome ERZ1034573 (study PRJEB33760, sample SAMEA4777724) | hypersaline lake metagenome | biome: hypersaline environment; feature: brines | place: Spain | collected 2014-08 | depth 0 m ...
AAACCCACCCCCCTCCTATATAAACCCTTTACCTTTCATAAGAGTGTAGGGGCGGCGGTGGGCGAAGCCCAAGCGGATTGGTTCTTGAGCCGCAACTACTACAGCTTAGTTTTGTATTTCTTTTCTTATCTACTGTCTTTGTTCTCTTTGTTTGTAACGCAAGGTTGAGTTGCGTGTTTAAAACTCGTTTTCCTTGCGTTTTCTTTTGTTTTAGAACAATTTTAATTCAAAACTATCGCAAGCGGCTCATCGCGTTGAACTGAAGTTGATCAACACGTTATATACATGGCACAATCGGAAGTAACGGGAGCTGATGAAACAGAACTGTTGAGCCTTCAACGCGAATACGAGGACTCAAAGAAGTTCAAAAAGACTGGTATTGATTTTGAAAATGCGTATTGTCTCACACGAATAGGAAAGCAGCCCGAGGAGTACGACGGATTACCTCGATACTGCAAGAACCGCGCGAAGCGGCTTGATGACGGCGGGCACGCCCCATCGTGTCGATTCCACGGTGGCAGGAACAACGCGAGTGGCAATAATGACAATCTATCGCCACTTCACAGAATTACACACGGAATGTACGCTACAGAAGAGCACTTAAAAGAGGTATTCACCGAGAAAGATCAGAAGCTCTACGATTGGGTCATGGAGTGGGCTGATGTATACGGATGGCCGAGCAAAGAAGAGGACCCATCTCGATACGACGATCTCGAAGCGATTGCGATTAATCGCGTTCGCGTGGCTCGCTCTCACAAGTACATTCTCGATGAGGGCGAGATGGACCGGCAGGAGGTCTACGACGAGAATGGCAACGTAACTGTTGTTACCGATACACACGGACTATCCGAGGATGTTCGCCTCAAACGTAAGCTCATCACGGATTTGAAAAAAGAACTCGGACTAACTGTGAAAGAGCAATCGCGCATGGATTCACAGGAAACCTCTGCGAGTGCAGCCGAGCAGGTCGCGGAGTTGGCGACGGAGGCAGTCTTTGGTGATGAAGACCAAGGCTACGACCCCGATGACGCCGTTTTCGAGGAGGATTAGATGGACGACGAAGACACTCAAGAACTCCAATACATCGTTGTCAACGGCAAGCTAGTCGAGAATGAAGACGCGGAGAAGAACTTTGCTTTGGAGTTCGATGAGGCCGGTGCGTGAGAGTCATACGCCCCGCGACGGCTCATCGCACCCCGAACTAATCTAAATGCCATACAGATCACCACGTAAATCACGCTCAAAGCCAGGCGACGTAGCAAACGTCCCTTCGGATGGTGGAATTTTCACTTGTGATGTATACGACGAGTATGGCGTTCCAAATGGCGTTTTAATCGAATGGCAGAACAATCCAGAAACGTGGATTTGGTCTGATTATAGCGTTCGATTAGATAGACAACAATGAGTGAAGACGAACAAGAACAGCCCACTCTCGCTGTTGAGCTTGAGGCGGCTGATGAACTGATGTACGAATCGTTGATCGAAGAATTTGGCGACGATCTCATCGCGGCAGACATTCGAGAAGTCGTGAAAGAGCGCGTGCGCCAACTCTACGACAACCGAGACGCAGTTGCCCAACAGCTCGCTCAGGCTCGACAGCAAGCAGCTCTTGGTGCTCAGTAATATGATAAGCAGAATTTTATCTCTTCTCGAAGACAGCGGCGAAGTTCAGTTGTATATGGACTCTGGCGCTGCATTCGAGATTCATGGAGATGCTGAACTGGACGATGGCGAATTGGTTTTTGAAGACGATGACGGCGAGATGTTCTATCTGGATGCAGAGAAGGTCGAATACGTGAGTGTTCACCGTTCGCACCGCGCGAGTCCGGCATAGAACACACGACACAATTTGGTGACACAGGCATATCCGGGGTTCGACTCCCCAGTCACCACTCAATTTCTAACTTATGAAGCAACTCGCGGAAGAACTTGACGGCGAAACCGAAGCCCTGCTTGAACGCTGGGAAGGACGCCCTGAGAGAGTTGCTGAAGACATTTTTCAAGCCCGGAATATGGAGACGGGCGAGATGGAGGACTTGCGGTTTTTTCGTCCCTATCAGCCGAAGTTGGTTCATTCCTATTTTTATGGCAATGAAGAGATAATTAACGTTTATAAGGGCCGTCGAATTGGTGTTTCGTTTACCTTTATTGTCTGCGTAATCCTTGAGGCGCTGTTCAAGCCTGATACGTTCTATCCAATTGTCTCAAAGACTAAATCGCAGTCCAAAGCCCGCATTAAGGACGCAAAAGAGCTTATCAAGAACGCGAAGGTCGATTTTAATCTTGAAACGGATAACAAAGATGAAATTGTCTTTTCTAACGGCTCGCGTCTGAAGGCCTACACTGGCGACCCGGATAGTGGTCGTGGTGACGATTCTGCGAAGACGGTTTTCGTAGATGAAATGGCCTTCCTTGAAGACCAGCAGGAAACTATGCAGACGTTCATGCCCTTCATTTCGCTTGGAAACGCGAAGATGTTGCAAGTCTCGACGCCGAAAATGTCGAACGACTTGTTTCTCGATAACCACGAGAGGGGTTCTCCAAGCGGCGAGAACGGCATTATCTCCATCAAGCAGCCGTCATTCAAGAACGCGGATGACATAGACCCGGAGGTTCCGCTTACCGAACAAGATGTTCAGCCAGTTCGCCCAGATATGAACATCAACACGGTCGAGACGGAGCGTGCTCAGGACCCCCAGGGGTTCGCACAGGAGTATCTGTGTCGGCCAATCTCCGATGAATATCGCTTTCTCAGTGCTGCTGGCATTGACAATGCGATGAGTCGGGGCGACGACCCGAACTACGCGTGGGGGCCGTACACAGCGCCACAACATGATGGCGAGAACATCATGGGGGTGGACATTGGAACGGATTCGGACATGACCGCGATTACCGTCTTTGAACACGTTGGTGATCGTCGCTATCTACGGTATCACGAGATTGTTACCGAAAAGAAGCTCAGGCAATGTGGAATTGCGAATCCCGACAGAGCAAATCCAAGTGACGTAGCAAGCCGCGTTGAGCAAATAGCGAACCAGATGTGCGTTTCATCTGTAACGCTCGATAAGACTGGCTCTGGTCGAGGCTTCCAAAGCGAAGTTAATCGCAAGCTCGGAAAGAAAGCGAACGGCTTCAATTTCTCTGACAAAGAGAGCGTTCAAACCTCAATGGAGGACTTCAATTACGCGCTTCACAACGAGTTGATGACGCTAATTGAAGACGAAACGCTCGAAAAACAACTCAAAGCGATTGTCAAAGAGCAGTCTCACGAGTATCAGAAGCCAAAATTCTCTGGAAAAGAGCACGCACCCGATGGAAAAGACGATCTTGCTATCTCAGCGGTGCTCGCAGCGTATCCACCAAACGTAAACGCCGATAAGAGCACCAAGATGCATCAAAAAGAGGCAGAGACGCCTCGATCTGGTTCATTTTCGGCAAATGGTGGCCTTAAGACCCGAAAAGGGTCGGTTTCGGGGTCAGATATGCCCACAACGGTTAATTTTGGCTCTAAATCGGTTTCACGCGGTCGAAGGGGCAGTATATCGTATAAATCGCGTCACTCGCGGTAGTATCCGCGAATTTCTCTCAAATGACAAATATTAATTCTAATTTCGTAGATCCTTCTGACTCTGGAGGGGAGTTCGCTGCTGATAGCCCAAAGGGGGCTGTTAAGCGTGCTAATTCGAGCGACGAGAATCGAACTACAGACGCCCCGCAGCGCCTCATCGACGAGCATCGCGCGATTGCATACGGCGACCCACACATCGGTGAGGGCGTTCAAACGATTGTTGACTACGTGTGTGGGACTGGATACAATCTTTCTCCACGCAACATTCCGTATACGGGAGAAGAGCAAACTGAGGAAGATTTGGCTCGTCTTCGAACGCTGCTTGATCAGTCTAACTTCTGGTTAGAGCTTCAACAGTGGGTTTGGTACGCGTTGGTTGATGGAACTGCATTCCTCGAACTTGTGGTTGAGGACGAGCAGTTCGAGCCTCGTCTGTTACCGACGAAGAAGATGAGCATCCGAACTGATGAATTTGGTCGCGTAGAAGCCTACGAGATGGACCAGCCGACTGGTCTTGATGAGGAATACGAACCACACGAGATTGCTCACCTTTGGTTTCACAAGCAACCAGGTGATGACTTTGGACGAAGTTTAATCGAGCGAGCGCGAGAGCAAGCAGATATTCTCCGTGATATGGAGATCGACCTCGCGAGATTCATCGCGACGAAAGCATATCCGCCAATCCTCTGGAAGCTTGGAACCGATGAGGAGCGGTGGAATGAAGAGCAAATCGAGGGCTGGCTTGACACGGTTGAAGAAATCGAACCAGACTCGATGCTGGCATCGGGCCATGACGTTGAGGCCGAGACAATTGGAGTCACTTCTACGTCTTCATCTGCCGGTGCAATGCGACTTGAGGAGACGTTCAAGCACTTTGAGCGTCGTATGGTCACTGCGCTTGGCATCCCTGATATTCTGATGAATCTCGACGGCTCATCGGGTAAAGGTGAGTCTGTCACTAATATGCCGAAATTCGACCGGCGAATCACTCGGTATCAGAATATCGTCAAGACGCAAGTTGAGCAGCAAATACTCAAGTCGTTAATGAGTGAGTCGCTGGAGGATTTCTCTGGTATACTACCTGAGTTTGAATTTGGCGAGCACTCGAACGCTGAAGACCGCTTGGAGATTGACAAGCTGCTAAAACTCTATAACAACGGTATGCTGACTCGCGAGTCCTTTGCAGAGCGCGCAGGAATTGATCCGGAAATCGAGCTTCCGAGTCCTGACGAACTAACATCTGACATTATACCACTAATTAAGGAACTCGCAGGTCGGGGAGATGCTATTCAAAATCCACGCGGCGGAAGTCCGACTGATACGGGTGGCGGTGCCGACTCATCGGGTGGAGAAGTAGTTTCACGCGATGAGCCGGAGTCAGATTCTTCAGATGGCCGTAATAGGCAATCTGTGACGCAGGAATCTGCATGATTTATGGATAATTTTCAATCTGACGAAGATACGGAAAAAGGCGAACGCTCATACGACACAGAACTGGATATTCTAATTGACATTCGAGATGAAATTAGAAATCTCAGCATGGAAATGGCTCGTATTGACGAGCGATCTCGTGCAACCAGTGACGAGGTGACTCGGCTTCGAGAAGAACGCGTTATCCCTGTAGAAAAGCAGGCAAACACCAATTCAAATCGCAGTCAGCGAAATGCGATTATCATCAGCGGTGGTCTGACTGTGTTAACTATTCTATTCACTTGGGGGCTCGGCATTGTGCAAATATGACTAATTCTCTAAATATAAACGAAGAGCTAGCATTCTCAGCTTCATTTGGCAATCCGGAGCCCGCTGCGCTTGCTGATGGGTTTAATCAGTATGGTGTTCGCGAGAACTACGATGAAGACGAGAATTTGCGCTCGATTGACGTAAACTACGAAGCGATGGAGCCAGGTGAACCGGAAAGCCGTAATGGCGTTCGAATCACCACGGATTTTCTTCGGAAAGTTGGCTCCAAAGAATACTCAGGCGACGAGCCTGCGTTGATGGACCACAAGCGAGAAACGCTTTCCAAGATCGGCTCCATTCGTGACGTGTGGTTTTCTGATGAAGCTGGTAAGCTCATGGTTCAAGCGCGTATTCCCAACACAGGCGCGAGAACGCATGACGAAATAATCAAGCGGTTCACCTACGACCCTCCGACAGTCACAAACGGTTCTGTTGGATTTGGTGATTCGTACACTGCGATTCGAAATGACGACGGTGAGCCCGAGCTCGTTGACGCTACTCTCCAAGAGTTTTCTACTACGCCATTCCCCGGTGGATATGACGAAGGTGGACTTCGAGCAGCGTTCGCAGAAGCCGCGTTAGATGCTACTTCTAACTTTGCTGAGTATGGTGACGTAGATCCCGAGTACCGCGATGAGGTGTACGATGAGTGGGATTCGTTGGTGAATATGACCAACGAGCAGATGGAAATGTGGGACGAGCATCCGTGTGCTAAGGCCGTTGAAGGCGGCGAGAATGTACGCGATGAGGCGTTGATGCTCTTGGGACAGCCGCGAGAAGAGTGGGGAATGCAGAACGTTGAGGTTGCGAATCAGGTAGTCGATTACTTGTATTCGAAGATGGAGGAGATGCCCGATAACCCGAATGAAGGTGAGATGGGCAGTTGTCCGAGTCGATGGGCAATTGAAGTGCTCAATCGGGGTCACAACCCATTTGACTCGTTCCCACAGGGCAACCCGAACTTCAACGAGCTGTCGGTTACGGTAGATACCTTCGAGGTCGATGACGAGACAGACGACACTCGCTCATCGCGAGTTGACTCAGAGAACTCGGAGGTTGCTGTGTTCACGGAAACGGTTTCTATTTGAAAATGGATATGAATTTTACTAAGGTCACTTTCGATGGTGATCTTGACGACATTGAAGATGGCGATGAGCTTCGAACGCTTGTTCGCAAGTTCGAGAGCGCACAGGACGCCAACATCTCCGAGTTTGAAACTGCCAAGGAAACCCTCACCGACTTTGAGGGTCGCGTTGGCGAGGCTCAGGAGTTCAAGGAGGAGCTTGCCGAGACTCTGAGTGAGGTTTCCCCTCTCTCGGAAGACGAGGCAATGAATTACGACATGGCGCGTATTCGCACGCTCATTAGCGAGTTCTCCGAGGAGGGGGGTTCCGATGAGTCGGCAGAGGGCGAACGTTCGTTCTCGGATATGGGTCATCGCGGCGAAACTCATGGCGATGATGATGAGTCTCGAAACTTTGCTGAAGAACACCTTGGCAGTATCAAGGGGCTTAATTTCTAATGGCTGATTTCAAATTTGCGAAGGTCAAGGACACTCCGCTTAACCGCGACGGTGAGACGAGTGAGCCGACCTTCACTGGTACTGAGGGCGACCTCATTGGTCTGACTGAGAATGTTGATGGAGAAACCGAGGTTGTCGGCGCTGATGCCGACTCGGCGGCTCCACAGCCCGCAATGGGCGTCCTTCTCGAAGAGGTTCGTGACCGTTCTTACTGGAATGTTAATCTCCACGATAACGGCACGATGGCTCGTCAGATTGATGAGACGTACAACAAGAACCGCACGCAACCTGGTGACGAGGTTACGTATGTTCGATACGGGATCTACCTTGAGAACGTTGACGACGACACGGACTTTACACCAAACGAACCAGTCTACCTCGACGTTGGCGGCGGCGTGACTCAGACCGCCCCGAGTGGGAGTGGCGAAATCGTGCAGGTTCTTGGTGTCGCTGTTGACGCTGAAACGTTCATGCTGGACGTTGAGGCGACTTACGACACTCTCGCGTAATTTTCTGAGTCAAATAACACACATTTTTCTTTAAATGCCTAGTAATCTTAACCCTTCGCGTCCGAACACTCGCGAAATTCACACGAAGGACGACGTTCCGCTTTCGCAGATCGCAGAAAAGACGCAGAACCTAATCAACTACTTCAACGACGCTGAGAAGCCGTTCGTTGATCTCTTCTCGGAGCGAGTTGGTCAGCAGACGTTCCTTCAGGATATTGAGTCCGATGCAGAGACGTGGGAGGAGCTGTCCGAGGGTGAATACCCCGGAACCATGACCGACACGGATGATGACTTCTACCAGATGACCATCCGAACCCAGGAGTACGGTAAGGCTCTTGGTCTGACTCAGAAGTTCATCGAGCGTTCGACCTCCGACCGGCTGATGAGCAAGATCCAGGCCGTGATCAAGGCTGGCAAGGAAACCGAGGAGCGCGCCATTCACGATGTTATCTTTAATGGCATCTCGGATGGCTCGGAAAACCTCTGGTACGACGTTCCCGACCACGGGGCGTACACGTTCAGTCGCGACCATTCGCACGTTTTCGATAGCACGGCAGATCTCTTTGGTGACACTAGCGCGCACTCGGTTCTCGACCACATCGAGTACGCTGCTGACGACCTGTATCATCACGGCTGGAATGGTCAGAAGGTCCTGCTTGGCTCGCTTGATTTCAAGCGAAAGCTTCGAAACGAGCTTGAGGGACACGACTTCCACATTCCGATGGCAACTGGCCTTCGTAGCACCGATATTCGCGATGTTACGGTCAATCCGCGCGGTGTGAGTGTCCTTACCTCGCCGTACCTTGAGGGCGACGAGTTCTACGTTGTCAACGTTGATGAGAAGCCTGTCAAGGAGTACATCGAGCGAGAGATGCAGGTTACGTCGCCTACTGGCGGCCCTGCTCTTGAGCCCGGTCAGTTCATCAACTCGACTGGCACGATGGACTTTGGTGTTGCTATGGTCAACCCGCTTGGGGCTGTCCACTTCGCTGGCAACTCCACCAACTACCTCTAGTAACTCTCCTAACTAATGGCAACCAGCGATACGGAACTTGAAGAAGAGGTGAGGGTTATGACTGGCTACGATACTGCCGTCCTCCCCTCATCGCAGTTCCAAACGGTAATTTCCCGCGCAAAGTCATTTCTTATCAACCGCCGGTCGCTGGAAAACGACGACGTAGATTGGTTCGGTAATCCTCGTGCAGAAGAAGCGTTGTATTGGGGAGTGTGCTTCTTTGCGAAGGTCAAAACTGGCGAGCTTGATGGTCAAAACATCGCGGCTGGTGCGATTGATCTTGATACGCTGCTTGCAAAAGACGACAACGAACTTACTACGTGGCTTCGGAACGCGCTGAACGCTTCCAAGTCTTTGAATCCCACAGGTGATTTCGGTATTCGAGGTAGCACTCGAACGTCGCTTGATGGAAACAGGAACTACGAACGCACGAGTGGTGACAGTGGTTCTTCCATCATCTAACGTCAAGGCGATGATTCACCGTGTGGGTCGGCGTGTCACGATTCTTCGAGAATCAGTTGTGGCGGTGGGCGAGGTCAATAATCCACAACACGATTGGATTGACGCGTCTTCTGATAGCGACGACCCAATCAAAGCCATTCGAACGTATCCAAACAGAAATCGCCAGCAAAACTCGAATGGTGGTCCTCGACAGGAGGACCGGGCGTTATTCATGTTTACACTTGAGCAGGCACCCGATGAGGGGGCGAGGGTCAAGTTTGACTCAAATACGTATGAACTTGGCTCTCCTACGCGCTATGACACGCACGTAACATTTTTTGGAGATCTCGTTTCTAATTAAATGAAATTATCTTGGGAAGTTGATGGCGTCGAGATAACCGTTGGAAAGCTCGAAGATGGGCTTGAAGCGGGAATGGAAGACGCGGTTGATAAAATACTTGAGCAACTTGAACGGAAGGCGAAAGATCGAATCGCCGTTCGACCGTACATTTTCACAGGTCAAGTATACGAATCCTTCACTGACCAAACGAGCACAGCCGACTCATCGAGTGGCATCTCGTCTCGTTTCATCAACTCTGCCAAGCACGCTGGTGCGCTCGAACACGGTGTTCACGCTTCAAAGTACGCTGACGGTGCGCCGCCGGTTTCGGCCCTCATGCCGTGGGTTATCGCGAAGCTTGGTGACTGGACCATTGACCCGGAAGCTGGTGGCGGTGGGTCGGCGCTTCAAACACCAATTGCTGGTGGCGATGAGATAACTACGAATGATCCCACGGATGTTGGATACACAGCAGACTGGACGCCATTTCACAAACACGGGTTTTCCGAAGACGAGATGTGGGAAAACCAAGACGTAGCGTTGTATAATGGCACTCAGCAATCATACGTATCTGCTACAGTTACGTCGATTAATCCTAATCAGGAGATAGTTGTTACAGATGGCGATGGTAACTCGTATTTGATAAATCCAACTGACAACATCTCTCCGCAAGGATTTGAAATCGCTGCTGGAGAAAGTTGGCGTTCGCTGACTGAATCAGAGCAACGGGATATTGCGCGTGAGATGATTGAGTCCATTACGATAGATGATACGTTCTCGCAAGATGAGCGCGATTCTATCTTATCTGTGCTATCTCAGTACGCGGATCTAACGAAAGATCCTACCGAACTCAAAAAGCTCGCTACAATCGTAAGTAAAATAAACAAAAACGACTCGATGAGCGCGAGAGGATCGTGGCAAGGCGACTTGTTTGGTGGCACTGTTGTGTTTAATAGCAATAAATTCACCAAAGACACCATTCGCCACGAGTTCGGTCACGCGTACTTCAGTGGCGTTTTGGAAACAGAATATGTTCAAGGAGCACGCTTCAGTGATTGGGATTCAGTAGACAAATTCAAACGCGGTAAAATCCTGTGGGAGTACGACAGTCGTGGTCCGGACTACGGAGAAACACAACCTGGAGACGACTATCCACACCCTTCGACCTACATGGGATACGATGCTGACACTCGTGATGGTGTCGGCATTTATGATGATGTGGATCACGAGGCGTTTGATCTCTGGAATGAATACATTCGTATTTCAACTAAATACGAGCTACAAGAACGGGATGGGAGTGGTGTTAATCCGAGCAATCCACCCAATTACGATCCGTTCTATGGCGTGTTTGCGACACTAAACCCCGATAATGGAGCGGCTAGAGAAGGCGGCTTCATGCACGTTCGATACGATGACGGCGACAGAAGGGCAGAGTACCACGTCAAACTTCTATCGTCCGTGTACACCGATAATGATGGACAAAACCGAATTGACGTGTTGATGAGCGGCCAAGGCAAGTCATTGAAAATCACTGAGCGTGGTCGGTTCGACAAAGACGAGCTTTCGTTTGAAGGCTACGCACCACCGGGTGCTGTTGATAGTGGTGAAGAGACGATCAAGCCAGGTGATGTTCCCGATGACCCTGGGTTCTACGCGGATAGCGATGACATTGATGAACTGTTTCGGGAAGCGATTAATCGCGAGCTTTGGAGAGAGATGATAGCCACAGAAGTTGGGGACACTATGAATATCGGTTCATACGTTCTTCGTGGCGACGAATACTCGTCTATCAATGCACACGAGGTCATCGCACACCTCATGGCGATTATTTTCTCTGGTGATGATCTTGGTAACTCAGATGCAGCAAAGCTCGAAGACCTATTAGAGCGGTCGCCCGAACTGGTGTATATGGTTAATCAAAAGTTTGGCTTCTCTGATGAAATGGTCACGGAGCTTGAGCGTAGGACTGGTCTTTCCTTTGAAGATCTAATGTACGACATTTGGAGGGAACATATCAAATGACTATTCGAGCCGAGATTATTGGCGATGAGCCGCCTCGACCCGAAGGTTGGGTGCAAGTTGATCCCTTTGATTACGACTACACCGGGCCAGATCCGACTGGTGAGATAGAAGCATATCTCAACGGCATTTCAACTGGCGAAGTTGAGTTTTCGTGGCCGGTCGAAGACGACGTTCACGAAGGCGAGTACCCACCCGATTTGAAGATCATCGAGATAAGGCAAACGCTGCACGGATTCGATGAGATTTGGGTTGTTAGTCTACCAGAAGACTTCGAAATAACCACACTCAAGAATGAGTGATATTGATTCACTGATTGACCAATACGGCGAAGATAACGTCAAGAAGGCATTTTGGCTTCAAGATGAGATACGGAAAGACGGTCTTGACGGCATTCACTTTATGAAATACGCCGAAACTGAAGTTAGCCAATATGCGAATCTTATCACGTATCAATCTATTCGATCAGAGCTTAAGAAACGATTCTGACGCCGCGCTCATCGCACTCTAATTATGTTTTATGAAGCCAAAAGAACTTGTTAGTTCTCTAATCAGCGAACTTAACACACGACTCTCTGTGCC
>ERZ1034573.500-NODE-500-length-11705-cov-11.583605_pt1 | contig 11705 bp, 15 predicted proteins | sample MGYA00520641_ERZ1034573 | MGnify/ENA primary metagenome ERZ1034573 (study PRJEB33760, sample SAMEA4777724) | hypersaline lake metagenome | biome: hypersaline environment; feature: brines | place: Spain | collected 2014-08 | depth 0 m ...
ATAGAATAAAATCTCTGCCTTGAAGTATTATTCAATCATTTTTTTCCAGAGGCAATTTCTCAGCAAGTTCATCGTAGCTCTTATCACTTGAAACTATCTTCTCTCCGTTTGAGCTCGCAAGATGAACTGCATCAAATGGTGTAAGCCCCTCTTCTTCAACGTATACTGCAGCAGACTCAATTCTGCCTGAATCACCTCTTACTTCCAATAAATCTATGGTTTCAGAGACAACTCTGAGCACATTCATATCCTCGCTGTAAGCAACCAGCATAAGCTCAAGCAAAGTATATTCAGATGCCCAGAGATCTTCCCGATCTTCTCGGTAAATCTTTTCAGCTTTCTCTGAGAGCCAGTCATCGTCCTTGATTAGAGCGAGTACAAAATCTGTCTCCACATACATCACTTTCCAGCCTCTTCCATACCAGCAGCCAGAGCAGATTTCTTCAGTTCTTCAACTGACTTATCAACGTCTTTCATTTCATCCCTCAAGGCCTCCAAAGGATCGCCTGAGACTGGCACCAGGACGATCTTATTCTCCAGTTCTACAATATGAAACTTTTCGCCAAATTTTTCCCTCATCTCCTTGGGGATATAGACCCGGCCATTGTCAGCAGTCGTTACCATAAAACTAGCTTTAATGACAAAATTTAAAAATTTTACCAATAGCTCCTTCTGTGTCAAGTCAAAGAGAAACTAAATAGAAAAAAGAGAAGCGGCTATAGAGGCCTTCTACCCTACATATAGCCGAGCTTTCTCAGCTTGTCCATGATCTCTTTGTCGTCTTTGTTCTGGGCTCTTCCTGCTCTTTCTTTGGTGTTTTCTACATCCTGTAGCCATGCAGGGATTTCATCGGATTTGTCGGTCGATACTTCTGATCCTAGAGATCTGAATCCTGCCCAGTACTTTGGACTGATCGGGACATCGTCTTTTGAAAGGCCTTCAGGCAGGTCTGACTCTTCTTCAGGGTATTCGGAGACATCTACTCCTGTGATGCCGGGTACCATGTGGAACCATGAGACGTCCCATACATCTCTTTCATCTAACTGGAGGATTGGGTGTACCCTGACATGATCCGGATCCTCTCTCGGAGAGTAAAAGTCTTCGTCTCCACGAGATTCGTGTTCATCCCAGCGAACCCCGTTGATAACAGCTTCAATACCGTGTTCTTCCAGAAGCTCGTTCATAGGAACAGTCTTGAGTAAATGGTTCCCTGCTTCAGTATCCATCAGCCATGGAACTTCCTCCATCTCCTCGTCGATTCTCGAGGCCTCTTCCTGGTTCCTCTGGTTTAATTCTGCGACAGGAACCATGTCCCCGGGCTCATCTGCTTTCTCGATCAGGTCCTGGTTCTTCGCAGTCATGACTTCGAATCCCCAGTCAGTTGCCAGTCTCTCAACGTAGTCTTCTAACTCATCGAAGTGCTGTCCATGATCCACGAACATGAACCTCGGCTTCTCAAATCCGTGTTCCTCGCAGACCCTCTTGACAAGCCAGGCCGTTAAAGTCGAATCTTTCCCGCCTGTGAATCCTATGACGACGTTTTCCCTGTCATACTCTTCTAAGGCCTGTTTGACGACTTCTTCTCCTGCTCTGATTTTGGCTTTTATCGGTGCGTTCTCAATTTCGTCTCGTGTAACTGGTGCTTCTAGCATTTTTTCACCTTTAATTTAGGTAGCCGAGTTCTCTGAGTTTGTCCGCAATCTCTTTTGCCTGTTCATCATCTAATTCTTCATTGTTTTCTGATTCTGATAGCTCTCTAAGTTTATCCTGGACAAATCTTGAGAGATTGATGTGATTCTCATCAACAAAATCAGCTAAGTCCTCAGGCAGTGAGATAGTCTTCCTCGGCATAATGCATAACTTATGCATAATCGTTAATAAATGTCTTTTCCTTTAGGACAATCTATAATTTAAATCAATGAAGCAGAGAACTGATACATGCTCTCCATAGTAGTACCAACAAGAAATGAGGAAGACTCTATTGGAGAACTGCTAGAATCTATCAAAGAAAATAATTTCTCAAACTATGAAGTTATAATTGTAGATGGAGGTTCCACCGATAGAACAAAAGACATAGTAGATACCTATAAAAAAACAAGTTTGATAGAAGGCCCTCAAGAAGGTCCTGCTGTTGCAAGAAACGTCGGCTGGAAAGAAGCCAAAGGCGATATAATCTGTTTCCTGGATGCCGACTGGTACCTTGAAGACAACTCCCTGAAGAAAATAGATAAATTCTTCAGAGAAAACAGCGAAAAGGATGTAGGAGGATTTGAAACAGTATTCGCAGCAGATACAATAGTTGGAAAGGCCTTGAAAGCAGAAAATTCTGCCAATTTCTTCAAAAACACGGTTTACAGCTTTGTATCTAAATTGATGTGGTGGAACTAATGCCTTTCTCGTGCAGAAGAAAAGTACTTGAAAAGACTAGTGGTTTCGACGAAGATCTCGGCTACGGAGAGGATTATGATCTGCCTAAACGAATCGATGAAGCAGGCTTCGAGAGAGGTCAGACAGGAGCAGTAGTCCACAAAAAAATGATATCTACTATCGGAGGCGTATGGAGACAGGGCCGATGGTACGGGAAGAGTCTTTTAGACCTATTCAGGAAACACCCACAGATACTGCCGACAATAATGATGTTCGGATTCTTCCTGATTTGGCTACCGGCCTTGATACTTTCATTCATTTTCTGGCCGCTTTACTTGATCTCAATACCTCAGACAGGGCTTGTGCTGCTATATATACTGAACGGACTTTACCGTACAGGAGATCCATATATCCTTCTGGCGCCTTTCATCAAAACAGTCAGAAGCTACGCCGAAGCCATTGGCACCATAGAAGGGTTCGTGACTGAAGACTACGGACGGGACTAGAGAAAGCCACGATTTAACAGTTTCTAAATCCAATTTAAAGATATGACAGAGGCAGATCAAAAGGCCTTAAACGCACTAGCGAAAGGAGCCGGAGTAACCGCAATCGGCATGATGATATCCAAGGCCTTATCCTACTTCTACCGAATAGCGATCGCTCGTGGGGTGGGCCCTGATGCATACGGACAGCTCTCTCTCGCATTGATGGTTACTGGAATCGCCTCGACTATTGCCTACTTGGCAATGGGTCAAGGCCTTCAGAAATTCATACCAGAGTTCAGGACTCGGGACGATATGGCTAGCATTAGAGGAGTGGTGCTCAGCGCATTCCAAATGACCCTACCTCTCTCAGTTTTCTTATGGTTCCTTACATTTTTTGGAGCAGAATTCATCGCTATAACATTATTCGATAACCCAGCAATCATCCCTCTAATTAAGATAATGTCCTTCACTATAATCACAGGAGTTCTCACAAGAACTTTTTTCGATACCACACTTGGATTCAACAAGATTATTTACAAGACAGTAACTGTAAGAATAGTTCAAAACATAGTAAAACTGGCCTCAACACTTGTCCTGTTATTCCTAGGTTTCAATGTTATAAGCGCAGCTTGGGGGTGGATTGCTGGTTCGCTAGTATCACTTATACTAGGATACTACTTCCTAGAGAAAAAAGTTGGGCCTGTAATAACCTCAGATGTAAAGCCAGAATACCACAGAAAGAAACTTTTGAGATTCTCCTCACCGCTCCTCTTATCAGGTCTTATAGCGACACTCATGGGCTACGCCGACACAGGACTACTAGGATACTACATGACAGACTTCGAAGTAGGCCTCTACAACGCCGCATTACCTACCGCGATACTGATACTTTTACCTCATAAAGCAATCGGTAGTCTGGCGATCACTTCTTTCTCCGAGCTGAAGGAAAGAGACAGGGAAAGCGTAGAGGCCTCGATGCAGACAGCAACGCGCTGGGTTTTCTCATTCGTTCTTCCAACCTTCCTGATAATGCTGCTTTTCTCCGAACAGATCCTCAACATCCTCTGGGGCGGCCAGTACACACAGGCCTCGATTGCACTTTCAATCCTCGCCTGCGGATACCTCATCGATGCGATGGTCGGCAGGGTCGGCAGCTTCCTCAACTCCACAGGCCACACCAAATACATCCTGTATAACAACATAGTAGCACTAACACTTAACCTCATACTCAACATCGCCCTGATACCTATCTATGGTATGATCGGAGCAGCAATCGCCACAGCAGCATCCACCATCCTAACCAACGTACTGATGTTCGCAGAAGTCTGGAGAAAAGAAAACGTAATCAGCATCCCTTATACGGAGATAGCGAAGATAATGATAGCAGGCCTTCTACCACTGACACTGATAATCGGCCTCGATAGTGTCCTGTTCGCAAACACGCCTTACTGGTTCCTCATCCCAGCAGGTTTGATTTACGGAGTTAGCTATGTAGGCCTTTACCTTCTGATAGTGGGCCTAGGAGAGGAAGAGAAAGAAGTCATCAGAAGAATAGGAGTGATAACAAAAAAAGAACCTCTTTCGGAAAAAGTTCTGGACACAATCAGTTAGATCCTATTTCGTCCTCATTACCTGTCAACTCCAGAATCTTATCATGGAAATCAGTGATATGTGGAGTCTCATCTCCAAACAGTTCTTTGTTACATGAATAGAACGCATTCTCATTATGCCCCTCTTCTGTAGGAAGACCATGATCAGACATAAATATTATGTACTCATAGTCTCCATGGAAAAACTCTATAATTCTGTCAGCTAAATCTTCTGTATCCCTGTAAAGCTCTTCTAGTATCTCTTCGTCATAGGCAACATCTTTATCTCCAAAGGTATGCTGGTGGAAGTCAACTCTTTGGAAGTGACACATTAGGAAATCAAACCAAGTATTAACTTCTCTAAGCAACTTTCTCTTCCTAAACTCATATTCTCTAGAATCATAGTATTCCATCAACTGTTCACCAAAGTAACCATATTTTATTGGAGTCCTATGTGCACCTGTCTCTTTCATCACGCTGTTTTCATATCCTGGAACAAACATATCTTTCGAATTATCTATTTTATCGAATATTGCGTCAACCTCCAATTCTTCTTTCCCAGGCGTGATTTTCTTTACCTTAAATAATTCCTTCATGACATCTTCTAGTCTTGTAAAGCCTCTGATATTGTTCTGAAGAATATCTGGGGTAGCCAAATCAACTATTTTTCCCTTAGTCGGATTATCCCATCTTCTGATTCCTTCTATTCCATGCTCTTCATAATTTGTTCCAGTTATAAAGGAAGCAAACAGTTCAGAAGTCTTTATCTCTTTAATATCGGTTTTATTATCTATAGTTCCAAATTCCTCCTGTTTTACCGTTTCTAAACCAAATTTCTCTATAAGCTCTAAATCCAAGCCATCAAAAGCTATGATTAACACAGAATTTTCTCTCGCCATGTAAACACAAAAGCGCTCTCCGTTCTTATTTCTTTTCTGTCATTTTACCATCATAATCTGAAGACATACTAACTTAAGAAGAACTTTACCAGTGAGATGTATGTACCCTGAAAAAAGAGAAGAAACTATTTTCTCTAGAGCATGCAAGAAATACAAATACAGTCTTCTGCCTCGCGTAAAGCATATCAGAGGCACAACTAGGTTGAAAGAATCTCTTAAAGCACTGGCAGCCACAGGTATCAACAAGCCTGGAGAATCAGAACCTATAGGCGAAAAAGAATGGGACAACCTCATCATCCTTGACGCAGCAAGGCACGATACGTATAGAGAGACTCTAAACAGCAATTCAGATCACAGAATAACTCAGGAAAGCCACTCTAGAGGTTTTATTAGAGAGAATTTTTCGGATGGAGACTGGAGCGATACTGTGGTGATAACAGCGAATCCTTTCTATAACAGCGAATCTTTTGAGGAACTAACAGGCAGAAGCCTAGAAGATACCTTTGAAACAATTTTCCAGGTATGGGAAACAGACTGGAATAGCGAAGAAGGGACAGTTATGCCGGACAAAATGGTAGAAAAGGCCTTTACAGCTGAGAAACTGTTCCCTGATAAAAGAAAAATCATCCATATGATGCAGCCTCATCACCCATTCATTGATTCTGATATCCAGGACCCCGGATTTGGAGATACAAGAAGCGAAGAAACAGAGTACGAGAAGGTGTGGGAGAGAACCGCTAAAGGAGAGATACCTCACCAGAAAGTAGTTGAAGGCTACCTGCAGAACCACAGACTTCTAAAGCCTCACCTAGAGAAATTGAAAGGGCTTTCAGGAAAAACAGTAGTTACAGCAGACCATGGAAATCTTCTAGGGGAGAAAGGCCTTTACGGTCATCCTCCAGGAAACTTGGAACCTCTCCGAAAAGTACCATGGGATGTAATTAGCCAAGACTAGAAATCCGAAATCTTATCAAAGTTAGAATCTGGCAAGATATCCCAAGGCACTTCTCTCAAATGTTTCAAGCCATAACCACAAGGATGGGCGTAAACACCGTTTTCCCCTAGCATTTCTCCATGGTCTGCCGTTATAATAGATTTTCCTGAAATATCGAGTTCGCCTAATTCTCTCAGAACATACTGTAGATTCTCATCATAAAGCTCTTTGACTTTAGATTTTGAAACCTCATTCCTTCTTACCATCGAATAAATTCCCTGATTATCAACATCGAGTTCTATGCTCATCCCTTCCATCTCTATATCAGAGGTTACGAAAGGCCTATGAGGCTGCATGAAGTGTATTACTTTCTTTTTATCAGGATAAAGTTTTTCAGCTGTATTTGTATCTCGGATTACTGGTTCTGGCATTACTGTTCCTTTCTCATCGTCCCAGTCTGTCTTGTAAGTGTGGAAAACTTCATGAAAAACATCCTCAATTTCTCTTCCTGTTATCTCCTTGAACTTTTTCTCACTGAAGTGAGGATTGGTAGTTATGTAGACTGTATCGGAGAAGTCTCCTTCAGAGAATTCTTTCTCGATAAAACCTCTTGAGCAACTGGCTAGAGACACAGCCTTTCCAGATTCAGGGAAAAATTCTCTATAGCAGTCGGATCTGCAGGCATCTAAAATTATTAGATTATCCCACTCTTTTTCGAAGAAACTCTCAGGACTGCCTTCAAAACCATCTAAATCCGCTATAGCAAGTCTCTTTAGAAAATCCTTTAGCCTAGTGGCCCCTCTTAGATGTTCTATCTTATGTTAGTACTTGACGTATCGAGAATAGAGTTTCTCTTTCATTTTGCCACTACTAATTAATTACCTCTCAGGTTTTTAACAAGTTCAGAACTATTTCATCATTATGACCAAGGTCCTGATGACTGCTACTGCGGAAAATCCGTACCAGTCTATGCTTATTGATAGCCTGGAGGAGAAAGGTGTTGAGGTTGTTGAAAAGAGTTTTATTCCTCCTTACCTGCTTTTATGGACTTTGTTGAAGATTAGGCCTGATGTTCTTCATTTGCATTGGGAGTATCAGTTTTACATGACTACAGATGATAATTTCGCAAAGAATATTGCTGCAGCACTACTGTATATACCACAGATGGCTCTAATAAGCCTATTTACAAGAATAGTATGGACTTTTCATGATAAAGAGAATCACAACGGAAAATTCAAGAATTTCAACAGGTTTATGAAGCGATTTACCTACTTTATCGCTGATGAAGTTCAGATATGGGATAAAAATACACGTAATGAAATTATAGAGTACTTGAACATTAGAAATGAAGAAAAACTAACCATAATACCTCATGGAAGCTACATACCGGTCTATGAAGATATCTCTATTCCTAGCCAAAAATCCGCTAGAGAAAGTCTAGAACTTCCTGAAAAAGATAAAGTCTTTCTTTTCTTCGGCTACATTAAGCCGTATAAACAAGTTGAACTTTTGATAGACAAGTTTAAGGAAGGTTCTAAAGAAAACTGTACTCTACTGATTGTAGGTAGCCCTCACACAGAAAGTTATAGAAGACAAATTTTAGATAAAATTGAAGGCCACCCAAATATTCGCTATATTTTTGATTATGTTCCTGAGGAAGACGTCCCTATATATTTCAGTGCCTCTGACGCTCTAGTAGTTCCTTTTAACCAGATTTTTAACTCAGGTAGCGTTATATTAGGAATGAGTTTGAGCAAACTTGTTTTAGCTCCAAATCAAGGATCTATAAAATCCTATCTTCCAAAAGAAAACATAGTCTACGATAATTTCGGAGAAGGCTTTGATAAACTACTCTCTATGGAGAGATCGGAAATAGAAGATATAGGAAAAGAAAATAGAAATTATGCACGTAAACACTTAGATTGGGAGAGTATAGCTAAGAAAACAATTCTAATGTACAAAAACAAGTGATACAACCAAATCACTTTCTAATACTGCGTCTTATATCAACTATTTTTTTAACCAGATCAAGGCCTGTATGCTCTTTTATAGTCCAGAGCACATAGAGCGTTAGGGATTGAATTTTCAGTTTTGAGTTTATGCTTTGTTTCAGGTATTTTTTAGCACCTTTTAGATCTTCAAGCTCATACTGTTTCTTGGCGCGTTTGAGATAATGTGCTGACTCTATATTGCGATCTTGTGAAATAAGTTGAGAATATTTTTTTGTTAGCTTATCTCGGTACTTTCTGGCTTTTTCAGGATCGCCGCTTTTTGATTCATGACCTATATTGTATATTGTGAGCGGTTCATCTAGATAACCTATTGTGTTTCCTTGATCTAGCCATCTTATCCATAATTCCCAGTCCTCGGCATCAAAGAAATCTTCATCAAAACCTCCTATCTCCTCTAAAATGTCTTTTCTGGCAAAAACACCGGAGGGAGAACCTACTATATCTGACTTCAACTCATCTTGCAGAGTTACTTCTGTACCAGAATATCTTACAGTATCGATTTTATCTTCGCCATCCTGTATTTCTGTTGCAGTAAAGATAAGGTCAAAATTGTTTTTCTGAATAAAGTTCAGGCATTTTTCTATTTTTGTAGGTTTCCATTCGTCATCATCATCCAAGAAGGCTACATACTCTCCCGCGGAGTGTTCTATGCCTTTATTCCTATCTGAAGGTACTCCTGTGCTCTCATTATGCCGTACTAAGTTTATTTCCAAATCAGGGCTCTGAGAAAAACCGTCAACTATCTTACTAACTTCTTCAGAATAACTGTTATCATCGTTAGCATCAACTAATATTAATTCTATATCATTGTACGTTTGGTTATCAACGCTCTCAATAGCTCTTCGGAGCATATCCGTTCTCTCATATGTTGTTATTATGGCAGAAACTTTCACTACTCTACCTCCAACCAGGGTACTTCTAGTAGTTCTTTTTCTTTTCCGCCGATGTAGTGTCCCCATCCTCCTTCCCCAAGGAGTTCTCCGTGGTCGGCAGTTACAATTACTTTGCCATCTAGGCCTTCTACAAGTCGCGCTACCTCTTTCAAAGCCATCTTCAGGTCTTTTCTGTAGTATTCTTTGACCTGTTCTGCACCTTTTTTTCTGGCGAGTTTTTCGTAGTCGTTGCCCATTCCGAGAGCGGACTTGATTCGGGATTGTATGGTGTACGGCATTTTCTCGAATACTGGCGACCATAGAGGTCTTGTGCTGTCGAACAGTTTTCTCTTCCTGCTTTTATCGCTGTCTTCCATCTTGTTCTTCGGGCTCCATTCGAACTCTGTCTCGCCGAGGGAGATGAAAGGTCTGTGTGGCTGTATGTAATGTATTACTGTTTTTTCGTACCGTAAGTTTTCTAGTGCTGTGTCTGTCAGGTCTTCAGGCCTTACAGTATTCAGCTCGTCATCCCAGTCCTGTATCCATGAGTCGACTACGTTCTGGAAGTGGTCAAGTGCTGTCCAGTCGCTTTCCTGTCCACTGACCAGTTCTCCAAGTGTCAGTCCCTGACCGTTGATGTATGGGTTGGCGGAGATGTAGTTGTAGCTGTATCGGCCTTCAAACGTGTTCCATAGCCATTCTGGTGTTGCTGATCCACGGGATCTGTATTTTTTCAGTTCTCCTTTGAGAAAGTCCTGATAGTTTTCTTTGAACATATCGTATCTGCATGCATCCAGTACGATCATGTAGTCCCAGTCTGCTTCGTTCACTGGCTGAATTTCTAGATCACTCATCTCTCTTCTCCTCGTATTCTTCTACTAGCTCTCTGAAGCTTTTATCCTTTACAACTTCAACGTTGTCGTACTCATTCTCCAGCCATTCGGCGAAGTTTTCCTGGTGGCCTCCTGCATGAGATGAAGGCCTTACCACTACTTTCTCTGCAAGGTTCGCGGCCTCGTAACTTGTCATGCCTCCACGTGTTACTACTGTTTGCGTCCTCCCCATCAGATCAAGGAATTCTTCATGCGACACATCTTTCCAGTATTTCTCCTGCAGCTCCGGATCGTTGCTGGAAGGGATAATTAATAGCTGGTTATCTTTCTCCTCCGATTGGTGATCCGAGAAATCTCTGAACTGGATGATCTGCTTGTTCTCGACCTTTTCTGTATCATATTTATCGAGTAGTTCGCCCTGAGAGACCCATACACGTGTGTTTGATAATTTAGAGAGGAACTTTGGTGTCATGGAAGGCTGTTTCGTCCTGTTCTCCGCCTCTACAGCTATAACCTCTGTGCCTGTAAGGCCTGCGATAAGGCCTATCGGAAAACTGGTGTTTGCTCCATAAGCTAGAACTTTCTCAGGCCTTTCCTTTCTCAGTATTCTCCAGCTTCTGTAGAAGTTTTTCAGTGTACGCAGAGGCCTGTAGATTTTTCCGCCTGTAGGCCTGAAGCTTGGCACTTTGTAAATTTTCTCTGCGAAGCTGTAGTCGTATTCATCTTTATGGTCTGTGACTACTATGTATTCTGGATCTTCGATCTCTTCCTCTATCCTGGTTTTGATAGCTGGTGTCGCGGTTGCGTGTCCTGAATGACGTGAAGCTAGTATTATCTTAGTCATAGAATTTCAGCTTGTTGATGTAGTTTTTCATGAGATTTACCGCAGATGATCCTGCTGCCTGTTCTATGTGGTAGACGTATGCATCTGGAACTTTCTCGTCTCTCCACTCGAGTACATGGTCTTTTTTCTTCATTTCGTGAATCTTGAGATCTGAGACTGCTAGAGCCAATGCGTACTGTTCGTGATGATTGACTTTACCCACCTGGAAATCCAGGTCCTCGTTTACAAAACGAGCCCAGTTGTCCTGAATTTTTTTGTGTGCTTTTTGCTTGAATATTAGGAATCCGGCGTTAGGCATCCAGTCGAGGTAAGGCCTGTCTCTATCCTCGAACAGTTTTCTCCAGTTTTTATCGTCGTTGAACCTGTGGGCTGGACGTGCCTTGAACTCGAAATCTCCCTCTAGTACTTCCCATATATTATTGGCGATAACTGTATCGCAGTCAAGAAATACCACGTTCTTAGAATCGATATTGCATAGATTGATTTTTTCCCCATAATGGCTTTCAGGTAGAGATCGAGAAACATTAAAGGCCTCTGTCTGGTTTTCCTTCTTGATAATTTCTGCTCCTGTCGCTTCTAAGGTCTTTTCATCCTCTTCGTCGTATGGTGGAGTGTAGAAGATCTTGATCTGTTCTGGTTCTACATGTTGTTTGAGTGTCGAGATTGATCTAAGTGCTTGTTGTACCATTCCTTTCCTGGAACTTAGTGTGTATACGAACTCTGTGTCTTCTCTGTTCACCGAAATCTCCTATTTATGTTATTGGGTTATTAGTGTTTTAATTCCTAATAACTGATATAATTCCGTTATATCTTGTTATTATTTCATACTAGTGAGCTCAGTAGCCTGAAGATAAATCTGAACAGTCCCTG
>ERZ1034573.501-NODE-501-length-11701-cov-132.151125_pt1 | contig 11701 bp, 9 predicted proteins | sample MGYA00520641_ERZ1034573 | MGnify/ENA primary metagenome ERZ1034573 (study PRJEB33760, sample SAMEA4777724) | hypersaline lake metagenome | biome: hypersaline environment; feature: brines | place: Spain | collected 2014-08 | depth 0 m ...
TGCTCCTTGTACACACTGCCTGTCAAGTCACCCGAGTCAGGTTCAGACGAGGATCACTCTTTGAGTGAGACAAGTCTGAGCTTGGCAAGGGGGGCTAAGTCATAACAAGGTAGCCGCTGGGGAACCAACGGCTGGATCACCTCCAAAGAAGCTTAGTTCTCTGGAACAAAATCCGGAGAACCCACTTCACATACATTTTCCACATATTCAATGTCTGTCTCTCCTACAACCTTTCTCATTCCAAACCCAAACTAGCCGGCAAGTATTCTGCCGTGTCATCACGATAATTAACTTATTAACTCGAGATCTACAATCTCATTCTATGGATGAAGCTAGAGTGATCGGGCTTGTTTCCGGCAAGGGCGGAGTTGGGAAGACAAGCCTATGTGTAAACTTGGGGGTCAGCATAAGTAACTTTGGCTATGAAGTGACTCTAGTAGATGCTGACTTCTCCGCTTCAAATTTAGGAGTATACCTTGGTAGGTACGACCATCCGGTAAAAATTCAGGATGTACTTGAAGGTGAAGATAACATAGAATCAGCAATTTTCAGGCATCCTACAGGTGTAAACGCCGTTACGTCTTCAAACGAGATAACAGATATAGAGCCTGATTTGTCAAGAATGAATGAAATACTTAGTAGGGCTGCACAGGACTCTGACTTTGTACTAGTAGACTTTCCTCCAGGACTTGATACAACTGTATCCTCACTTATGGAGTCATGTGATGAACTGATAGTTGTTACGATGCCTACGCAGACTGCAGGTATCAATGCCGCTCAAATAACGGAGAAGGCCAAGCTTGATCGCCATGCACTGCTTGGAAGCATAATAAACAAGGTCGAGGGAGAACCTGACAGGGAGCTTATAACTAGGGAAGTGGAGACTATGACAGAAACCCACATACTCTCGGAGGTTCCATACGACCACGAAATGAAGGAAGCCTTGTTTCATCATAAACCTCTTATTGAATACGATCCGATATCGGAGGCAGCTATGGAGATAAAGGCTCTCGCAGCCGACATGTCTGGAGAGGAGTACAGTAAACCGAGATTTGCCTCAATAAAGAGGAAGTTAAACAAAATCAGGGAGAGGATAGGGTAGGTAAGCCCTGTGATGGTTTATTTTGTCTGCTGATAGAGTTCTAAAGCCTCTTTTGTATCAAATTCTTTGCCCGTTTCTTCGTCTACAAACACGTCTTTCTCAGTGTTCTGGTCGGCATCCTCAGGGTTATCCGTTTCAGGTTTTGAGGACTGATCGTCGTGTTCTTCTCTGGCTGAAACAGAATCTCTCCCCATACTAGGCCTACCTCTTTTGTTCTGACGAGAAGAACCTCTATTGACTGATGGATCAGAGCCTTTTTTCACGGCCCCAGCCACCACCATCATAAGGATCATAATGAGGCCGAGAGCAAGGTTTAGATTGCTGGTGCTTTCGATGAAATTGCCTGTAGCCGATGCCAAACCCGGCGAAGGTGAAGACGAGCTATTGCTTGGTGTCTGATTATCCTTGGCGAGCCCTGAGTCAGATTTATTGTTATTATTCTCAGAGGAATCTATGACTACGTCTCTAGCCCTTATCTGGGCAGTAGTAGATGACTCGATTGTTTTTCCATCATGAGATGCCTCTGCTTTAATACCTAGCGAACTGTAGCTATCGGCATATGCCTCCGGAAGATCTATCTCTAATTCAGCCTTTCCGGATTCGCCAGGGTCAAGGCGTCCAGAGGCTTTTTTAACCCAAGAGAAGAAATCAGAGGATACTCCATCAGCGATGATCTCCTGAACCTCTACAGGAGCCTGACCAGTGTTCTTTATTTCAATCTGCATTGCTTTCTCATCTCCCTTCTCTAGAGTAAAGGATTCAGGTGCCTCAATATCTATCTGTTTTTTAGTGAAAACCGTCAAGGGCTGAGAGTAATCGACGCTAAATCCATCATAAGTTTCAGGGTTGGAGAAAAGCGTCACAGCATACTCCCCCTCAATTTCGGGAGCATCGCCCTCTATGGTGAACTTTCCATTTGAGTCTGTCTGCCCGGTATAATTTTTTGACTCACTAGAGCTCTGAAGCTCAATCTCAACCGGAATACCTTCTGAGACCAGGTTGCCTTTCTGATTCTCAATAAATCCTGTAAACTTCAGTTCACCGCCTTTTTTGGCTCTTCCATCGGTCTGGCCTCCAATCTTGAGAGTATCTCTGATACTTATGTCAGAGCTGGTACCTATCACGTATGCATTCATTAGGATGTCCTTACCTGAAGGCGCATTATATGGCACAAGGTTGGAAATGTGGACATCAGGTGGGCTGATACCCATGTTTACAGAAAAGCCATCACTATCCACCTTTTTCCAAGAGCCTAAACACCTGCTTCCCTCAAAATTCCAGAAACTGCATTCGTAAACCTTTAGGTTCTCTGGATTAACATTTGATGGATCGAACTTGATCTCAGCCTCGTCAAACGAATCAATGGGATAACCAAACTTCACAGCCATCATGTTTACAGGATCAACACCCTTTATTGAGACCTCAGGATCTGACCAGTAATCAAACTTGACAGCGGAACCTCCACGACCAAGATCCGAATTACTACTAAGCTCCGGATTACTTACGGCTACAGTAGTATCAGGACTTAGTTTGCCACGCTTGTAGAAGTCAAGAACAACGCTGTCAAATGCATCAGAATTAATTTCTTTAGAGTAGTAGCCATTTTTACCTGTGCTTATACGAACGTTTCTTTCAGGATTTCTCAACTTCATGACTGTCTCAACTCCGGAACTTTGGGTATCAACAATCCTTCCTGAGAACTCAGACTGTTTATCAACCAAAACCTGATCAATGACGAAACTACTGTATCCGTCTCTTTCAAACTTCAGTAGAAACTTATACTGCCTATCAGGTAGCTTCTCAAGCTCTTTCACGTTATCAAGAATGACTCGATGAGTACCAACCTGGCCACTAGGCTCCGACCACTTAAGCCACTTTTCATTTTCAAGTTCATCGGTGCCGTCAAGTTCATCGGTTGATACATATTCTGAGTCCTCCTTACTCTTGACCAAGACTGTAAGAACAAAATCGTTCGGGTTTAAGATGTTCTGTTCACCTGATACTTTGTCGACGTTCAACAGATAGCTGTAATCCCCTTTTAAGGCCTGTCTAAAGTCCATTCTACGGCCAGGGTTCTCTCCTCCTACAAGTTCAGCGGTCCACTCCGATACTTCGGGGTTGACGTCTCTCTCAAGAATACGGTCGCCATCCTCAGCCTGTACCACGAGATCAGTTGAATCAATATACTGGTTTACCTCCGGATCTAAGACAAACGTATTTGAACCCTGAGTACTTATTCCATTCTGAGGTATACTCAGGCCTTCGTTAAATTGGAGATTGTCGACGTATTCCTCTCCAAACACTTCTTCTAGATCTCTATCCTGTTGATCCTGTCCCTGTTTTATATCCAGCGAAACCTCAACAGGATCCGAGCTTGTCGAAGGTGAGGTGTCCCCCCATACTATACCATCACCTAACTTACCTCCAACAAACCCTCTTCCATCATCTAAAATGTTGAGATCCAGCTCAACCGCAGAAAAAAGAACAGAGGTATTAGAAGCGTTTTCAAAACCTTGTCCTGACTGCGGAGTATCGTAACACATTACTGTCAGGTTATAAAGGCCAGGATTGGTTATGGAGTTTTGAAGCTCTTGAGTACTTATCTCATTGCCGGAAAGCTCTGGGGCGTTTCCTGAATCAATATAGAACTTTTTCTGATTCTCTGAGTCACAGCTCACATCAAATACTTTACCTTCAGCTTCATCATTCAACCATACTCTCTCCTCTCCTGTAGCTTGTATGCTTGGGGCTGATGAAGAGACTCCCAAAAAAATCATGATTAATAGTGTTAAGGCTGATAGCTTATTCAGATTTGAATTCAACATTAATATTAAGCATGGTAGTTAAGCGGTTTAAAATTAACTTTCAGGTTTGATCTAAATTGAGAAAAGCTCTATAACCAAGTAAGAGGTTTAGGAGAACTGAAGCAACCAACAGAACCAGTAGATGAGTCATGTCAATCTTCTGTAGTAAGGGTTTCTTGGTTTCTACAGAGACGCTCATACTTCCGGACAGCTCTCCTGAAGACTTGTTGACAAGCACATATGTAATATTTTTCTCCGGGGAATATGACTCTGGCTGGTACCTGAGCTTCGCAGTACCATTTATGACCTCCGCCGGAGACACTTTCCAGTAAGGAGGCTTCTCCGTAGGAACCAGCTGCAGATTCTCTTCCATATCAACCTTGATTAATCCTTTTTCTGCGTACTTTTTGGAGAACTTTACAGTATCATCAGGTTCTGAAACCTCCTGCACATTGAAGCTTTCGTTCCCTATCTTTTCCCAACCGTTACACCCTTTAACATAAACGGTGGCCGAGGAGTTTCCCTTGTTTTCTGGAAAATAGTACGTGTTTAAAAAACCGTACTGCCCGGGTTGCAGCACATTTAGGTCTGAATACTTTCTAGCCAACTGTTCCTCGGACGTGTTAAATACTGTTTTTAGCCTGAACCTGCAGGGAACTGATCCTGTGTTCATGATTGAAGTGTTAACCGACTGTAAATCAGTGACGTTCTGACTGTATTCAAGACTTTGAATATCATAATTGAAATCTTCCTCTACAGATATATCGAAACTGAAAGCTGAAGCAGACCCTGCAAAAGCAAAAAACAATGCAGCTAGAATAGCTTGTTTTTCAGAGATATCCATCTTGAACCCCTTTTAGTCTCTGGTGTCTGAAAACGCATCTGAAGCTCCCCCTTATACAGCCCGGGGTCTTTTGAACCAAGAGTTAGCTCAAAGCTTCTGTTCCCTTCAAAATAGATTTGAGAGTCGTAGTAAGCAATTTCAGAGATATTTCCTGATAACCTGGAAGTAAGAAGAGTTTTTCTGTCAGCACTTATCTCGAGGAACTTTGTATAATTCGTATTATATGTAAGGTTCCCGTAATCAAGCCCCTGACCCGTATTCACACCCATAGATACGTTACCATCTGTCTGAGGTTCAACATTTGCAGAAACTTGGAACGTCCTTACTTCATCATTCACCTGAGACTCAAGCCAGAAGGCGGAGAATACAAATAGCACTACGGTTAGGAACGCAGCACCGGCAATCTTCTGGTTTGTCCCAAGACTATATTGTTCAAACATAGTAGGCTAAAGCACCTGAAACAATTAATAACACAGGGATAGCTAGATTTGGTATAGAAGTCGACAGCACTAAGAGAACTGTGCCAGTCAAACATATGCCCACCACAATCAGAAATGGATCAACATCAAAGGAGTAAAGGAGTACACCGAGAAACACCAGGAAAAGCAGTACTAGAAACATAGATACGTCTCCCTCCTGCTGTCCATCAACCGTATCTGTGTTCTCGACCTCTACACGTTCCTCAATTTCATCTGTCAGGACAAAACTTCCTGTACTACCTCCAATATAGGCGTTCCCAGTCATGTAATTAACCTTTCCCTCTAGTCTATACTCGCCTCCATCAACGTTTTCGCCTGTCCAAGTACCATCCAACCTGACAAAATCACCTGGCTCCACAATCTGAGTGCCGAAGCTAACATTTCCAACTTTCTGATTAGCCTGATTGACGATAGGTACAGAGGTACTATCCATGCGTGTAGTAACGGTTCCTGTATTTTGAAACTCGGCTATAATCTGGGCAGAGTTATCACCTGTTCTTAGAGCCCTCAGGCTTGTCAACTCCACATCACGATCCACCTGCCCAGGAACCCTGAACACGAACGAAGGTCTGGCGATACCTACGTTACTTGCGCCGACAACGCTTCCGGAATCTGAACTAACCGGCGAAAGGGAAACGCCGCCAGCCCTGTACCCTGGCTCCGCATCCTGAGGTACGTTTATATCAAAAGTAACTCTTCCTTGAGAGGTAACTGGAGCGCCGTTTTCAAGACGCACGGTACTGGTATCATTAGGGTTTACTACAAAGGATTCTCTATCAAAACTGATCCAGGAACTGATGGGTTCACGGGAGTACTGGTTTTCAATATTGTCCTCACTGAAAATCCTGGAGTAAAGAGGCTGGTCAAAACCTGCTCTGAGCTCAAAGGTATCTGAGGCATCAGACGTAATATAGAAATTGACTTGCCTAGAATCACCTCTCTCAATACTGCCAAGATCCCTGAAACCTGGTGCTGCACCTATAGTTGACTGGGCTAAACCGCTTGAAGCCACCATTACCAGGAGAACAGCTAAACCTATCCTGCGCATGCACCAGTATTCTAGATACACACATTAATGTTTGATCCCCGGGTTTCCGACCCTTTTTTATACAGGTTTCAACTTAAGGGAAACTGGGGAGTATCATTTGGGAGGGAAAAAATTCACAAACCAAGGCACAAATAAATGAGCAAAAAAAGTTCGAGAAGTCAGAGTAGTCTTTGTGAAAACCCAAAATCGTCTTTTTCACCAGCTATTAGGGTTTCAACTGATCAGTTGAATCCTTCGAATAAAACATTTTCAAGTCCCTATAGGGCTGGTAGCATTCAAAACCTAACAATCAATTCCATGGAGGTGAAAAACAATTAGAAACAGAAAAACATTCACAGCAGTTCTCATGGCATTAACAGCCATAGGAATGATGTCATCTGTATCAGCACAGACGTTTGGAGAGCTTAACTCTAGCGACCAGCTGGGGAGCGAAGACTTCGATGGAACGGTAACGGAGTCCAACTCAAGTCTTGAGAGTCCTAACGCTCAGGACGATGGTGACAACTTCAGAAACGAGACAGCTGATGTAGAAGTCAGAGTGACTTCACAGGTTGCGATAGATATCACACCTGAAAACCTGAACTACCCATTTGTCGATCTAGGTGAACAGGAACTTGTCTCAAACGAAAGCCACAGATCAGTGACAATCAGGAACACAGGTTCAGAGGCAATTGACAGAGTCTGGGTGAACGCATCAACACCAGTAAACGACCCATTTGGTGACGGATCAGGAACATTTGAAGCTGGAAACTTCTTCCAGATCAATATTTCCGAATCAACGGTCAACAGATTCGAAGACCAGACTCCTGACCCAGCAAGCTCGTACCATTACGTCAACAGGATTGAGTACCTGTTCCAAGACGAGGATGAAGTTCCAAGCTTCATTGAAGCACCGAACGGAACAGATGAGGTTACGATCGGTGGCTCAGGCGGCGGATCAGGTACAGCGCCCTCTGAGATTGAGAAAGGAGCTCTAAGAGTCGGGGGACAGGAGTATTACTTTGTGATACTTGAGGACCCCGACGGAGGATGTACAGGTGCAGGTACTGCCGAAATCAGAATCGGCGACACACCATTCACATCAAGTCAGGAAGGAACTCTTGACTTTACAGACGATGGACCTGACGACCAGCCTATTGACTACACAGTACACACTATTAGTGAAGTCGAAGCCGGAAACGGGGTTGGCGTAGTTGAACCAGTTGACAGCCAACCAAGAGTTGACCTAGGAAGTAGGCAGTATTCACTTCTGACATCATGTGACACGGCTGTTGCGGATGACAGAGAGAATGTTCTCAGAACACGCTACAATCCTACAGCATCAGCATTTAACGACCTGAGTGCAAACGGTGGAGGAACACAGTTTATCTTCTCCGAAAGCACAGAGGCCAATTCAATTCAGCCAAGCCAGTTCATTACACTGGATACAGCTGTAGAAGTCCCGAGAGGAGTCGATCAGGGACAAATGGACACAGGAACATTCAGAGTATACGTGACGTCTGACAACCAGGCCTAGAACGTCCAAGCACATTCCCGTTTCTTCTTTCTTTTCTTCTTGATTGAAAGACTTTTTATCCTCAAGAAACCAAGTTAGATTATAGATGTCTAGTAAGTACGATGACTATTCTGACGAGCAGCTTTCCGAGACTGCAGAAATGTTCAGCGACAAAGCCCAAAGTATGGAGAACCAGATACAGAACGGGTTTATAGGACAAGAAGATGTTATCAGAAAAGTGCTTCTAACCGTTATTGGAGGAGGTAACGTCCTTCTGGAAGGTGTACCAGGTCTTGGAAAGAGCCTTCTTGTAACTCTGCTTTCTGAAACCGTCAAAGCTGAAGGCGATGAAGATGATGCCGAACAAAACAGGATCCAGTTTACACCAGATCTTCTGCCTTCAGATATTGTCGGCGTTGAGGCATATAATGAGGACAAAGGATTTTACGTTGAGAAAGGTCCTATATTCTCAAACTTTATTCTTGCTGATGAGATAAACAGAGCCCCTCCAAAAGTTCAGAGTGCAATGCTTGAGGCCATGCAGGAACACAAGGTCTCAATAGGGGATGAGACCTTTCACCTGCCAGAACCCTTCTTCGTGATGGCGACCCAGAATCCTACAGAGCAGGGAGGAACCTACCCGCTTCCAGAGGCACAGATAGACAGGTTCATGTTCAAAATTTATCTGGACTACCCCAAGAAGGTGAATGAACGTAAAATCATCGATATGAACGCAAACATAATGGATGATGAAGACTTCGGAGTTCACGCTGTCGTCACTAAGAGCGATATTACAGGGATGCAGGAGTTCTCAAAGCACGTCAGAATCAGCGAGGAAGTCAAAGCATATATAGTGGATCTTGTGGACGCATCTAGAAGTCCGGCTGAATACGGTCTTGAATACGACGAGTTCATAGAATGGGGTTGCACGCCAAGAGCATCAATCAATCTTGCTCTAGCAGGAAGATCTCACGCACTGTTCAGAGGTAGACACTACGTAACACCAGAGGACATCAGAGAGGTTATAAAGGACGTTTTCATACACAGAATAATGCTTAACTATGAGGGCGAAGCACGAGACATAGAAGTAATAGACATAATACATGACATAGTGGACAACGTCCCTGTCAGATAGCCGATTTTTTATTACAGCGTATCCGAACCATATATGTGGGAGACGAAAAGATACCTTCTTCCAATCAAATTACAGAGGAGATAGACACCGAAGTGAAGAGAATAGCTGAGCTATTCAGGTTTGCCTTAAAGTACAAAGAACAGTTCCAGGCATCAGGGATAGAGTTCTCCGACCTCAGGGAATACCTGCCTACAGACGACGCCTCAAGGATTGACTGGAAGAACTCCGCAAAGTCACAGGACCTGTTTGTAAAGGAGTATGAGGAAGAAGTTGACATGGATGCATACATCATTCTAGATGCATCCGATTCAATGATGTTTGGAACCGCTGATAAACTAAAATCCGAGTTTGCAGCCCTACTGGCTTCAGCGCTGGCATATGCTTCGGTCGACGCAGGGATTAACGTAGGTCTTGGAATCCACGCCGAGAGCAGCCTCAACCTTTCACCTGACGGAGGTCAACCACAGTATCAGAGAATTCTACACGAGGTCACACACTTCAAAAACTACGGAGGGAAATTTAACCTCGAACAGGCACTTAACGACACCATAGGACAGGTAAAGGAGGATACGGCAGTATTTCTAATATCCGATTTCCTATGCCTGGAAGGTGAATGGAAGTCAAAGATGCAGCTTGCAAATATCAAGTTCAGACACTTCATGAGCATTATGGTGAGAGACCTCAGAGACTATAAGCTGCCAGAGTCAGGTAACTTCCGATTTGAATCACCAGATGGATCCAAGCAAATGGTTGCAGATACCTCAAAGATAGCCGAGGAATTCAACAAAAAAGCTGAGAAGAGGGAGGCAAAACTAAAGGACAAGATAAGAGAATCAGGCTCAAGCCAGCTAAAGATAGATACAAGAGACAGTATAGCGTCAAAATTTACAGAGTTCTTCGAAAGCAACGGAGGGGAATGGTAAATCAAACTTATTCTGACAAACCAGTACGCTGAACTCTTACTGCTTGTCAACGGCGTTGCGGTGCTGCTCTACTATGCTGCAAAGAAGAGAAAAAAGCAGAGGGCAATGAAGTTTGGAAACTACGAAACCCTCGAGAAGGTTGCCGGAAAATCATTTCTCAGCTCCAACAAAATAATGCTGCTTCTCAAGATGGCTGCTATCACATCACTGATACTAGGTATCTCAAGTCCTGTACTGCAATACCAGGCACAGGCAACAGGATCTGATTACGTGATAGCTGTAGACACGTCTTCATCCATGCTTGCAACTGATCTGGAACCTACAAGACTTGAGGCCGCAAAATCCGTCTCCAGCACCTTCACGAGCCAGCTCAGCAACCAGACAGAGATCGGATCCCTCAGCTTTAGCGGGAGGATCAACAATAAAACACAGATAAAAGCTGACAAAGAGGAGGTCAGAGAGTTCATATCAAGGTACGAGGTCGGAGCATATGCAGGAACAGCGATAGGGGACGCAGTATACACCTCGACAAACATGCTGATAAATACAGAAGAAAATCGGACGCTGATACTGATAACAGATGGAATCAGCAACACCGGAAGATCGGTAAATGAGTCAATCCAGTATGCGCAAGATAGACAGGTAAAGATTAACACCATAGGAATTGGAGAATCAAAGGAAAATGAACAGACGACAAACAGCTCGGAAATACAATACCCTAACCTGAACTCATCTCGCCTAAGACAGATCTCAAACGCAACAGACGGAGCATACTCAACGGTTACATCTCGAAAAGAGCTTGAAGACACTCTACTAAATATGGAGGAAACAACAGTTGATACAGAACTATCGGATCCTCTAATATTTCTAGCGCTCATACTCCTGTTGGGAGAATGGATACTGGGAACAACAAGATTTGACGTCCTACCCTAACCATTTATTGCCGTAAACAAATTCCTAAATATGGCTCAGCACGAAAACCTTTCAACAAATGAAATAGTGGAGGCAGTGACAGGAACAGTTGAAGACCTCAAGAGCTTTGTCAATCAAAAGTCACTAGAAGTAGAGCAGATAGAGAATCTTGAGAAAGCAGAAAAAAATGCAAAGAACAGGAAAACCGCGGTCGAGTTTCTACAAAGAAGACAAAACTCTCTGAGAGAGGAGGCAAAAATTGAAGAAGCTGAGAAAGACATTAGAGAAGCTGAACAGATTCTAGAGGAGTTCAATCAAACAGAAAGCAATTCCAGAACTAGTCACGACCTTGAGGCATCGCAGATAATGGAAATACTCTCCAAACAGGGTGAAGACGTCCAGAACGTAATTAAAAACGAAGGTTTCGCCAAAGAAGACCTAAAGACACTGAAAGAATCAGAAAAAAGCTACAAAAACAGAAAATCCATACTCGGACAAATAAATAAAGAATTACAGAAGATCGACAGTGCAAAGAGCTTATCAGAAGCTGAGAGACAGATTCACAACCTAGAGAAAAACCTGTCTCACTTAGAAGACTCTAACACAGCTAACCTGACAGATAAAAACCCTAAATCAAAGAACAAGTCTACCAAATCAGACCAAGATCAAGAAAAGAGTAAAGGAACGGGTTCAAAAACTACACAGGAGGACGAAAAAAATGAAACCGATACAGAGGAGGACTCAAGTTCCAGTTCAGATGCGAGTCATAAGAGCAAAACCGATGAGGACCAAAAAGAAGATCATAAAGAAGCCGACGGAAGTCGACAAGAAGACAATAACCACTCAAACACAAAAGGCTCAAACTTAAACTCAAGCGATAAAAACGAGCCGGAAGAGGAGTTTACGGAAGAAGAGGTACAGAATATGCTAAGAGAAAATCCTCAAGAAGTTCTTGACAA
>ERZ1034573.504-NODE-504-length-11673-cov-4.023154_pt1 | contig 11673 bp, 13 predicted proteins | sample MGYA00520641_ERZ1034573 | MGnify/ENA primary metagenome ERZ1034573 (study PRJEB33760, sample SAMEA4777724) | hypersaline lake metagenome | biome: hypersaline environment; feature: brines | place: Spain | collected 2014-08 | depth 0 m ...
CCTCGCCGACCGCCGGCGCGCCGCTGCGGGATCGCTCGACGGCCTCCCGGACGGAGTCCTCAGGATCGGAGGGGGAATCGCTCATTGTCCGAGTGAACTCGGGCGGCCTGATAAGCGGTTGGCTTTTCGGCCGGGTTCTGACTACTCGGGCGCGCCATCGAGGATCGCTGGGCCGCTGGACGCACCGATCCGCTCGGCTCCCGCATCGAGCATCGCTATCGCGGTCTCGTAGTCGCCGATCCCGCCGCTGGCCTTCACAGGGAGATACTCCCTCATGAGTTCGACATCGGCGACGGTCGCCCCGCCGTCGGCAAAGCCGGTTGACGTTTTCACCATGTCAGCATCAGCCTCAACCGCGGCCTCACAGGCGCGGTGTTTCTCGGCGTCGGTGAGAAGCGTGGCCTCGATGATGACCTTCACCGGAATCGGCACCGAGGCGACGACCGCGGCGAGCTCGTCGACGACGGCGTCGGTCTCGCCGGCTTGCAGGCGGCCGACGTTCAGAACAACGTCGAGTTCGTCCGCACCGGCCTTCCAGGCGACCGAGCCACCCTCGCGTTTGATCTCGGGGTCGGCCTGGCCGTGTGGAAAGCCGATGACCGTCGCCACGGTGAGATCGTCGGGCGCGTCGCTGGTGACCTGATCGACGTAGCAGGGCGGCAGACAGACGTTCATCCCCGCTTCGGCCGCCTCGCTGACAACGCGGTCGACATCGCCTGGCGTTGTTGTCGGCCCGAGGACGGTGTGGTCGAGTACCGAGGCGAGCTCGCTGCGATGCATACCGCTTGAACGCCGTCCACACGCAAAAAGCTCCCCACCGGTGTGATACCACCTCGATCCAGCTCTCATCGTCCGGCACCGACCGCAACCCTTTCTACCGGCTCCCCGAAAGCCGGGGTATGGTGTTTCCGGCCGGCTTCAGCCTCCCGTCGCTCCCGTATACGCTGGTGTTGCTCATCGGCGTGGCGGCCGTCAGCGTAGGATTCCGTCGTCGTCGCCCGCCCGTCACCGCACGGGGTATCCTCGCGCTCACACCGTGGATGGCGGTTGGCTCGACAGTTCATGTGCTCGCTGTTATCGGTGGTCTGCCGGCCGGTCTCGCCCCGTTTGGCGGGACAGCCGCGGTGTATCTGACGACCGCGATTCTGGCTGGCACAATGTGGCTCGCCGTCGACGCTGTCCGCCCGACTGCGGTCTCGCGCTGGCTCGCTGTCGGCGGCGGGGTGTTGCTGGTGTCGATGGCCGGTGTCGCCCTCTCGATCGGTGCTGCCCGCGACCGCTCGCGTTGGCGTGGCCGGCAGCCGCCGGTGTGGCCGCGATCGTGCTGACCGCCATCGGCTGGCTGGTGCTTCGGCGGCTCCGGCCGGCGGCGACCGCGACAACCGGGGCGGTTGGGCTGCTCGCGCTGTTTGGCCACACCCTCGATGGCGTCTCAACGGCGATCGGCGTCGACGTGTTGGGGTTCGGCGAACGAACGCCGCTTTCGCGGCTGATTCTTGATACCGCAGACGCGTTGCCAACGGCCGAGCTTCTCGGCGTCGGCTGGCTGTTTGTCGCCGTCAAGATCGTCGTTGCGGGCGTCGTTGTCGTGCTCTTTCGTGAGTACGTCGCCGACGAACCAACTGAGGGATACGCGCTGTTGGGGTTTGTTGCCGCCGTCGGGTTCGGCCCGGGCGTTCACAATCTGTTACTGTTTACAGTTGTGGGCGGCTAATGGGGCCACCGCACCGACCGCTTTTCACGTACCGGTTCTCACACCGGTAAACTCGAAGCGCGCGCCACCCTCGCTACCGTCGGTCACGGCGATCTGCCAGCCGTGGGCCTTTGTAGCCTCGCTGACGATGTTGAGACCGAACCCGGTGCCCTCGTTGTTGGTCGAAAAGCCGGCTTCAAAGATCTTTTTCAGGTCTTCCTCCGGAATGCCGGGGCCATTATCCTCGACGTAGAACCCGTCGGGTAGCCGACCGACAGTAATCGCCACACCGTCACCGGCGTGCTCTACGCTGTTGCGAAAGAGGTTTTCCAGGATCTGCTGGAGTCGGCTCTCATCGGTGTGGACGACCGGCGCATCGACGACCGAAACCCCCGCGCTGGCAGTCTGGACGTTTTCCCAGCAGCCGGCGACCACCGTTGCAAGATCGACCGGATCGGTCTCCTCGACGGCTTTTCCCTCTCGGGCGAGGGTGAGCACGTCGTCGATGATCGCCTCCATCCGATCGAGATTGTCGGCGACGATCGGGGCGTGTTCGTCGTCATCGATCAGCGCAACCCGGCCTTGGGCGACGCCAAGCGGGTTTCGGAGGTCGTGGCTGACGACATGGGCAAACCGTTCGAGCCGCGCGTTTTGTCGGCGAAGCCGCTGTGCTTGGCGGTGACGTTCTAACCCGTGTCGGATCGCCCGGTGGAGCAACGGCCCGTTGATGTCGTCTTTGACAAGGTACTCCTGGGCACCGCGTTCGATCGCCTCAACGGCGGCAGCCTCATCTTGTAACCCGGTGAGGACGATCACCGGCACCGACGGGAGCTCCTCGCGGTCGTCGACGGCGTTGTTGTAGCGATCCAGCGTCGCCAGCCCGGTGCTCTCAGGCAGGCCGAGATCCAACAGAATGATATCGTAGCTGTCACCCCCGAGCTTGTCGATCCCGGTATCGAGGTCGGTGACGTGGGTGACCGTTGCCGGCGGGAAGCCCTCGGTGCCGGCCGCCGAGAGGTGGTGTTCGAACAGCGTCGCATCGCCGGGGTTGTCCTCGATGAGCAACACGCACAGCTCGTCGTCGGTGTTGATCGACATCTTAGCCCTCCGGCAGTTTCACGACCTGAAACCAGAACTCATCTATCCGGTCGACGATCTCGACAAAGCCGTCGAAATCGACCGGCTTGGTCAGATACGCGTTGGCGTTAAGCTCGTAGGATCTGACGATATCCGCCTCGGATTCCGAGCTTGTGAGGACAACGACCGGGATACGGCTGAGATCCTCGTCGGCTTGCATCGCTTCAAGCACCGCTTTCCCGTCCTTTCGCGGCATATTGAGATCTAAAAGCACGAGATCCGGCCGCGGGGCGTCAGCGTACTCGTCTGTCTGTCGAAGAAAGCCCAAGGCCTCAACGCCGTCGGTCGCCACATGGAGGTTGTTGGCGAGTCTTCCTTCTTCGAGTGCCTTTCTGGTCAACGTCACGTCACCGGGGTTGTCCTCGGCCAACAGAATCTCAACGGGGCTGTCCGTCCCGTTCATCCCCATACACCACCGACCGGCCATACACGCAGCCGACACCAAGACCACATATCTCATACTAAGAGCGCGTCCGGTTTAGCTATTCGCGTCCCAGCTGTCAGTCAACGGCCATTTTAGGGGGTTTAGCGGCCGAATACAACGCTGTGAGCCCGATCGTTTATACTCACACTCCCCCAATAATGTGAGGATGAAAGAGACCGTTGCAAGCGTCTTCGACGATCTGGAGATCGGGATCACGCTCCACGATCCAGAGACGGGGGCAATCCAGGGGGGTAATACCCGGCTCGAAGAGCTGTACGGCTACTCGGCGGCCGAGCTTCGGGAGCTGTCTGTCGCCGATTACAGCGCGACCGACGAGGGGTACACCCAAGCCGCCGCCGACGCGCGGATTCAGGCGGCCGCAGCCGGCGAACCCCAAGCAGTTGAGTGGGTGATCGAACGCGCCGACGGTGAGCGCGTCCCGGTTCGAGTGCGGCTTGCACGCACCGAGATTGGCGGCGAGACGTACGTCATCGCGGAGATTCGGGATATCAGCGACCGCAAACAGCAGGCGGCCGACCTCGAAGCCGAACGCGGCTTTATTAACCAGAGCCTGGAAGCAGTTGAGGACGCGTTTTATCTGCTCGATCCTGATGGCCGCCTCCGGCGATGGAACTCGACGTTCGCCGAGCGGACGGGCTACTCGGCAGCGGAACTCGACGGGATGTCTGCACTGGAGTTCGTTCCGGAACGCGACCACGACGCGGTCAGCGAGTCGATAGAGGAGGTGTTAACGACCGGTTCGTCGGTTGTCGAAGCAGAACTGCTCGCCACAGACGGCGGGTCGACCGTCCACGAGTTTACCGGTACCCGCCTCACCGACAGCGACGGAACCCTCCGCGGGATTATCGGGATCGGTCGGGATATCTCCGCCCGCAAGGAGCGACTCGATCAGCTCGAAAAACAGGAACGGGCGTTCCGCAATCTTCACCAAACAGCCTCGAAGGCTGACCCCTTTGAGGAGAAGATGGCCGAGCTGCTGGAGTTCGGTCGGGGATACATGGGCGTCGAGCAGGGGTTTTTCACCCGGATCGACGGCGACACCCAACGGATCACCGTCGGCGTCGGTCAAAACGAACAGCTCCAAACCGGGGCGAGCGCGCCGTTTTCGGAGTCATACTGCCGGCATACGGTCGATCCCGACACTGACAGCCCGCTGACGGTGACCGACGCAGCCGCGGACGGATGGGCGGACGACCCGGGGTACAAGCGGTTCGGGTTGGGCTGTTATGTCGGCTCGGAGGTGACCGTCGACGGCGAGGTCGTCGGGACGATCTGTTTTGCCGACCGTGATCCAACAGACAGGGAGTTCACCGAGACCCAAGAGACGTTTGTCGAACTTCTCACAGGATGGGCGAGCTACGAGCTCGAACGCGCCGACCGCGAGCGAAAATACCGGCGACTGACCGAGCGCATCTCGGATTCATACTACGCGGTCGACACCGATTTCACCGTCACCTACTGGAACGACACCATCGCCGACCGGCTGGCCATCCCGCGCCAGGACATCCTCGGCGAAACCCTCTGGGAGTATTTCCCCGAGGTCACCGACACGGTTGTTGAAAATCGGCTGCGAGAGGCGATGGCCACCGGCGAGCCGACCACCTGTGAGTACTACTACGAGCCCGCCGACTACTGGACGGTACTGCAGATCTACCCCGACGAGGACGGGCTGGCGGTCATCTCAAAGGATATCACCGACCGCAAGGCCTACGAGCAACGACTTGAACGTTCAAACGAGCGACTCCAGGAGTTTGCCTACATTCTCTCACATGATCTTCAAGAGCCGTTACGGATGGTCTCAAGCTACATCGACCTTCTTGAAACGGAACTCACAGACGATCTCGATGCGGAGACACGGGAGTATATGGAGTTTGCCGTCGACGGGGCCGAGCGGATGCGAGGGATGATCGACGGGCTACTGCAGTACTCCAGAGTCGCGAGTGATGGCGAGGCGTTCTCGCCGACCGACCCAACGGCAGTTCTCGACGGCGTGTTGGCTGACCTCACGCTCAAGATCGAGGCGGCAAACGCCGAGATAGATGTCGGCTCGCTGCCGACGGTTCACGCCGACGCCGACCAGCTGGGCCAACTGTTTCAAAACCTCATCAAAAACGCGATCGAACACGGCGAAAACGGAGTCAGAATCGAGATCGACGCCAGGGAGACACCTGCCGGCTATCGGTTTTCGGTCAGTGACAACGGGCCAGGCATCCCACCGGCCCAACAGGACGATATCTTCGGGCTCTTCGATACGGGCGGCGACAGCGACGGCACAGGCATCGGGCTGGCTGTCTGTGAGCGCATCGTGGCCCGTCACGACGGGACGATCAGCGTCAAGTCGACGCCCGGTGGGGGAACAACGTTCGACGTTACACTTCCCGAGAAAGACGCCTGACCAGCCGTCTGACAAGCTTATTTAGGGGTCGGTGCGGTGGGTCGGGGTATGCAACCCCTCACGAGCGGGCTGACGCCGGGAGCCGTCTCGGTGCCGTGGTTTCTGGCCGTCGCCGTCCTCGTCGGCGTGGTTGCGGCCCTCGTGATGGATTGGCCGATGAGCCGCCAGCCCGAGGGGTTTACACCGGCCTTTATCGCCGCTGGCGTGCTGACACGCACCCCAGCCCGGGCGGTTCGGTTTCGAACGGCGATGATCGCTCACCATCTCGCCGGCGGGTTGGCCGGGCTGCTGTACGCGCTTGTCGCCCTTGGGGTCGATCGAGTCAGCCACGGGCTGTCCCCGGCGATCGGTGTCGCCCTGCACGCCCATCTACTCGGCGTTGTCGTCGTTGTCGGCTTCATCTACGCGTTTTTTGCGCATCTCGTCCTCCCGCGGGCTGGTGGTCGTCCCTACGAGGAGCAGGCGACGGCGGTCCGGGGACAGTGGCTTCGCTCGGCGGTTGTCTATGGGCTGACGATGTTGGCTCTCGTGCCGGCAGTTGTGCTCTCGGTGGCCGGCTGACTCCGGCTACACAACGCGGTTTTCAAAATCGGTCTCACCGTTGCGGTATCGCTCAACGTTGCCGGCAAGGATTTCTGCTTTTCGTTCGTAGTACCGTGGCGTATGACCGGCGTTGTGTGGTGTGATCGAGACGCTCTCGAAGTCCCACAGCGGGTGGTCGGCCGGCAGCGGCTCGGGATCGGTCACGTCAAGGGCCGCACCCGCGATCCGATTGGCCTGTAACGCGCCCACGAGGTCGTCGGTGTCGACAACCCCACCACGGGCGATGTTGACGAGAAAGGACTCGGTCGGCAGCGTCAACAGCGCGTCGCTGTCGATCAACCCGGCTGTCGTCTCGGTCAGCGGGCAAGCCAAGACGAGGTAGTCGGTGCGGGCAAGGGCTGCATGCAGCTCATCGAAGCCATACACCGCATCTGTTGGGCCACCCTTTGCGGGGGTGTAGCGAACGCCAACTGTTTCAACGCCGAATGGATCGAGTCGGTCGACAACCGCCGAGCCGATCGCGCCGAGGCCGACAACCGTCACCGTGCTGCCCTGAAGCTCGTGGGCGGGATAGGACTGCCAGACGCGGTTGTCCTGCTGGCGGCGCGCACGGCCAAAGCCCCGAACGTGGCTCAGGATCGCGCCGATGACGTATTCGGCGATATTCGGGCCGTGCACCCCGGAGGCGTTGGTCACCGCAACGCCGTGTTCCTCGAAGGTTTCCAGCGGCAGGTGGTCGACGCCCGCGTAGACGCCGGCGAACAGATCGAGATTCTCGGCTGTCTCGATCAGCGATTCGTCCAGATCGTAGCCGGTGACGATCGGGGCTGATTCGACGAGGTCGCGTTCCTCAGCCGGGGTGGTGCCGACGGCGATGTCGGTCTCCGGGAGTTCCGCGTCCAATGCGGCCGCGTAGTCGTCGGCCGACAGCCCGTGAATTTTCTGTCGGAGGACAGCGATCTGTGGGTGAGACATACCTCTTTGTTCGCTGCCACCGGCTTCAGTTTACGGGCGTCGCTGGTGCCGCCGGTGGTAGCCCTGCGTGCTGTGGTTGGTCTTTCGATCGTTCTCTCTGTGGTCAGCAGCGACGAGAGCGGCAGGTCGGTGGGGAACCCGACCCCGCCGGTCAGTACGACGGCCGACACGCCACATCCGGCGGGCTAGCTCGCGGCGAGCAGGCACCGCGATCGAGGGGATTCAACAGGACGCCGCCAAGGGCGATCCCGACCGCGACACAACAACAGGAGCCGACACTCACCGCTCGGCAATCGGTCGCTGTTCCTGTACTCCAACCCAGTTGCTGATCGTCCCTGTGTCGTCGGCGATGGGCGCGATGGCGACCCGGTTTTGAAACTGGCTCCCGTCTGCCCGGTAGTTGTCGAGTTCAACGACGACGGCTTCCCAGATGTCGACGGCTTCGCGGAGATCCGCAACGGCGGCGGCGGTCGTTTCAGGGCCTTGTAACAGCCGGAGGTTCTCTCCGAGCACGTCGGATTCCGCGTAGCCGGTCAGTCGCTCAAAGGCGTCGTTGACGTACCAGATCGGGTTGTCGGTGTAGGCCGGCCCGGAGACAACCATGCTGACCGGCGTCTCGTCCATCGCTTGGGGTGCCCAATCGAGGGCCGGCTCCTCACCCCCACCGTGGGCGGTTGCCGGTGTAGCCGCCCGAATCTCGCCGAGGAGGGTCGCAACCGACTCCACGACCGCCGCCGAGGGGATCGTCGGTTCGGCGGCCGCATGCCGGGCGTCGAGCAGCTCGGCTAACTCCGTGCTCGCGGTCATACCGACTGTCGGCACCGGAGCCAGTTAGCGGTTGAGTTTTCGCCCGCGTTCCGTGGGTTTAATACCCAAACCGGCCGGGTGAATGGTATGGAACGCGTAGACGTTGCCATCGTCGGCGGCGGCCCCGCCGGCATGGCTGCCGCCCACGCCGCCGCCAGCGACGGTGCCGCAGCCCTTGTTTTGGAGAAGGGCGTCCCGCGGGCCGATCGTGAAGGGCTTGGCCCTGATTCGACGGATGCGGCCGGCATTCTTGACTACTGGGTGGAGATCATGGATATCCACCCCGAGGAGTTTTCCGACGACGTCCTCGTCCAACAGCTTGACCGCGCCGAGTTCATCGGCCCAACCGAATCCTGTACACTGCGGAGCACCGGTATCGACTCAGCCTACGAGCATTTCGGCTACACGTTCAACCGCGCCCGGTTTGACGACTGGCTACGGGAGCGCGCCGAAGCCGCCGGAGCCGACTACCGTGTCGGCGTCCGTGTTCGCGGCGTTGAAACCGACCACGCGGCTGACGACAGCGACACCCCTCGACATGTGGTTCGGACAGCCGACGGCGACGACATCGGGGCCGACTCGCTCGTACTTGCCGACGGCCCACAGCGGACGGTCACAAACCCGGTTCTTGACGAGTATCTCCCCGACGACATGGCCGCCTCCGAGCGGCTGGCCGCGCCGACGGCTAACCATATCGCCTACCAGGAGTACCGCCGCTTCCCCGCGGAGGTCTTTGCGGAACTCAAAAGCGCGATCAAGTTCTGGTGGGGGCATATGCCCGGCCACACCGCCTACCCGTGGGTGTTCCCAAACGATGACCGTGTCTGTCGTGTCGGGCTGACAATGCCGATCGGTCTTGATCTCGACGCCGTCGAGAACCGCACAGACTACCCGCTGATCCACCCTGACGACGAGTCGATCCCAAACGGCGCGACCTACATCCGGCGACTCCTCGAACTGGAGTGGGGCGATGAGTACGATATCGAGACCGAGTTTCCGCTTGTCGAGGATCGCGGCAAGCGCGACGGCACCGAAACCTACAGCATCTCCTCGACACGACCCATCGACTCGCCCGCCGAGGCCGGCATCGCGGTTGCCGGCGGCGCGATGGGAACAACCTCAGAGTTCCACGAGGGTGGTGACCATGTCGCCATCCGTACAGGGGCGATCGCCGGCGAGTTGGCTGCCGCGGGCAACCTTGCGGCGTACAACGACCGCTGGCGTGCGGCCATCGGCGACGAACTGCTACGAAACGTCACATTCGCCGCTCTTTGCGGTGACTACGACCCCGATGATTGGGATCAGACGTTTGCAACCGCCCGGAAGATGGTCACCGCAAAGGGGCCGACGCTGTTCACCCCGAGCGCGGTAAAATCCGGCCTCGCCAGCGCGAAGATGTACTACGGCTACAAAAAGCGGAAACGAGGGTTCAAGCGAAACGGCTACGTTCAGCTGACCGCCGACGAGTACGTCTACTAGCCGGCAGATCCCGGTTTTACAGTGATCGCCGAACGCGACGACAGCGAGAGGAGAAAACCGATCAGACTTTTGCGGCCTTCTTCCGGGTGATGTAGCCGGCGACGCGGTTGCGGACGCCCTTTGATTCGACCGTGGTGAGCTTGGCGACGTGTTCCTTGTTCGTCTCGAACTCCGTGTTGAACGCCTCCGGATAATCCGAAAGCAGCGTGCGACCGAGCTGCTTGACGTACTTCGGTTTGATTGCCATACGCGAGATTTGCGCGGAGCGACACTAAAACGATTCGTTCCGCGGTGGCCTCTCAGCCGTCGTCAGCGACGCGTGATCGCCACCCGGTCGCCTCGCTCAGTGTTTCAAACGCCACCCGTTCCCGCGGGCCGCCACACTTTTTGACCGTTTCGTCACAGTACGCCAGCCGGTCAAGCAGGATTTCGGTGTCGTAGCTCGGCACGTCCAGCCGCGAGGCGGCGACGGTCGCATCGATGACCGCGCCGAATCCGCGGTTGATCGTGTGTGGTCGCTCGGCGGCGACGGTACCCTCGTCAGTTGGCCGAATCTCCCATCGCTCCCACTCGGTGTCGCCTTCGGTACCGCGGTCGACCGCCTCGGCGTCAACGTCGACCCATGCGTCGGCGTTCGGGAGAACAGGATGTGACTCCTCGCGGATCGTCACAGCGGCCTCAACAAACGCCCGTGGATCGGGCGAAAACTGGATGACGCCACCGCCCTGCCGGTGAAAGTTGCGTTTGGTACGGGTGTTTCCCCATGTTGTTGCCGTGACCGGCTCCTCGGGATTGTCTGGGGCGTGCAAGCCGAGTGCGGCCATGTTCCAGCGGTCGTTGGGGCCAAGTGTGGCAACGATCGACTCGGTAACGCCGCGGAGGGCGACCGGCCAGTCGCCGGCGGTTGTTGTCTCGGTGTCACCGCTATCGCTTGTCATACCGACAACCCCCGTTGCAGCGCAATAAACAGCGCGGCGGCGGTCAGATCGGCCGTTGTCCCGGGGTTGTAGCCGGCAGCAACAAACGACTCGGCCAGCTCCTCGGCGGCCGTGAGATCGCCGTCAGCGTCAACCTGCCGTGCCGTTTCGGCCGCTCGTTGCGACACGCTGTGGGCGGTCTCGGAGCCGTGTTGGATAGCGATTAGTGTGTCCGGTCGTCCGGCCAACAGATCCAGAAACAGCCGTGCCGTGCGATCGCCGACCGGCCCCTTTGCGGCCAGCAGCGCGTCGGCCGCCCGAAAGGCGCGCTCAAAGCCGGTCACCCACTCGCGGGCGTTGCCGTCGGCGATCCGGTCGGCCGGTGGGTCGGCCGAGCGTTTCATGATATCGTACAGCGTGAGCTCCCGTTTCCGGAGCGTTGGCTCAGCCGCGGCCCCGCGGCGCGCATCGAGTTCAGCGGCGTCCGCTGGCGGGTCGCCGACGGCGACATCAACGTGTTCGAAGGCACGATAGAAGGCGACCGCGTCGTCAACGGTCGTCGCCGTGACGACCTCGGTGACGCCGTCGGAGGTCAGTGCGTCGCCTGCGGCGGCCCGAACAAGCGGGATGAGCAACAGCAGACACCCAAACTGTGTATTTTCGTCCGCCCGGGCGGCCATTCCGGCGACGGCGCGCTCAAAAGCAGGGCCGACCGCGTCGCCGGTAGCCGCCCGCCGCAACCCCGATCGCGCCCCGATCGCGCCGGCCATGAACTGCGCAAAACGGAGGTCGCCGAGATCGCGGTGACGGTCAACGTTGCCCGGTTTCGGCGTCCCTGTTACCTCAAGCAAGAGGGCGAGTTGGGCGTTGTCGGCCGGTGAGCGCGCCGGCGGGCTGTCGACCGCTGTTGTCGACTCGCCGTTGTCGCTCATGGTGTTGGCTCCGATCTGTGTTCGGCGACGGCGTCGGCAACGCGGCCGAACACCGGCCCGTCGGGCGTGCGGCTCGGCCGCCCGACGCTGACGGCATCGGCCCCGTACTCGAAATACTCGCGGACGCTCTCTCGACCCCGAACCTCGTTGTTGGCGATCACGAACAGGTCGGTCGCCGCGGCAACCTCGCCGACGACGGACTCTGTGTCCATCGCGTCGATATGGATCGCGTCGGCTCCGGCGGCCGCAACCGACTCGGCGACAGCAACGAGGTCGACGCCGTCGACTCCCGCACGAACTTTGAGGCTCACCGCGGGAGCCTGTTCGGCGGCAACAACGTACTCCACAAG
>ERZ1034573.505-NODE-505-length-11672-cov-18.918482_pt1 | contig 11672 bp, 19 predicted proteins | sample MGYA00520641_ERZ1034573 | MGnify/ENA primary metagenome ERZ1034573 (study PRJEB33760, sample SAMEA4777724) | hypersaline lake metagenome | biome: hypersaline environment; feature: brines | place: Spain | collected 2014-08 | depth 0 m ...
GATGATTTCTTTCTGGTTTTCGCGTTGTGCTTGGTTCATGTCTTGGTGGGTGTGGGGTTCGAGGACGTTGATTCGGGGTGTGTCTTTGTCGGCGGGGTTGATGTAGATGATGTCGTTGAGTCGTTTTTCGGGTGTTTTTCGGAGGAATTGGTCGATGGCTTCTCCTTTGGGTATGACCATGCAGATTCCGTGGTTTTTGTGGGCGTCTTGGAGTGCGGCGTGCACCATGGTTTGTGTTTTGCCGTATCCGGTGGGTCCGAGTGTGAGTGTGTGGAGGAGGCGTTTGTTGTCGGGGATGCCGATGTTTTCTTCGATGCCGAGTTGGCTGGTTTGTGTGCCGATGTAGGTTGTGTTGATGTGTTCGGTGGTTTCGATGAGTTTGCGGGTTTCTTCTGGGTTCATTGGTTTTGTTGGGGTATTGAGGTGAGTGCTGCGAGCTCGCTGGGTGAGGTACGGAATTTGTGGCTCCAGGAGCTGAATTGGTGCGTGGCGATTGCGTCTGCGAAGTTGAGGATTCGTTTTTGTTGGATTGTGCGGATGGTGTTGATGTTGAGGTATTGTCCGGTGTCTGGGTTTTCGAATCGGTTGTATGCGCCGGCGAGTTCTTTGATGCGGCTGGGTGTGTATTCTTGTGCGTTGATTACGGCGAGGCGGATTGAGGTGTGGAATTTGGCGGTGCCGGCTTTGCGTTCGACCTGTTTGGCTTGTTGTTTTTCTCGGGGTGTGGGTTTGCGGCTGCCCCAGAGTTTTTGTTTTTCTTTGCGGAGGTAGGCGATGCGTTGGTAGGTGCGGTGTTTCCACCATTTGTTTTGGAGGGGTTGTCCGGCGACGGGTTGGAAGAGGATTTGTGCGATGAATCGGGTGTTTTGCATTGCGTGGCGGTGGAGTGCGGCGGTGACGGCGTTGTTTGGTGGTTTGTTGAATTGTGTTCGGAGGGGGTACCAGTCTCTGCGTCCGGTGGTGAGGAGTGCGCCGCCGATTGTGTCTCCGGTGTTGACGGGGAGTCCGGTGTTTCCTGGTTTGAGTTCGATCTGTGGGTGGGTTTCTGTGAGGTGTGTTCGGGTTTTGCGTTCGAGGCGGTTGGTGGGTGTGGTGAATTGGATGGTGGTTGTGTCGGGTGTGGGTCGGCGGATTTCGAAGGCGGTGATGGGTGAGATGTTCCGGGTTTTGAGCCATTTGGTCTGGATTTCCATGATGCCGCGGACCAGGTTTTCGGGGACGGGTTGGGGTTCGGCGGTGGGGGGGAGCTTGGCTTGGACTGGGTTGTGTTTTGTTCCGGGGTTTTGGAGTTTCTGTGCTTGGGTTTTGTTGAGTTGTGTGTGGTTGTGGAGGAGGTGGTTGAGTGGTTTCATGTGTTGCCTCCGATGAGTCCGTGTTCTTCGGGTGTGGATTCGATTTTGATTTTGGTGTTGAGTTGTCCGGAGACTCGGACGAGTGCTTCGCTGTGCGGTGCGTTGGTTCCGGTGCGGAGTTCGTGGAGTTGTTGTTTTTCGCGGGTGGAGAGGTCGAAGTAGTCGACGACTGATTGGGGGACGCGGTCGTGTTTCATGAAGATTTTGCCGGGCATGTTGTCGAGGATTTCTCGGCCTTCGCGGCAGTGTGTGAAGTGGGAGGCGTTTTGGCTGATGAGTGTGATCGCGGTGTTGGTGTCGCGTCCTTCGAGGACGAATTGGTTGAGGAGTTGTCTGCCTTGTTCGTCGTTCATGAGGATGCGGGCTTCGTCTATGACGACGAGTGTGGGTTGTTGGGTTTGGGAGACCCGTTGGTAGAGGTGTTCGACGAGTTTGGCGAGGAGTTCGGTGTTTTCGCGTTGTCCTCGGTTTTGGACTTGGTATGCGTTGGTTTGGTGGGTGTGGATCGGGAGGTTTTGTGGTTGGGTTTTGCCTGGTTGGAGTGTGTGTGCTTGTCCGTTGAGGGCTCTGGCGATGTCGGCGTATTCGTTTTTGGGGTCGATGATGTGGATTTTGAGGTTGGGGTATGCGAGGTGGCTGCGGAGGATTTCGAGTTTGGTGGCGTAGCTTTTGCCGGATCCGACCATTCCCATGCGTGCCATTGAGTGGCTGCTCCATTGGAATCGGTCGAGGATGACTGGTGTTTGGTCGGATGTGTCGGTGCCGTGGAGGACGCCGTTGGTTTGGTTGATGGATTGTGTGCCGAATGGGAATCCGGCTGCGGCGCTTCTGGCGGGCATGAGTTGTGTGTGGTTGAGTTGGTCGGGTTGGAGGGGTTGCCAGGTGGCGAGTGCTTTGTCTGTTTGGAGTATTGGTCGGTGGGTTTGGATGCGCATGGTGTTGCACCGGTTTTGGACTTGTTCGAGTGCTTGTGCGCATTGTTGTTTGTCGGGGTGGTGGATGGTGATGTAGGCGGCGTAGTGGACGGGGTTGTCTTTGCGTTGGGCGAGGAGGTCGAGCATCCATTCTGCGTCTTCGAGGGTGGATTCGAGTTTGTTGGTGCTGAGGTAGCCTTGGCGGAGGAGGGAGTTGATCTCTGCTTGGAGTTGTTCGGATGCTCGGTTGAGTTTTTGTGTGGCGTCGCTGGGTTTGCAGGGTTTGATTGTTTGTGTGATGTCTACGCGTGCGTTGCTTCGGAGGAGGTTGAGTGTCCAGCCGATGTCGAGGTCTGTGGGGAGTTCGGAGATGGCGAGTGTCTGTGAGTATTCGCCGTTTCCGTTGTGTGGTTGGGAGTTGTGTTTGTGTGTGGTCTGTGGGTTGGGGTTGTGGAGTTTTTGGGCTGTGTTGTTGAGTTGTTGTCCGGTGAGGCGTCGGGTGTTGAGTTCTGAGGTGTCGAGTGCTTCGATTATTTCTGTGGTGCGTTGGTCGAGGTCGTCTGCGAGCTGGTCGTTGTCTGTGTCGGTGAGGAGTTGTTTTTGTTCGCTGGGGTGTGCGCGGACGGTGATGTAGTGTTGTGTGTGGTTGTGTCCGCTGTCGGCGATTTTTTGGAGTAGTCGGAGGTATCCGGTTCGGAGCCTGTTTTGGTGTTGTTGGGTGTCGATGTTGTTGATGTAGTCGTTGAATTCGAGTGGTGTTTGGCGGGAGTGGATTTGGATGGGGTAGGTGACGGATGCGAGGAGGTTTCGGTAGATTGTGTGGAGTGCTTTTTGTTCGTCGCTGGTTTTCATCCCGAGGTTGGTGGGTTCGACTTTGATGACTGCGACGGCGGATCCGTCGTTGGTTTTGACGTGGGTTTCGCGGGTTTCGATGGTGTTGTTGGAGGTGTTGAGGAGTTGTGTGGCGGTGTAGCGGAGGCTGTGGTAGAGGTGTGTGTCGAGTGTTTGTCCGGCGGGTCGGACGAGGTACCATGTTGCTGCGGTTATTGCGGCTGCTGCGGCTCCGGCGATGTTTGTGGGTGTGGGTTGGGGTTGGAGGAGGGTTGCTGCGGTGAGGATGGGGAGCCCGATTCGGAGGAGGTCGCGGGGTGTGAATCGTCCGAATAGGTGGATGGGTGTGGCGAGTTTTCGGGGGATGCGGATGCGTTCAGTCATCGCGGAACTCCCCCTGGTAGGTGTAGCCGTTGCTGTTGGTGTTGTCTGTTCTGTTGTTTCGGATCTGTTTTTTCGTGTTTGTTTTCATTTTTTGTTTGGTTCCGGAGGTTATTTTGCGGGCTGTTCCGACTGCGCTTTGTGAGGCGGTCCAGACCTGGTATGGGATGATTAGGAGGAGTGTGAAGCTGGCGACGCCGATCATCCAGTTTGACAGGTTTTGGACGCCGGTGTTTCCGCTTCCGTTCAGGAGTGCGAGGCAGAAGCGGAGTGCGAGGACGTCGAGGGGTGCGATCAGGAGGGCGGCGAAGAATCCGCCGATGAAGGTGTCTGCGTATCTTCGGATGCGGGGGACGCTCCACATGATGAGGAATAGTGGTGAGGCGGCTGCGAAGAAGAGGATGTAGACGTCTCGGATGATGAATATTGCGACGACTGCGAGGAGGACGATTGATTCGGCTACCCATGCGAGCACGAGCCCTGTTGAGAGGCCGGCGAGTTGGGTGATTGAGGCGGTGAGTTGTGTTGGGCGGAATGCGTGGACGAGGGCGTTTGTCAGGTCGATTAGGAGTTGTAGGAGGGGGAGTGAGATGGATGCGAGTGCGAGCGCGAGTATTGTGCGGGGGAGGATTTGCCGGACTTCTTGGTATGAGATGCCGAGGAGGGGTCCGGTGATGTGGAGTAGTCCTGCCCAGGTGAGTATGACGCCGGTGAGTGCGATGGCGGTGGTGAGTGTGAGTTGGTGTATCTGTTCGACGGCGGTGTTTGGGTGGATTTGTGGTGTGGTTGTGAGGACGAGGGTGGTGTAGTTGAGGAGTTGTTGTGCGAGGAGTCGGAATGGTTCGAACAGCACTGCTTTGAGGACGGAGATCAGTGTTTGGTCCCATTGGTCGGTGAACTGTTGGAAGTCTCCGATTAGTTGTTGGATTGCGTCGACGATGGCGTCGATGTCGATGTTGATGTCTACTGTGGGTCCGTCGTCTTCGTGGTCTGCTTGTGCTGGTGTGGTGGCTATGAGGACGGCGAGCAGTGCCGCGGCGATTGTGCGTGTGTATCTGTGTGAGGTCATTTTGGATTGTGGAAAAAGGAGGGAGGTTTTTTTCTCCGGAGACAGAGGGCGTGGTTTTAGCTGCAGATTGCGGTTCCGAGCTGGCTGACGAGGAATGAGACGATTATGTTGGCTCCGAGGAGGAGTGTGGCTCCGATTGTGGTGTTTCGGGCTGCTTTTTTCGCGATCCGGGAGTTGTCTTCTCCGGGCATCATGAATCGGATGCCGGCGTAGAGGAATCCGAGTGTGGCGACGGCGACCCCGGCGATGAATGCGATCTCAACGAAGCTGTTCAGCAGGTCGAACAGCGGCTGCATTCCCTCCGGTGGTTCGCAGGGGAGGTTGACCTGTAGGACGGTGGTTGCGGGCTTTGCTGTCGGAAGGAACATTTCTTCCATACATGCCTAGAGGAGCCGTTACATGATAACTATCTGTCATATTTGACGTGTTCGGGGTATTTTACGCTGTGCGTATGGTTTGGTGTGGTTTGATTTTGGTCGGGTGCGTGGTTCTTGATGTGAATTGGTACCGATGACCTTGACCTCGCCTAGGGCTTCAAATTATTTGTCATGTGTTAGTTATCTTGTATGACTGAGAGCTGGGAGTCTGCTGGTCGGGAGTTCTACGACGAGGTGTTCCAAACTTTTGACAGCCACTCGAATTGGGAGTATGATGACTGGGTGAGTCGTGGTGATGCACCGGAGAATTCTGCGGCTGCACCGGAGACAGGTCAGCGGGTTGAGTACAGGTTTGAGCACTCGGATACTGGTGCGGTGATATCCGTTGGGATCCCGGACTTGACGGGTGAGACGCCGCACGCTGTCAGTGGGACTGTGTCGCAGGGTTTGACCGTTGCGGAGAGTGACCCTCACGACAGTTTGTTGTCCGGGCTTGAGGAGGCGCAGGCTGGTATTTCTGAGTCGGTCGCTGGCGGGACTGACACGTATGTTGAACCGGTTGAGGATCTTCGCAGTGTTGCGAGGATTCGGGTTCCGTTTGGCTACGATGAGCAGCGTCTTGAGGAGTCGTTAGATGTGGCTTCTGAGGTCTCGGAGAGGGTTGATGACATGCACCGTGATGTGCTCGGTACCCTTGATCAGTACGCAGAGCGGTAGGAGGGTTATTTCTCTGCCGGCTCTGTGGTCTGGTTTCCTGTCGTAACATATTCTACGGACGGGTTCTTGTCTTTGACCTGATGGGTGACCCGAACTGGAACCATGCTGGTATTAGTGAGGTGAGTGAGGGTGAGAGTCGGTCGGTTCAGATTCCGGACTTGCTTCGCTCTCGTGGAATCCTTTCGACTGGGAGACCGGTTTACTGGTCGTATGAGAATGTGGTTGGTGTTGCTGTTGTGTCGGACAGCAAGCTTGAGGACGATGAGTATGTGAGCGTGGGTTATCGTGGTCTGCAGGATGCATCGAACGGTTACAGCTGCACGGTTCCGGCTCGTTTCTTCGGGGATTTCAAGGGTCGCGGTGATCCGGAGGTGTCGAAGCCGGTTCCGGACAATGCGAGGTTTGAGCCAGGGGAGCGTGTGCATTTCATGTTCACTGATGCGATGGCTGAGTCGGATCCGAGTTCGTGTTATGTGCTCACTGATGATCAGTTTGATAAGCGGTTCAATGATTCGGATAGGTGGGATGGGAAGTTGGATGAGGTACCGCAGCTTATCTAGGGGTTTGTGAGGGATTGGTTGTTTGTCTCGCGTGAGTGCGCGAGAACGGGTTTGAGCAAGCGCGAGGTCCTGGCTGAGGTCGGTGAGTATGAGGACTGTTCGGAGGGTTGTCCGAGTGGTGAGTGGCTGTATGAGGTTCGTGGTGGTTTGTTTCGGTATTTGATTCGGTTTTCGGCGGATCCGCCGGAGTACGAGGTTGTCTGTGAGAGGTATGTTGCCTGGTTCTGGTTGTTGGCGTGTTTTGTTGTGTATAGTGGGTTGGTTGTGTTTGACGGGGTTTTGTTGAGGCTGTTGTCTGTTGCTGGGTTTCTGGGTGTTTTCTGCGCGGTGTTTCTTCGTGGTGGTCCGTTAACCGGGTTTTTCGAGGGTGCTGAGGGCAGTAGTGGTGCGGAGGTGGTTCCGGTGATTGTGTTGTTGGTGGTGTTGTTTGTTGGTGTGGTGTTTGAGGGGTTTGTGGGTTGGTCGTGGCATCTGGGGCTGGTGTTCAGCCTGGTTTCTCACGGCGGGTACTGGTTGTTTGAGGATTGGGTTGTCGGGTTTTCTGAGGGGTGGCAGGGTTGGATTGTTGAGAGGTCTGAGGAGCTGCCTCGTGTTGTGGTTGAGTATCCGGTTTTTCTGTTGATGGTTTTTGCCCCGGTTTTGGTGTTCGATGTTGTTTCGTTTAGTCCGTGGTTTCTCCGGGTTCTGTCGGGTTCGACGGCGGTGTTGGTGGCTTTTGGGTTGGTGTTCTCGGTGGGTTGGTGTCTGATGATTTGGGCGTCGTATTGGGATGCGCACAGGTATACACGGGAGGCGTATGCTTCCGGGGGTCAGACTGGGAGCCGGGTTCAGGGTCTTTGTTTCGCCGGTTTCTCGGTTTTGGTGTCGCTGGGTGTAGGTGTCTTGTGCGCGGTGTTTCTGTGGCGGGTTGGTGTGTTGTTTTCGGTGGATGCGGTGGCGGGTGTTGTTGTCGGGTTGCTGTGTGGCTGGCCTGTTGTGTTCGGTGTCTTTGGCTTGTTATATCAGGTTGTTCGGGTGTTTGTGTTGGTTGTTGGGTTGCTTGTCAGGGGTGAGCGGAGAGAGGATGTCGGGGAGAGTGTCGATATCGAGCCGGATGTGTATGTTGTGGATGGTGGGTCTTCGAGGATAGGTGCTGCTAGCGTTGGTTTCTATGATTTTGTTTTCGTGGGTGACCGTGTTGTTGAAGCGTTGGATGGTGATCTGCTTGATGCAGCCTTGGCTCATGAGGAGGGTCATGTTGTGAATGGTGATTCGAGGCTTGCGTTCGTGACAGGTGTTTTTTCGCCGTTTGTCTTGACTGGAAAGAACGTGTTGTTCAGTGCGTTGGGTTTTGAGCGGCGGGAGATGGCTGCGGATCGGTATGCTGCGGGGAAGGTCGGTGATGCGGATCAGGTGGTTCGGATGCTGCGTGCGATGGATGAGTTGAAGAGCAGCGCTGTTGTCGGCGGTATGACGGGTGCTATCCCTACGGCGGTGTCGTTCAGTGGTGCTGGCTCTGTGGTTGCGGGTTTGGAGAAGGTATTCGGGTTTTTCTACGGCGATTTCGGTGTTACGCAGGCTCATCCTTCTATCGAGGACAGGGAAGAACACCTCCGTGATATGTAGCGTGGGAGTGTGTCGAGGCGGTGTCGCGGGTTTTGAGCTGTGAATTGGTCTGAGGTGTGCTGGTCCGGTGTTTGCATCTGAAACGTGGTGTCTCGTCTCTGTGTTACTGTTTCTGGATGTGTGTCTTGGGTGCAAGTGAGTTCTGACGAGTACGAGTTTCGGGGTGGTTACGAGTTTGAGAAAATCTATGAGGAGGAGTTGCCGGAGGTTCGGCGGGAGGATGTGTATGCCCGTTTTGATCGGGGAGGTGAGTCGGAGTGGAGTGAGATTCCGTGGCGTGATTCCTTGGTGACTGGTGATGGTCGTGTTGCGGGTGATGTGTCTGCGTCGGATGATTTCTACAGCGTCATCCAGTACGGGGATGTCTTGGAGGCGGTTCACCGGGAGATGGGTGATCAGGGTGTTGAGCCGTATGGGATGGTGTCGTTGTCGGGTTCGGCGCATCGGATGGAGGCACCGGTGTATATGAGCGGTGACCAGGCGCGGGTTGAGATCGGTGAGGGCGATCGGTTGAATATGGGTGTGAAGGTTTCTGCCGGGCATTCGGGGCACATGGGTGTTCACTACAACCTCGGTGCTGAGCGGTTGGTGTGCAGGAATGGGATGACTCGTTTTGTCTCGGATCTTCACCTGGATCAGTCTCATGGCGAGAGGTTTCAGCCGGGGTTGGCGTATGAGGCTGTCAGGGGTGTGTTGGGTTCGACGGATCGTGTTGAGGAGCGCTTGGAGAGGGCGCGGAACCGCGAGCTGTTGAACTTGGATGAGGCTCGGTTGTTGCTGCATGATATTGGTGTGGATCGGGTTGCGGAGAATTCCGAGGCAGATATCATGAACGCGTTGTTTGAGGAGGTTGAAAGCCGTGAGAGCCCGTCTCTGTATGAGGTGTATCAGGCGGGGACTCGTGTGGTGGATCACTACGCTGATTCTGGTTCGCCGGGGCATTTCCAGGAGACGGTTCGGGACAATGTCGCTCGGTTGTTGGATGTGGACGGCGAGCTACCGGATTCGGATGAGCTTGGGAGGTCGGTGGTTGAGAATCGTTTGAACTACTTTGTCGAGGAAGGTGAGGATGCGGAGCCGTATTTCTCGGCGGAGCAGGAAACCCTTCGAGACCTGGCTGAAAGGCGAGGGCTTGCGTAGAAGGGGGTTGTTGTTTCCGTGAGTGATTTCGATGAGGAGGAGCCGTTGGCTTCCTGGGAGGCTGCTTTTCTGCCGGATTGGGAGTGGGAGGCGTACAGGAAGGAGGATGATGATGCGTATTTCGGTCGGGTGAGGTCTCCTCATACGTATGGCAGGTGGGAGTATGGTTACTTCACTCAGAGCCAGCTTGAGGAGGCGGGTGCGTACCGGACCGATGTCGATGACGGGGATGTCGGTGAATTGTTTCCGGATGGTGGTTCGGTGGATAGCTATCTGGAGAGGAAGCGTTTTGTTGAGGAGGAGAAGCCGTACTGGGTGAATGTTCGGGGCGGAACCCGGTTTTCTGGGGAGCTCCGGTTCAGTTTGGAGAACTATTTCCCGGATGCGCATTATCGGTCGGCGCTGGATGAGTTGGACGGGGGTGTTGACCGGGAGGATGGATGAGTCTGTGTTCGGTGTTGATGTCGGTGGCTGGGTTGAGCAGAACAGGAGCCGGGATCTGTATGAGTTGGTTAGGGAGCCTGTTCAGAACGCGTTGGATACGGGGACGGATCTTGATGTCCGGTTGGATTACGGTTCTGGGAGTGTTGCGGTCCAGGATTATGATGAGGAGGGTGTTGAGGATCTGTCCCGGTTTTATGACCTGTTTTCGGGTGACAAGCACGGTGATCCGGAGGTGCGTGGGCGTTTTGGGCGGGGTGTGAAGGAGTTTATTGGTGCGACGGATGAGGCTGTGATTGCTTCCACCGGCGGCGGGTTGAGGTTTCGTTTTGATACGGTGTATGATGAGGACTTGGATGAGTACCGGGTTGAGGCTTCGCGTGAGCTGTTTCCGGATGCTCAGCGCGACAGGGGTACTGTGGTGTATGGGAGGTGCGGTGAGTGGAGTCGGGGTGACCTGGAGGAGGTCGAGGATTTTGTGGAGGATTTGTGGATGCCGCGTGACCGCGAGCTCCGTCTTGAGACTGTTGGACCGGATTCGGAGCGGGTTGTCACGGGTGTGGAGCCGGATGCGGTGCTTGATGATGTTTACCTGCCGACTGTGGTGTACGAGGAGGGGGTGAAGAAGGAGAGGTCTCGTCTGACGGAGGTTGAGGTGAACAGGACGGAGCCTGGTGAGGGTGGTGTGTATGAGCTTGGTATTCCGGTTACGCGGGATGAGGAGTTCCCGTTCTTGTTTAATGTGCATCAGAAGACGCCGGTGACTGAGCGGCGGAACGAGCTGGATAACAGCTATCGGACGGACCTGATGCAGCACTTGCTGGGTGACCGCTTGGATTTGCTGGATGATTCGGAGCTCGGTGAGGACTATGTGACGCAGTATGTGTCGCGGTTCAGGCACAGGATGTCGGGTGATGCGCAGCGGAGTTACATCGAGCGCAGGTTTGGGACGGATCCCGGTGAGCTACTGGTGTTTTCGGATGAGACCCCGAAGATGGCGGTGACGTGGGCTGTTCAGCGCGGTCTTCCTATGGAGGACCTGGATGATCACGGGATGAAGGTCCGTGGTTTGTTGGAGGAGCAGTGTCCGACGGTGCAGGATTGGTACACGGGGCAGAACAGCAGCAGGTCTGTTGAGGTGGTTGAGGATCCGGGTGAGGACCAGCGGGAGTTGATTCAGTACTTCGAGCAGGAGATCCTGGGTCGGACCGGTGCCGGTGATGTGGATATCGAGCTTGCGTACATCACTGAGGACGCCGACAACGGGCAGACACATGCGTCGTACAGACCGCGGGAGGAGACCATCTACCTGAATGCGTTGGCTGATGACTGGGACTCCCCGACACCCAACAGGATCGGGACGTTTGTGCACGAGCTCGGGCACCACGAGACGGATCCGGTTGAAGCCGGGCACGGACCCGAGTGGTATCACACCGTCGAGGAGCTGAGCGGAGAGGTAATCCGGAGCCTGGAGGAGGAGATCGAGGAGTGACCGCCGCAGAGAGCCTTCTGTCGGGTTCCCCACCTGGGTCAGGTTGCTTGGGGGTTGTTTCGCCAATCGAAACGCGGTGACTCGTTCCGTGTTTGGTTTGGTGTGTCCTGGTTTGTGGTTGTGATGAGCGAGCACGAGATCGAGGTGTATGACGGTGAAATCCTGGCGGATGGCGGGAGCCGGACGCAGTACTACTGGAGCGGTGATGAGGGTGTGGTGTATCACTCGGAGTCCGGTGACGGGTTGGTGGATCCGTTTTTTGGCTCTGTTGAGGAGGCGGAGCGGTATCTGGAGTCCCTGGCTGATCTGCACGGCGAGGATCAGTACACGGGCTTGGTGCTGCGGAAAACCGGGAACCAGAGGGTTGAGGAGGCGACGGAAGTGTTGACCGAGCAGAGCGGCCTCACCGACTGGTAAGAAGTTCTAGAGAGAGGTTCCCGTTGTGGAGGAGGCAGGTAGGACGCTGGGTGACCAGGTACGGGACAGGGTGCTGCGGGAGTACAACCTGGATGAGCGCGAGCATGTGCTCGACAGGGAGTACAGGTCCGATGTGTCGCATCAGGACGGTAGTCTTCCGCACCGGATGCAGATCACATACAGGAACGGCGGACCGCAGTACGACACCGTGGACTACTTCCCGCACTTTCACTTCCAGGCTGCGGCTGTGCTCGCCGACGAAAACTATGACCTACTGCAAGAGTACTGGGGGAGCAACGAAGCGGACAGCCTCAACGACCTGGAAACAGGCTCGGAGCTGATCGACGAACTCACCGAGGACGGCGCCGTCGAGTCA